>Ga0315289_10007688_pt1 | contig 15681 bp, 20 predicted proteins | sample YL17G11_40_MG_FD_203452 | JGI IMG/M metagenome (GOLD analysis project Ga0315289, IMG submission 203452) | Sediment microbial communities from Yellowstone Lake, YNP, Wyoming, USA - YL17G11_40 | ecosystem: Environmental > Aquatic > Freshwater > Lake > Sediment | place: USA: Wyoming | collected... | reverse complement strand
ACCTTCAAAATTGAATTCTGGCATAACATAACCTCAACGCTTGTTTTTCATAAGTTTTTCCTTTCTTGGGTGCCTCCCCTGAGGATTGTGATTGAGTCAGTGGTCGGAAAAGAGAAGGATAAATATCAGGTCAAACATTCTAGCTGAAAGAGGAAGCAGCACAATGCCCCACTGCAAGAATTGCGGAAGCGAGATGCCTGAAGACGCGGCTTACTGTCCAAAATGCGGAGCCCCTGTCCAGGCTGCGTCTGGGGTCAAGCTGGCTTTTTGGGGTGAACGGTTCGTGGCGTGGCTGATAGACGTCATAATCCTCAGCATCGCAATCGAGTTGATAAAAGCATTCGTGTGGGCTGGCTGGCCAGGCTTCCAGTTGGTGCCAGGCTTCCCCACTTGGATCCCGTTCGTCGATTTCGGGCTTGGCAACATTGTGCGATTCCTGTACTGGATGCTGATGGAGGGCGCCTATGGGCAGTCGCTCGGAAAGATGCTTATGAGGATAAAGGCGACGCGGCTGGACGGCAGTCCGATGAACATGGGTCAGGCAGCGCTGCAAAGCTTGGGGAAAGCCTTCCTTCTTCCGCTGGACTGTCTGCTGGGATGGATTCTTTATCTGAGGAGAAGGCAGAGACTGTTCAACTATCTGTCGGAAACTATAGTTGTGAAGACTTGACAGGAAACGTGAATAACTAGTTGGGCAATGCTTAAATTGTCCTTCTTATCTGTTGGACTTAGGTGGTGTTTGTGGGGTTTTGCACCAAATGCGGCAAGGAAATTCCTGAAGACGCCTACTTCTGCCCGAGCTGTGGCGCTAGGACTCTGAAAGGCAAGGAGGCAGGTGTCTCGGCTCCGTTGGATGAAGTGAGGGATGCACTTTCAACCATGGGAAGAGAACTGGAGAAGGCGTTCGAAACAGCTGCAAAAGAAATCCGAGGAGCCTTCGAAACTGTAAGAGAAAACGTCAAGCAGTCAACCCCCATTAGACCGGTCATCTGCAAGAACTGCGGCCAAAAAAATCTCAGCAACGCCAACTTCTGCACTAAATGCGGTAAAGAGCTTGTCAAGAAGTAGGAAACAGCACAGTGGGCGTTAGGCCTTCACAAGAACCATCGGCTGGCCACAACACACGAGAGTTCCTTTCCCTGCTTCCAAGACTTTGACCTTGTTTCCGCAAATCTTGCAGAGGTAGATGTCTCCAACTTTGGTCATTTTTCTCACCTCTTATCTGCTTTTTCATGAAGGAGAATGAGCGTTAGGAGCTTATCAGCTTGTATTTGCGGTTTTCGCAGCCAATCATCTCTTTTTCAAACAGCTTTCGCAAGGACTTGAAAACTTTCTTCTCAGACTCTCCGCTCTTTTCGGCGATTTCGGCAAGCGTCAACCCTTTGCCAGCGCTTTTCAACGTTGCAACGACAGCTTCGTCAACCTTGTTGAGTTTAACCATGACAACCATCTCAAGCCAAGTCTACGCGCTTAGTTTTACTGTCTATGCCTTGTGTTTTCTTATAAAACTGTCCTTCTGGTTAAGATTTTCCCTTCATAAAACCAAAATGGAGGGAAAGAAAGAATGGATAACATGACCATAGAAGAAGAATGGCTCTCACAGATATTGGGGAATTCAACTAGAGTAGGATACAAGAGGGCATTACTTTATTTCAAAGCATTCATGAATATAGATTCAACCAAGAACTTAGTATCAATCCGAAGGAAAGAAAGAAACTTTGAAACTAGAGTCATCCAGTTTTACCAGTGGCTACAGAAAGAGAAAGAAGTAAGTTCCAATTCAGCTAGAGCTTATTGCATTGCTATTCAAAGTCTATTCTCTTATGTTGGACTTCCTCTGAAACTCAAACACAAGCTTCCTAAGACACACATGAAAATAGAAACTTGGAGACCATCCTTACAAGACCTTCAGAAAGTCTATAGATTTGGAAACATCAGTATTAAGACTTGGCTTTCTTTGTCTCGGGATGTTCCAGCTAGAATCTCAGACCTTTTGAAGATAACAACCGCACAAATTCTATCTGGTGAATTCCTCTTACTTTCAAAGAAAGAATCTGTTATTGGAAGATGCTATGTTAGTGAAGAGACACAGAACCTATTCACTCAATTAGAAAATGCTAAGATTGTATTGCCTACTACTCAAGCAGGAATTGACAAAATGGTTTTCAATGCTTGTAATGTTGCAGGATTGCCAAAGAGATTGAATCAACATCTATTGAGAAAGTTCTGGGTGAGTACAGCAATTAACTTAGGCATTCCAGAAGTTATCTATAAGATACTAAGCTTCAAATCTGTTCCTTCAGAAATCTTAACATACTATCTGGATAGAGAAACCCTCAAAGATTCATGGCTGAAAGTAATCAATGCAATTCCTCTAGAGCCAAAGAATGGAAGCAATAAGGTTTCAAACATTGAGAGAGAACTAGCAGAACTTAAACAAGCATTGAGTATCATTTGGAAATATACCAACTCACCATCTGAGACTGGTTCCATTGCAACACCTGTAGACATAGCAATTCTTGAAAGAATCTTGGAGGAAGAACCATGATACCAATTGGAGAGAGATGTCAGGAATGTGGTAAGACCCATGTCATAAAATCTATGGAAGAGTACCTAAAGCTCTCCCCTCGGATAAGGGCTCAAGCCTATCAAAGTCTGCACAGAATTTTCAGAGACAAATATTTTCTGAGTGTGAATGTCAATGAAGAGATTTGGGAAATATACCTTCCTCTATCCACTCTGAGAATTGAGAGAATTCAAGAAGAAGAAGACCATGAAGAAGAAAGCCAAGAAGAACAATATCTGAGAACAATCTATGAGGATGACGAAGAGGACATATAGCCTCAATCCCTTCTCTTTTTAATTGCATTGTTGCTGCTTGTTCTTCTAAAGGTACAGATACACCAAAAGTGTTAATAAGAGGTAGGTAGCTAGTTAAACTAGGGGAGATAACTGAGAATGAAATGTGAGATATGCCAAAGAGATATGATTAGGTTTGGAAGATATCGCAATAAGAAAGGACTCTGGCAGAGATACAAGTGCCAGCATTGTGCTATCATTAGATTTGATGCAGAGCCGATAAAAGAATAGAAGGTGAATGAATGACAAATAGAGGATGTCCTCTAAATAGGAATCTTCTGGAAATAGAATGTTTTGTTTGTTCCAAGAGAGGAGACTCTGAAAGAATTGAATATGACAATATCAAAACAAAAGGTCTTACTGCTGACAGAATTAGAACTCTTCTCTTGAACAAGAACTGTAAGAAGCCCAATGTTATAGATGATGGAGATTATTTTATGTTTGGATATGAAAGTCATCCACCTTTGTATATCAACAAGTCTAATGGAAGAATCTATGGCAGAGAAGGTACACTGACTCAGCGAATAGATAGTATTAGACTTCTCAGGATTCTAAACCATTATGGTCTAGTTGAAGGATTCCTGAGAATACAGCATCATAAGAGTAATCAATTATGGAAAGAATAAAAATAGGAGGGAAAAGAATAATGAATAAAAAAGAAAGTAAAAATATAGACAATCTATCTTATAGCAATAGTAGCAATAGTTCCAAGAATCCTCAATCAGAGATTCTTGATAGAGGTTTTATCTTTGGACAGAAGGTAGACATTTACATCCTTGCTGTTAAGATAGATGGAGAAACTAAGAAAGGAAACCATATCAATTTCTCAACCAAGTCAATAAGATATAATTCTATAAGGCGTGTAGTTGAAGCTTTCCAATATATTGTTTTCAAAGCTAAAGAACAACACCTTAGACCAGAATGTCTAAGTTTTAAAGTAGTCTGTGCAGGGGTTTCTGAATATCTTGGAATGCCAAAGATAAGATATTCCTCAATCAACAGTAAGACTTCAATTGGTGACAAAAAGTATTGTTATCCAGTCCTTGTTTACTATGTGACTAAAGCAGTCTACATTTTGATCCATGAAACTTATCAATTGAGTTTAGATGCTGGAAGTATTCCTGTTAAAAGTAATCCAACAAATAGGAAATAAAAAATAGAAAATGGAGGTGGAAAATTGACCAGAGAAGATGATAAGAGACGTATCCTAAAAGGAATGATTGATGACTTGAATTCTTTACAAGAAAATCCTGAAGCTGAACCAACTAATTTCAATCGAGAACTAATGAAATATGGAACTAGAGAGAAGATAGAATCAATCTTGGAGGGAGATAAAATATTCTTGAGAGCATTTGAAGAGGAATTGGACAAACTACCCAGAAGATCAGAGAAACTTGAGAATCCAGTTCAGAATACCAAAGATTGGAAAGAGAATTTCCAAAGAGTGAGGAGAAAGAAATAGAATGAGTGGAAGATATAGAGCAAAGAAATACAAATGCAAGAACTGTGGAATGGAGTTCAAGACAGAAGGAAAGCCTCTACATTGTCCTCGTTGCCATTCCATACTTGATATTAAAGAATAGAAGGAGAAAGAAGGAAAGATAATGACAGAAACTCAAATCTCTGAATACGAAGCATACAGAATTGATAAACTTAGATCTAAGAAGGGATCAAGATCAAAGAAGCAGGTTCCTACAGAATTAGATGTTAGTGAGAATCAACCAGTACAGTCAAAGGAAGAACTTAGAATGCATTTTCCAGAGTTAGATTCAAGAGATATTGAGTTGCTTCTAGACCTATCTGCTAATGGTTCTGAAGGAGACACCTATTGTAGGAAGAACCATGGAATCAAATCTGTATTTAGAGTTAACAATGAAAGAAGGATAGAGAAGATCTCATCAGAATTTGACATGACTGAGGGAGAAATAAATAGATCAATAATGAGAGAACTTGCAACTCTAAATCCTCCAGTTTGTCCTCAATGTAATGGATCTCTCGCTTCTGGATACATAGAATGGTCTTCAAAGAAATATTGTCCTCAATGTGGTTTGAAGAAGTATATAACATTCATAGAGAAAATGAACAAAGAACTTCCCCCTGCTGAAAAGGAAAGATTAAATCGTGAAAATAGAAATGCAAGAATAAGGAAGATGGAAAGAAAGAGGAAGAAAGGGAAATAGATGGAATGAGAAAGATCTTCAATGCAAATGTGGAAACGATCTTAGTGATGGATAGGACTGGTCTTTTCCCAGACAAGAGGTTCCTGCTAGTTCGTTTTGCTTGGGTCTTCATTCCAGTTCTATCCATTATCAAAGGTACTGGGCAAGAACCCTCCTTCTTGCTCTTTACTAGAGACTCAAGTCCTCTAAAAAAGACATTCAACTTGGGTCTCTCAAGTTCATTATATATCTTAAATAACTTAAATAGGAAATGAGAAGAAAAAATGGAAAGAATAAGTGTCTATGTGCCAACAGAACTTAGAGATTTCCTTTCCACAAGGCTTTAAAGACCGCTCAATAAAACCCTTCTACATGGACAAGAATAGTGCAAAAGAGGAAATCCGACTTCTTATCGAAAAATACAACAAAATGATTCAACAAGAGCAGAGCATCAAATCTAAAAGAGAGGAATTGACAAAAAAAGACCTTATTCGTCCTCTTTTTGAACGTGTGTTAGGCTGGAATTTTGAGGAAGATGTCACCGCAGAAGAGAAAATATCCAAAGGTTGGGTTGATTACGGTTTTCGGATTAATGGCGTTCCTAAGTTTTTCCTAGAATCAAAAGCACTCGGAGAGAACTTGGATAATCAAAAATTCTTTGAACAAGCGGTGAACTACGCCTATTACAAGAGATGCCCTTGGGCAGTTCTGACGAATTTTGAAACTGTGAAAATTCTAAATGCTGAATGGGAAGCCCCTAACTATTTGTATAGTCATTTTATGACGATTAAGTGCAACGAGTTCTTGGATAGATTCGATGATTTGTGGCTTCTGTCGAAAGAAGGTTTTGAGCAAGGCTCGTTAGACAAAGTTGCAGAGAAATATGGAAAGAGAACGAAAAAGACCAGCGTAGATAAGCAATTGCTGAATGATTTCACGAAATTCAGAGATGTGCTCTCAAAGAACGTAACGAAACTTAATCAAGCGAAGAAACTGACACAATCGGAACTGGACGAGTCAATTCAAAGAATTCTCGACAGACTGATTTTCATAAGAAATTGTGAAGACAGAGGGCTAGAAGAAAAGAAACTGTGGGAAGCCAGAAACGAAACTAGGGTATGGAAAAAACTCAAGGAAGTCTTCGCTTACTATGATAAGAATTATGACAGCAAGATATTCACCTACGACCCAACAGATGCGAAGAAAGTTCACTTGTGCGACACGCTCGACATTGACGACAGCGTTATGAGAGAAATCATAGAATCATTGTATCGAACCAAAGACAAATCCATCTCTTACGATTTTTCAATAATTGACGCTGACGTTTTGGGCACGGTCTATGAACAATATCTGAGCCACATCTTAAAAAAGACTGAGAAAAGAGCAATGATTACCGAGAACCACACTCACAAAAAAGAGCAAGGAATTTACTACACACCAACATACATAGTTGATTATATCGTTAGAAATGCTCTAGGAGAACTACTCAAAGAGAAGAAGGTCAATATCGAAAAAATAAGAGTGTTAGACCCTGCTTGTGGTTCTGGTAGTTTTCTGATTAAGGCTTTTGATGTTCTAGATGAACATTATCAACAGAATGACAAAGACTACAACCAAACACAACTTGACTTCAAAACTGGCACAACATTCACGAGAAAAGTGAAGATTCTTCAAGACAATATATTTGGGGTAGATTTGGACAAACAAGCGGTAGAAATCACACAACTCAACCTTCTTCTGAAAATCGCTGAAAAAGGTCACAGGCTTCCATTGTTGGAGCAAAACATCAAATGTGGCGATTCGTTAATTGACGATGAAAAAATCGCGGGCGATAAGGCTTTCAAATGGAATGAGAAATTCGGCGAGATTATGAAAGAAGGCGGGTTTGATGTTGTAATTGGGAATCCACCTTATGTTCGGCAAGAGGAATTAGGTGAGATAAAACCTTACCTTGAAGCAAACTACGAAACCTATCAAGGAACTGCAGATTTGTTTGTATATTTCTTTGAAAAGGAACTGAAAATTCTGAAAGAAGACGGTTATTTTGGCATGATTGTTTCCAACAAATGGCTTCGGGCAGGTTATGGAAAGAATCTTAGAAGATTGTTGGCTGGGTTTTGGATTGAAGAGTTCATTGATTTCGGAGATTTGAAGGTATTTCCTGATGCGACAATTTATCCATGCATAATAATAATGAGAAAAGTCAAGAAGCCGAATCCGAAAATTAGAATTTGTAAAATGGAAACATTGGGATTTGGTTCACTTGAGGAATACATAAGGAGCAACTCTTTTTTCATTGACCAAAGCAAACTAGGCGAAAAAGAATGGAATATCGAGGGAAAAGAGAGAAATGATCTGCTTGAAAAAATAAGAACTAGTGGATTACCTGTCGAAGAATATGTTGGAGCAAAAATATATTATGGTATCAAAACTGGTCTCAATGAAGCGTTCATTATTGACGAAGAAACTAGATCTGAACTTATACAAAAAGAACCTGACTCAGCAAATATAATAAAGCCTGTTCTTAGTGGCTCTGAAATAAAACGATATAGTTCCCTCTCGAAGTCCAAGTACCTAATTTTCATCCCTTGGCATTTCCCTTTGCATAAAGGGCAAATATCAGGAGCGTCTAGGGATGCAGAAGAATCCTTTGAGAAGAATTATCCTGCGATTTATGACTATTTGATTAATTTTAAAGGAAGACTAGAAACTAGGAACAAGGATGAGACAGGGATTAGATATGAGTGGTATGCCCTCCAAAGATGCGCTGCATCCTATTATGAAGAATTTGATAAACCAAAAATCGTTTGGGGAAATCTTAGCAAAAGATCTTCTTTTGCCTTGGATGAGAAGAATGGATTTTATGTTAATGCTCCTGCATGTATTTTGCCAACCAATTCAAGGTATGTTTTGGGCATTTTGAATTCTAAACTGATGTCCTATTTCTTGAAATCTATTTGCGCACAAAGGCAGGGTGGCTTCATTGAGCAAAAGCCAGTTTATGTTTCACAGGTTCCAATCAAAAAACCGACAAAAGAGCAAGAAATCGAGATAACTCAATATGTGGAGAAAATTCTTCAACTGAATGAAAAGTTGCTCAAGATTGGCAATAAACTAACAGATGAAAGAGCAGTAATGGAAGATGAAATAAAGAAAACTGATTCAGAAATTGATGAACAAGTTTACAAAATTTACGGAATAACTGAGGACGAAAAAGCGATTATTGAAAACAGTCTAAAGTAGAAGAAAGGTTCATTAGAAAGTTCCAGTATTAGTATATCAGACGAAGAATCAACAGTACAACTCTTGCAGACTTGTTCTCAGGAGCTTGTCGTTGGATCTCCAACTTGTTTTCGTAGTCGAATAAATCAAAGAAGGTAATAAAATTTGAAAACATTAGAAGAACTATCTGAAAAGAATCCAATAGTGCTTGAAGAGCTAAAAAAGACATTGAGTCCCAAAGCATACCAAGAATTCTTGGACATGACAAAGACTACAGACATTGCAGACTTTGAAGTCAAGATCTTTACTGCTGTTGAACAAGTTGCTGTAGAAAGTTCTGAAGGTCGAGCATTAGTTAGAATTAAAGACCTGAAGGGACAAGCAACCGATAGATTCACAGTACCAAAGGAACAGGTTCCACTTGAACCAGAAGATGTAGCTGAGGGCGTTACTGTAGTTCCAGTTAAGATTGGAATAGATCCAAAAGTAATTGCACTCACCAAGCGATGGGGCGAGGGAGTTGCAATCTCACAAGATGCAATAGATGACTGTCAGACAGACCTGATAACTTTGAGTCTAGAAAGTGTTGGCAAAGGCTTTGCTCAGAAAGAAGACAAATTCATCTTCACTACTCTGCTTAGAGAAGTGGATGTGCCAGATGAAGACATCGCTGGCAACATTGCTGCAACAACTTATACTTTTGCACACAATCCAAGTCTACAGATCATAAGGATCTTAGCTGATGCTGTTGATGTGACAGCTCATCTTGAAGTTCATGATATGTATCATGGTAAGTTTAAGATGGACAATGATAACTCAGGAAAGACACTGCACTGCCACTATACCTACACAACTCATACTCTTGTGGTTGATGCTGCAACTGATGGAACTTTAGCTTATGCAGATGTTACCACTGCTTTTGCATTGAGTAGAAATCTGTATGAAAAGCAAACTGTCATAGTTGGTAATCCAAGAGGAGTATCTCAAATGATTACTGACACCAAGTTCATCTCAGCATATGAGGGCTCGGGAAAACTGGCTCCTGTTGTTAGTGGTGAGATTGGTGAGTTTGCTGGCTTAAGAGTATTGAATACTACCAGAGTCATTGAAGGTGCTGCATTGTGCCTTGATCCAAAGAGATTTGTTTGGATAGTAACCAAGGGTGGAATGTATGAGAAGACATACTCACCTGCAAACAATGATAGCCATGAGTTCTATTTCTATGAGAGAATGGGTGGCGATGTGGTCAATGGTTCTGCTGCTGCTCTGATTGTCAATATTGGTGCTAAGTCAGGTCCACTATAGGATGAATTAAGATGATTAAGTTTCATCCATCCCTTTTTTTAAAATCAAAATAATCAAAAATAACAATGAAAGGTGAATATGAAAATGAGTAAAGAAGAAGAATTAATCAAAGTTCTCCAGAGCAAACAAGAGCAGCTCAATGCTGTTAATGAACAACTTAGTGCTTTGAAGGAGAAAACTGAAGATGCTCAGAGAATCATTGAAGAACAAAGAGAACGAGAACTTCCTGAAGAGATAGAAGATACAGAAGCTCTTGAACATTTCCTACAAAGTCAGTATCCTTATGCATATGGAGAATACAAGAAATATGGCAAAGTTGTCTGTTCTATATGCAAGGAAGAATTCAAAGACTTTCAAGAGTTTGTTAATCATTGGGAGACTAAGCATCTTGACGAGTATGGTGCATACAAACCTCAAGAACAACCACAGTATGCAGAGAAACCTCAAGAGAAGAAACCTCAAGAAGAGTCAAAGATAGAGTCCAAGAAAGAACTCACACCACAAGAAGCAACAAGGCTCTGGTTAGAATCAAAGAAAACAAAGCGGAGGAAACCATAAGATTGTCGTGAGAGTCAGGATCTCAGGTTACTTCATTTCCTAGGGATCTCAAAGCTTCTCCGAGCAGACTCTCTCACGATCATCTTCTCTTTGAAAAGGTGAACAAAATGGACAAATTAACTTACTTCAGAGAAAGATGTTCAAAGCATTTCAAGTGTGATTATTGCTTCAATACACTTGATGATGAATATTTTTCAGTCGTGACTACTGATGATAAGATTATTAGTTTCTTTGGGTTTGTCAAGACTTCCTATAGTCAAAAGAAAATCCATCTGTGCAAAGAATGTTTTGGGAAACTCCACGAGCTCTTAGAAGATATATTGCAAGAAGGTTGGACAGTTCTAGAGGATGAAAATTTAGATGATGATTTGGAAGGTGAAATGGAACTTGGAATTAACTCAACATGAGAAAAAGGAGCAAAGTAGAATTATCAAGCGTTGTCGCTTTTGCAATGCTGAATCAGATGCAATCTTTCGAGTGGAAGCTTCTGATGAACAGATCATAGAATATTCTCTCTGCATTGAAGATGCTTTACTCCTTCAGAATCAAGGTTACAATGTTCATGTTAAGAAAACAATAAAGAAGGTAGAAGAAAATGAAGAAGGGAAAGAAAAAGAAAAGGTTTGAAGACTTATCATTGTTAGAATACATACTCCTAGAGCTTCTTTTAGGCTTGGTAGATCTAGGCATATTCATTCTGATCATTAAAACTGGAATATTATAAGGTGAGAACTTTGACTAAAGAAGAAAAAAGTTATTGTGAAAATTGCAATGAAGAGCTCCAAGATGAATGTTATGAGATTGTTTCTATACCAAATAAGGATTTTAAGACTCGGATCTTAGCAACTTATTGTTCAAAATGCGGTCTAAAGATTCTAGAAGAGGCAAGAAAAGAAGGGTTGAATCCTATAGAAGTGGGATAGATTGAAATGTCCTTATTGCCATTCTTTGAATGTTCGCCTGATGTACAGAATATTTGATAAAGACAGATATCTTTGCAGTAGTTGCCTGAAGTCTTTTGATCTAGAATACAATGTTATGGAGAACTCTTTTCCCAAACCCAAACCAGCGTGAAGGTGATTGATATTTACAATCGTCTTAGAAGAAAGAAGAAGATAGAGAAAGTTACAGAAATAGATCAAGACAAATTTCCAGATGAGTTGATCAATAAGAAAACAGAACCAGATCTAATGCCAGTCATTTTTGTGATCAGAGTGGATCTGGATTCATTCCTTTACACTATCCCTAAGAATCGCTATGATTTTCTGAAGGTTGAAGAAGAACAAGTATTGGGGAAAGAACACAAAGATTGGGCAAAGGAAGAAAGGGAAAGTTTCCTTTGGAAGATCAGGTCTGAGGCTAGATTGATAGATTCAAGAAGTCCTGATCCTAGAGATTTTGATTGCATGCCTGATGAGGTTATGACAGAACTTGAGAAAAGCTATGCTAGGCGGAAGAAGAGAGGAACTCTAGCAGATCTTGAGGAGATGAAAAGAGAAGATGACAAACGAAAGTAAGATTCCTCCAAAGATAAAGAGATTGAATCCTTTACAACTTAGAATCCTCAAAGATCTTTTATTGGATAATGGAAAGTTGATAACTCCTAAACATGGATTAGTGAAAGAGAGTCATAGACCTCTGTCTTGCAAGCAAATATCATTCATTTATCTTACAATCTTTGGAGTGTACATTTCAAGAACTACCTTGTACAAGTACCTCTCATACTTGGAATCTATACAACAGCAACCGAATCAGAGTGCATAAGAGATATAGAACCAAGAATCCTATTCATCATCTCCATTTCAAAACCTTTCCTATCTCCCCATTCTGGGCTTGGTTTGACCAATGCTGTATTGTTCTAAGTTCTTCTGTTCTGAGAGACTTCAGAGAGACAGCAATTCAAGTTCTATAGAACATCCAAGCCTCTAAGAACAAAAGAAGGACTCTGGACACCTCTACAGCTTAAAGAACAGAGTTAAAGGTATTATATCCTTCATCCTATTACTAGCTTAGTTCTGTTTCTATGTTCTAGAGTATTGTTCTAGTTCTGAGTTCTATCTGTCTCGAAAGGATTTGTTTGATTTTCAGATTCCTGTTTGAAGGCTAATCTGAAGACATTGAGATAGAAACGGCATAGAACTATTTTCGATGTCTTCGAATAATGCCAATATACAGTTTAGAGTTTCAAATCATCTTCCGATTCTCAAAAGGAGTTCTTTTCTGAGAGCAGATATTCGAAATCATTAGGGTTTTCCATTATGTGTATTCTTGAGATACAATAAGGTCATGTTATGGAGACTTGTATTTAACATATTGGAAGAAGGCATGGAATGAACTGTAGTTTGACAAGCATTCAAGTCTATTCAGCAAACAGGTCAAGAATCTAAGTCCTTCAGCCAAACTGACAATATTCTTACATGGTTAACCTCTATAGGAAGTATGTTGAGAAATCATGCAAAACATCTACCAGAGAATCAATAGACTAGGGTTCACTTCGAATCATGGAGAACTTGGTCAAATATCCTTAAGAATCAGTCTTAAGGTAAAAAGAACCATAGAAACGGAAGGAAAAGAGGAATGAAGGAAGAGGAGAAAACCTCTGGTTCACTACCGTAGGAGAAAAGTATTCCAGAATCACAGTCATCAAATAATTGGTGATAAAGCTAGCTGTCAATTGCTCTAGCTCTGCGGAGTTAATCCAATTGGATGAGTAGAGCATGAAGAGTGAGAGCTTCCCTAGCTTGCCAATGAAAGTCTGAAAGAAAGTCTGAAAGTCTTTATGGATTTCACGCTGTCAATTGCTAGAAGAAAAATGGCTTGGCATTTCAAAGAAACTAATTCCGATACGAAGACTTGGAGACAATCCGTCTTTCCATCAAAAGAAAGATAGATGCTCGGCAAATAGGTCTATCATCAGATTTGACAATCTGAGAAATAGAGAATCCAGATTAGGATTAGTGAATACTCGAAGTTTCCAAAAGGATAAGCATTCTTTTTCGGGAAACCTCAAAAATCTGGGGAGAGATTCCCAGAAGGATGTTTATCCTCTTTTTCTACTAGCCTGAGACTCTGAACATTTAGAATGAAGAGTGAAAGAGGCACACATTATGATGTCTATGAAATACAGGAGTTCCTTAATTTCAACAAAGAATCTGACAAAGGACTTCCTGCATCACAAAAATCCAAGAAATTATGAAGACAGACGAAGCTCTGCCAAATGAAATCAGAAAGTCTTAATTCCAAGAACAATGATAGATTAACCTAGAAGGCATACTGTGTCTGAGAAAGTTGATCAGGTAGAAAAAGAAGAAAAACGAAAGTATGCTACAACTGCTTATCCGAAAAATAGTCTTATGGACGCATTAAGAATCGCTCAATCTATAAAAGATAATAGTGCAGGAAAACCATTTGACAGGTTGGATTTGGCTAAATCCCTCAAATATTCTCCAGCAAGTAGCACTTTCAGAATGTTGATAACGGCTTCAAGTCGCTATGGTCTAATTGTGGGAAACTACAATTCCAAAGAAATATCACTTACTCCCTTAGGAAGATCTATAATATATCCACAAAATCCCGAAGAAAAGGCAGACGGATTGAAGAAGGCACTTTTCAATATAGACCTCTTCAAGCGGTTCTTTACAGATTACGAAAACAACAAACTTCCAGACGTGGAATATCTGGCAAATACACTCAACAGAACCTATGGAATTCCAACTAAAGATTGTGCAGACTGCTATGAGATGATAGTCAAGAATGCAGAAGAGTTGAAAATACTCGATGATATCAGTGGTGCTAAATGGATTCACTTGAGCAAACTGTCAAAAGCTGAAGTCACACAAACTATAACACAGCCACCTTCTGGTGAGGAAGAAGAGATTCCACCAGTCACAGAAGAAAAGCAAAAACCACCTACAGCTCCTCCATCTCCTCCGAAAGTGGAAAAACCTATCGTGTTCATCTCTCACAGTCAAAATGCAACTATAGTGGACCAGCTCAAGACCATTTTGGAATTCGGTGAGTTCGATTTCAAAATAGCAGAAGAAACTGAGACAACAGCAATACCCATTCCAGAAAAAGTCTTTGGCTTAATGAGTCTGTGTAATTGTGCAATAATAAATGTGAGTGCAGATGAACAGGAGAAAAAGCCTGATGGAACATATGGTGTTAATGCAAATGTCCTAACTGAAATAGGTGGTGCTTTCCTGCAATACAATCGGAAAGTCATTCTGTTGGTTGATAAACGAGTTCAGTTACCTTCAAACCTTCAAGGACTCTATCGATGTGAATATGAAGGTGATGAACTCGCATTTTCAACATATCTAAAACTACAGAAGACTCTTTCAGAATTCAGGAAAGCTTGATCTTCTTCAGGAAAAGTCCCGTGCTGGATAGACGATTCTTCTATCAGTCTTTAAATCTCTGGATGCCTAAGATATTCTAGAAGAGAAAATCAAATCTGGAAGGATAGGTTTTCTTATAAATTTTTATCCTAACCAATATCATTATAGTGTCTAACTTGAAAAGGCAATAGCGTCTCTTTCATGGAGTGTTGATGGCGCGTGCCATACTACGTTTACATCATCCAATGCGAAGGCAACAGCTTCTACACTGGATACACGAAGAATCTGAATTCTCGGATGAGACTTCACCTGAACGGCAAGGGCGCCCGATACACGAAAATGCACAGACCCCAAAAGCTTGTTTACACCGAGGAATTCGGCTCAATAGCCGAAGCCATGAAAAGAGAGAAACACATAAAGAGACTGAACCACCGCCAGAAACTCGGGCTTGCAAAATCTCAGACCCGCCTCAAACAGCACAGGAGAAAAGCGAAGATTCACCGAGACTCGGCGCAGATGTAGCCTTCTTTCCGCAGTTCAAGCGGGCAGCCGCCTCCGCAGACTTGCAGCTGTGGGCATTCTTTGCATTTCGGTTCTGCGTACTCTCGCCTTCTTATTCGTACTGCCAACGGGCTGTTCCAGATTTTCTGCCAATCGTGTTTCAGGATGTTGCCGAGGCTTTCAAAATAGCTTTGGCACGGGTAAACGTCGCCGTTCGGTCCGATGCACATGTTGACGTTTGCGGCTGTGCACGATTTGACGCCTAAGCCCAGTTTGACCGGGTCAAGGCGGCAGTACTGCGTCGGAGTGTACCAGAGAAACCTGAGCTTGAGTTGATTGGCCTTGTCGCGAATCTTAGGCAAAAGCTCGTTCAACGTCTCAACAGACAAGGCAAATTCGTCACTCACCTTGTTTGCCTTTCCCGAATAAATGAGGCTGTTGCATCCAAAAGCCGCAACACCTAGGTCTTTCAGAAAGTCCATGGTTTCCAAGAATCCTGAAGCGTTGTACTTGCTTAGGGTAGTGTTTGTTGTCACGTAGATGTTCGTCTTGACGGCATTTTTGATTCCAGCAACTGTCTCTTTCCAGCTGCCCTTGGATGTCGTCATCGAATCATGAATCTTAGCTTCATGCGATTCAAGAGTAACTTGAACAAAGTCCAGCCCAGACTTCTCGAGCCTCTCAACATAGCCCCTGTCCTTCAGTCTTCTGCCGTTTGTTATGAGTCCCGTGACTAT
>Ga0315289_10007687_pt1 | contig 15682 bp, 12 predicted proteins | sample YL17G11_40_MG_FD_203452 | JGI IMG/M metagenome (GOLD analysis project Ga0315289, IMG submission 203452) | Sediment microbial communities from Yellowstone Lake, YNP, Wyoming, USA - YL17G11_40 | ecosystem: Environmental > Aquatic > Freshwater > Lake > Sediment | place: USA: Wyoming | collected... | reverse complement strand
TATTCCTTTTAATGGGCATTTTCCCCGGACTCTTTGCTCCGCACAATCCCCTGGAGGACGATTTACCCAACCGGCTGCTTCAACCCGGGCAAATGGGGCATATTCTCGGCACTGATGCTATCGGCAGGGACCTGTTAAGCCGTCTAATCTTCGGCTCACGCACCGCCCTGATGGTAGGTGTGGTGGCCCTGTCCATGTCGGCGACAATCGGTACGATGCTGGGTCTAACCGCCGGATATTTCGGAGGGATAACCCAGACGGTTATCATGAGAGTGGTAGATGCCGTCATGTGTTTCCCGGCGATATTGCTGGCCCTGACCATCGCAGCGGCACTCGGCGCAGGGTTAACAAACGTTATGATAGCCATCGGCATCGGCATGATGGCACCTTACGCCAGGATAATGTGCGGTCAGGCCTCTTCAGCCAGAGAGAACGACTATGTTCTGGCGGAGCGCTCGCTAGGGGCCAGTAATATGCGCATCATGTTCCGCCATGTGTTACCCAATTGCTTACCGCCAATGATAGTGGTAATGACCATGAATATGGGTATCACTATCCTGGCTGAAGCCGGACTTAGCTTTATCGGGGTCGGTATTACTCCACCTACCCCTGCTTGGGGAAGCATGGTCTACGAAGGGTATAATTATCTGAGATCGCAACCCTTTCTTTCTTTAGTACCCGGTTTTGCCATCATGCTTGTCGTATTTGCCTTCAACATGGTGGGTGATGGTTTGAGGGATGCGCTTGACCCCAGGCTGAGAGGCGTAATCTAACCGGGGGATGTAATATGTCCGTGTTACTGTAAGTGAGAAATCTGATAATACACGTGATACAGAAAAACATAGAAATTGGCGTCATAAGTCAGATGTAGCTGAAATACAAGCTACTTGGTATGCCCTTAAGACTATATCTAAGGAGGTACTTATGACCTAGAGGGTCAGCGGTACGAACCGCACGAGATAGGAAAATACATGTTCCGGTAGATAATATCATGAAATTGAACAGGGAGGTAAAAATATGGAGTTATTTGGTGAATATGATGTGGTCATTGCCGGTGGTGGAACATCGGGCGTAGCGGCGGCTATCGCCTCAGCGCGGGCTGGCGCCAACACGCTCTTAGTAGAGCGCCTCGGTGCTCTGGGCGGTCAGCTGAACATTTCCGGTCCGCCAGGCTTCGCCTACGCTCATATGTTTAACCAGGCTGGGGAGCAGATAATCGGTGGCATAATAAATGAGACACATAAGAGGCTGCTGAAAGAAGGACATGCCCTGCCGCAAATCAGGCCGGATTTTCGAGGGAGTTATTCCTTCGCGTATGTTGACCCTGACTGGTGGGGCCTTATGGTCTTCGAGATGATGCAGGAGAATCACGTCAACCTTCTGCTGCATTCTCTGGCTGTCGAAGTTCTGAAAGAGGGTGATGCTGTTAGGGGTCTCATCGTTGAGAACACCTCTGGCCGGCAGCTCATCTTGAGCAAAGTACTTATCGACTGCACAGGGGAGGGTGACATAGCTGTGAGGGCTGGTGCACCATCCGAAAAACTGCCACGAGAACAACTTCAACCCCATACACTTACCTTCAATGCAGACGGCGTAGACTGGGACACAGTCCTGAACTTCATAAAGGATAACCCGAACGAATTCGATTTTTATAACCGTCGTTTGGATCGCCTGGGTTGGACTAAAGAGCAGATGATAGAACGCATCAGACGCGTTGAGGACATAACGGAAATAGGCGAAGTAATGGGGTGGATCACTATAAGAGATAAGGGTATAGCCAAAGGAGAGTGGCATGGGTTTAGTGGCATCGGCTTCTTCCTGACACCCAGGGAGGGGGGTACGATACAAGCCCTGTTCCAACACTCATCCCAGGTGCCTAACTGTGACCCTACAGATGTGCGCGATCTGACTTATGGCGAAATTGAGTGCCGGCGGCAGATAGTAATGGCGTGGAAATTCATCAGAAAGAATATTCCGGGCTTCGAGAACGCCTATATTACCAGGATCTGCCCTGAGATAAGGATACGAGAGAGCCGGCGCATCATGGGCGACTACTACCTGACAAGTGAAGACGTTGCTGAGGCCAGGAAGTTCAAAGACGTCATCGGTAAAAGTGGCATGGCGGCGGGGGGCCATCACATTGCTACCACAGATACAATAGTCAGGGGAGAAGGGGCGACGATTTCTATGCCCAAGGACGGAGGTTCACACGATATTCCCTACCGGTGCCTGGTACCGAAGAACGTTGAAAACATGCTGATAGCTGGTAAGCATATCTCAACCGATAGAGACGCTTACCACCGATTCTTACAACAGACGATGGTGACAGGTCAAGCCGCTGGTGTGGCCGCCGCCCTCTGCACCAAGAAAGGTATAACACCGCGGCAACTGGAAAAAGATGTCTCAGAACTCCAGAAAATCCTGGTTAAGCAAGGCGCCATACTCTACGGAACCCGTTAATATACATTTAACAGGGAGGTATTAAAATGCAATTATATGGTGAATATGATGTGGTGGTTGTCGGTGGTGGAACATCGGGCGTAGCTGCGGCTATTGCCTCAGCCCGGGCTGGCGCCAATACGCTCCTGATAGAGCGCGTTGGTGTACTGGGTGGCCAGATGAACTATTCAGGTCCTCCAGGCTTCTCTTACGCTCACTTTTTCAACCTGCTTGGTGAGCAGATAATCGGGGGCATTATGCAGGAGACCCATACCAGGCTGCTGAATGAGGGACATGCCTTACCTCATATCAGGCCTGAGTTTCGAGGGAGTTATACCTTCTCGTACGTAGACCCGGACTGGTGGGGGCTGATGATTTTCGAGATGATGACGGAGAACGGTGTCAACCTCCTGCTGCATTCCCTGGCGGTAGACGTTCTGAAAGAGGGAGATGCTGTCAAGGGCATTATCGTCGAAAACACTTCCGGCAGGCAGGTTATCTTGGGCAAAGTAGTCATCGACTGCACTGGAGAGGGAGATATATGTGTGAGGGCCGGTGCGCCATACAATAAACTTCCGCGAGAAGAACTTCAACCCCACACACTTTCATTCACGGCAGACGGCGTTGACTGGGACAAAGCCCTGAACTACATAAAGGAAAACCCGGATGAGTTCTCTTTCGAGCGTTTTTTGAATAATCCCTTCTTGAAATGGACCAAAGAGCAGCTCATAGAACGCATAAAAAACATCAAAGACATAACCGAAATGGGCGAAATAATGGGGTATTACTCGCTGAGGGATGCGGCTATGGCCAAAGGAGAGTGGCATGAGTTTAGCGGCGTAGGTTTCTTCTTGATACCCAGGGAGGGGGGTGTGATACAGGCCCACTTCCAGCACTCGTCCCAGGTACCTAACTGCGACCCCACCGATGTGCGCGACCTGACTTACGGCGAAATTGAGTGCCGGCGGCAGATAGTAATAGCGTGGAAATTCATCAGGAAGTATATGCCTGGCTTTGAGAATGCCTACATCACCAGAGTCTGCCCTGAGTTGAGGATACGAGAGAGCGGACGTGTCGTAGGCGACTACATTCTGACAACTAAAGATGTCCTTGAGTCCAGAAAGTTTAAGGACGTCATTGGAAAGAGCGCCTTTCCGGCAGGTGGCCATCACATTGCTACCACAGATACATTAACTTCGGGCCAAGGGGAAGGCGGATATCCCAGAGATGGCGGTTCACACGATATTCCCTACCGGTGTCTGGTAACGAAGAACGTTGAAAACCTGCTCGTGGCCGGTAAGGCGATCTCAACCGACAGAGACGCTTATCACCGATTCTTACAACAGACGATGGTGACGGGTCAAGCCGCTGGTGTGGCCGCCGCCCTCTGCGCCAAGAAAGGTATAACACCGCGACAACTGGAAAAAGATGTCTCAGAACTCCAGAAAATCCTCGTCAAACAAGGCGCCATACTCTACGGAACCCATTAAGACGCCGTTAAAGTATTAAAATAAAGTAAATATGGAGGTACAAATGGAACTGTTTGGTATTTACGATGTGGTGGTGGTCGGTGGTGGGACAGAAGGAGTATCCGCGGCTATCGCATCAGCCAGAGCCGGAGCTAGCACGCTCCTGATAGAACGTCTCGGTGCCCTGGGCGGTCAGATGAACGTTCAAGGCCCTCCGGGATTTGCTTACGCCCACATGTTCAACCCCCGCGGGGAGCAGGTAATTGCCGGCATTGTCGAGGAAACACATAACAGGCTGCTGAAGGATGGGCATGCCCTGCCGCACCTCAAACCCCAGTGGCGAGCCGGGTACACCTTCTCATATGTTGATCCTGACTGGTGGGGACTTCTCATGTTCGAGATGATGCAGGAGAATCACGTCAACCTTCTGCTGCATTCCCTGGCTGTCGATGTCGTGAAGGAGGGCAATACGGTCAGAGGCGTTATCGTCGAGAACACTTCTGGACGGCAGTTGGTCATGGGTAAGGTATTCATCGACTGCACCGGCGAGGGTGACCTGTCGGTCATGGCCGGTGTACCCTACGAAAAACGTGCTCTGGAACAACTGATGAGACCTTCCATCGCCTTTACCGTGGATGGGGTCGACTGGGACGTTGTTCTGAAGTACATCAAGGACAACCCGAAAGAGTTCGAATTCCGGACCCATCCCTATTTGAAAATGTCCGACGAAGAGATGTGGAAACAGATCAAGGCCATCAAGAAAATCGAAGAAATCGGCAATATCCCCGACGGCTGGTTTTCCATCACCGAAAAAGGTGTTAAGAACGGTGAGATGCACGAGTTCGGTACGATAGGATGCTTCCTGACGCCCAGGGAGGGCGGCGTGATACAGGCCCACTTCCAGCACTCGGCCCACGTACCCAACTGCGATGGCACGGATGTGAGGGACCTGACTTATGGTGAGGTAGAGTCGAGAAGGCAGGCAGTGATGGCCTGGAAGTTCATCAAGAAGAGCATCCCTGGCTTCGAGAAAGCCTATATCACCAGGGTCACCCCTGAGTTGCGAGTTCGCGAGACCAGGCGTATCATGTGCGACTACAAGATGACGGAAGAGGACATCGCCGCTGCCAGGAAATTCAAAGACGTCATCGGTAAGGACGAGTACCAGGCGGGAGGACAGCACATGAAACATTCTACAATGCTGGACCCGAAGGCCATTTACGCCAAGGACGGAGGGTCGACGGACATTCCGTATCGGTGCATGGTGCCGCTGAATGTCGAAGGTATGCTGGTGGCCGGTAAACCAATCTGTACCGATGAGTCCACCATTAAAAGGTTCATCGTGTCGACGATGGTGACAGGGCAGGCGGCCGGCGTGGCGGCGGCAGTCTGCGCCAAGAAAGGCGTGACGCCGAGACAGCTGGAGAAGGACGTCTCTGAAGTGCAGGATATTCTCCAAAAACAGGGCGCCATACTCTACGGAACCCATTAAGACGCAACTAATAAGTGATAAATGCAGGAATGGAGTTATTCGTGAATATGATGTACTGGTTGTTGGTGGAGCCGGGGGGACAATAGGCAGAACTTTTGAATTGGAATTTAGCCTCACGATATAGGATAGCAGCCTATATCTTAAGCTACTAGAGCAACTTGTGTCTGCCTGACCTTCCCCCCGAAAACAGTAACACCCTGACTTTTTGTGCAACGGAGCGTGATTGAACATTAGTCAGTTATGTTGGGTGGAAATTATGAGGGTAACATTTCGTCAGAATAGTACTTACGTGAATAAAGAACAACGTGTTTAATATCTCTCTATTCCACATTTCTTAATTAATAAACTTTCTGACGAGATTAAGAGGTAGATTAAAAATAAAACTTCTCCGCAAGTCCATCCTGTTGTATTGACTCCCATTTCAATCTAAACGATAATAGAAAGGATTCTCTTTGCGGGGCAATATGAAATGAAGATAATCGACTTGCGCAGTGACACGGTCACCAATCCTACGCCTGAGATGCGGAGGGCGATGTTTGAGGCAGAAGTGGGAGACGATGTTTACGGTGAAGACCCCACCGTGAACAATCTTGAAATAATAGCGGCGGAGAGGATGGGTAAAGAAGCCGCACTTTTCACCACCTCCGGTACGCAGAGCAACCTCACTGCGGTGCTAACCCATACTCGCCATGGTAACGAGGTTATCCTGGGGAGTGATGCCCACATCTTCTGGTACGAAGTTGGTGGAGCTGCAGCTCTGGGCGGAGTAATTATGCACACTGTGCCAAATGATAGATCCGGGCGTCTCGATCCGAATGATGTTGAGCAGGCAATCCGCGGTAAGAATCTTCACTACCCGGAGACCACGCTCATCTGCCTTGAGAACACGCACAATCGCTGTGGTGGGGCAGTACTCACACCGGATTACACAAAAGAAATCTGTGATCTTGCCCACACGCACGGGCTGAAGGTACATCTGGATGGCGCCCGAATTTTCAACGCTGCGATTGCTCTCGGTGTGCCGGTGCCCCTGCTTACCGGGAATGTCGATTCAGTGTCGTTCTGCCTTTCGAAGGGGCTAAGTGCACCCGTAGGGTCGCTGTTGTGCGGGAGCAAGAACTTCGTCGAGCGAGCGCGCAAATACCGCAAGATGCTGGGTGGGGGTATGCGGCAGGCAGGGGTTCTCGCGGCTGCAGGCATTGTGGCACTGGAAACTATGGTGAACCGCTTAGCGGAAGACCACACTAATGCGAAACGATTAGCTCAAGGGTTGGCACGTATAAAAGGAATCACGCTATACCAGGACGATGTGCCGACGAACATCGTGATGTTCGCTCTCTCTCCTGAACTATCTACCAGCGAGTTCATTGAAGCCCTTTTAAAGTCAGGGGTAAAGGTTAGTTCCCGCGGTGGTAACCTTTTTCGTGCGGTCACCCACCGCATGATTTCATCTTCAGACATTGACGAAGCAGTAACACTCATCAAGACAGTCTGTGGTGCGCTTTATCACCGTTCTTAGTTGTATTTCTTTTCCCGCCACCCCCTTATGAATACACATGGACGACGGCTCTGATGGCTGGGCTATTTTCAGACTGGACACTCGGCATATATGAAAACGAGTATATTAAAGAAAACGGAAAGTGGTATTTCAAGGAACTGCACTGGAACAACACATTCTGGACTCCCTATGAAGACGGCTGGCTGAAGACACCGCTGCTGGGTAACATGGATGAGCATCCCACGATAAAACCCGATGCCCCGCCCACGGCTTTTCATCCGTATCCATCAGGGTTTCATCTGCCTTATAGTTTCCAACACCCGGTCACCGGAAAGTGATAAAAGAAATGGTAGCCAAAGCGAAGGTAGCCCTGATAGCCTGTGATGCCTACGATGATAGTAAGGTCTATGAGGCTGTTAAAAAGGGCCTCGACCTCATCGGAGGGATAGCGCAATTCGTGAAACCCGGGGAGAAAATCGTCATCAAGCCGAATGTCCTTATCGGCTCCAGCCCGGATAAATGTGTCTGCACTCACCCGGCGGTATTCAGAGCGGCAGGGAAGATATTACTGGAGGCCGGCGCCACCGTATCCTGCGGCGATTCTCCGGGGTTCGGCGGCACGAGTTTAAATATGAGAATGGCCGGCTTGAAACATGTAGCCGATGAGCTGGCGATACCGCTGGCCGATTTTTCTAAAGGTAAGGCCGTCGCTCATAAAGAAGCGCTTCTGGTCAAGCGTTTCGTTATCGCTAACGGCGTGCTGGCGGCGGACGGTCTGGTCAGCCTGCCGAAGCTGAAAACGCACGGCCTGACGAGGATGACCGGGGCGGTCAAAAACCAGTTCGGCTGCGTCCCCGGAATGCTCAAAAACCAGCAGCACGCCAGGATGGCCGACCCTTATAATTTTGCCACCATGCTCGTGGACTTGAATACGCTTATAAAGCCGCGACTTTACATCATGGATGCTGTCATGGCGATGGAGGGCAACGGGCCGAGGAGCGGTAAGCCCAGGAAGCTCGGCGCTTTGCTGATTTCCAGCGACCCCATTGCGCTGGATGCCATCGCCTGTAAAATTATCGACCTGAACCCTGCCTTCGTGCCCACTTCCGAGCCGGGTGAACGGGCCGGGCTCGGCACCTACCACTACGAAAACATTGAGGTGGTGGGGGGAAACGTAGCAGATTTTATCTGCCGGGACTTTGACGTCGTCCGCAAGCCTGTGGAACACGCTACCAGCGGGCGTATCAGGACCTTTATAAAAAACCGCACCAGCGCCAGGCCGTTTATCGATAAGGCTTTGTGCACCAAATGCGGCATATGCGTCCGGCATTGCCCGGCCACTCCTAAAGCGGTGGACTGGGTTGGCGGTGACGAATCACGTCCGCCGGCACATAACTATAACCGATGCATCCGCTGTTTTTGCTGCCAGGAATTGTGCCCGGAAGGGGCTATTTCCATAAAGGAGCCTTGGCTGGGCAAATTATTTTACCGGTAACACGGCAAAAGACGGGAGGGAAGATGGATAACGAAAGCCAGGTTTACCGAGAGCTGCAGAGATATCTGGACAGATTGCCGGGCGGTTTCCCTGAAGTTGAGTCCGGTCTTGATATCAAGCTGCTGAAGCGGTTCTTCACTCCGGAGGAAGCGGAGTTAGCCAGGCAGCTTTCCATGAAGCCGGAGCCGCTGCAGCGCATCTACAATCGTGTCAGGAAAAGCGGCATCACCATTGAAGAACTGCGGCAGCTTCTGGACCGCATGATGCGTAAGGGGACCATTTTGACGGCGGAAGAAGGCTATACCGAGACCCATTACAGCAACGCCGAATTTGCCATGGGCGGCATCTTTAATTTTCAGATAAACCGGCTCTCGAAGGAATTGCTGGCAGACTATCATCAATATATGGCGGAGAGGCGCTCTAAAGCCAGACCGGGCTCCGGCGGAGGTCTCCCGCTGCGTACGATTCCCGTCGAAGAAAGCATTCCTTTACCGGAGAAATACCGCGTCAGCGACTACGATAGCGTGAGAAAGCTGGTTGAAAATGCCCGGGGGCAGATAGCCGTGGCTAACTGTATCTGCCGCCAGACGTCAAGGATTTTGGGGAATGGTTGCGAAAAAACAGACCTTGAAGAAGCGTGTCTGATAATCGGGCCGGACCACGCCAAGCGGCACGTCGATATGGGTATCGGACGCTATATTTCAAAAGAGGAAGCCTTTGATATTTTGAATAAAGCGCAGCAGGCGGGACTGGTGCTCCAGCCGGAAAACTCCCGGCGCCCGGAGGCTATCTGCTGTTGCTGCGGGGACTGCTGCGTACTCCTTAAAATGCTGACGAAGCACCCGCGCCCGGTGGAGCTGTATATCACCAACTACTATGTAGAGGTCGACCGGGGACTGTGCACGGGGTGTGAGGTGTGCGTTCAGAAGTGCCAGCTCAATGCCCGTGTTATGGTCGATGGCGTGGCCGAGGTAAACCTCGACCGCTGTATCGGCTGCGGCAACTGTGTGGTGCTGTGCCCGGATGCGGCTAATAAATTGCGTAAAAAAGAGCCGGAAAAAGTGCCCCCGAAAGACAAGGTAACGGTGAACATGAAGGCGCTGGCCGGTAAAGTGGGCCGGTGGAACGTGCTCAAAATCAAGACGAAGATGAGGCTGGGACTGAAGGTATAATTAATCCGTCCCGCCGGCGCTGCTTGAGGCTTTTATGCCTTGACCAGGTCTTGCATGCCCAGCGTCGTCAGGGTCTTTTGCGTCGGCAGTCCCGTCTTTTCATCCCAGCCGCGCAGCGCGTAATATTCCTTCAACATACCGATGAATTTGTCCCGGTCGAGCTTATTGCCGGTCATATTCACGGGCCGGGCGCCGGGGCCGGGCATTATCATCTTGCCGCCGTGCACGCCGAACATCAGCGGCTCGGTGAAGTTGAACTCCGGGGGAAAATCGTCCTCGGGGACGCGATGCCCCTCCCGCACCCTGATGAGCCTCTGCATATTGAAAATTCGTTCCGCGAAAGGTCCCAGCTCCGAGGCGGAGATACCGGTTACCGCCGTGAAGATATTTCCTTCGAGGTCAGGGTCGCCGACGCCGTCGGCGGTACTGTAGGAATAGGTAATCGGCCAGACGAAGTCGCAAAGCCCCAGGCTGTCCCGGAGATAGGTCCGGTTCTGGATATTCCTGGCGGCCATCGCCTTTCCCGCGTAGGTCGTCTGGTCGGCGGCGGCCTCGCTGCCCCAGAAAAGCCTGGCTATCTTTAAGAAGGACTCCGGAGAAATCGGGGACGATTCGGGGTCTTCCTGGTACATCGTCCACGGCATGCGGACGTAGCCCATTTCGTGGACGGTAATGGGATGCATCCTGGTCTCGAAGGGATAGAGCAGCGCGTGGGCGAGAAAGGCCCGCGGCGGGACGCCGTCATGCATGCCGATGGGGGCGACGTTGTGGAGGAATAGCGCCCGGGCTTGGTCCGACACTTTATCACGCACCCTCACCATGCCCTCCGCCAGAATATCCCCGAAGCCTTCGCGGTGGGCTATCTTAGACAGCAGTGTTTCCAGGAATTCCCGGGTGCCGATTTTAGACAGCGGAAGACCGGTTTCGGCCTCGGTAAGGGCGCCGGCTTTATAACAAGCATAAAGCCACTCCACCATGCTCTGGAGCTCGAAGGTGCCGATGGAATAGTCGTTGGCCAGTGTAGGGGCATCGAATAGAGTATTGATGGGTTCATCTTCGCGGCCGTAAACCCACGGCAGGTAAAATTCCATCGCCTGGCAGCCCCTTAAGCCCTCCAGGTCGGGGTCGTTGCCGAAACGGTAAATCAATTTGGAACAGGTCAACCCGCATTGATAACAGTGCCTTTTCCCCACTTCCTTAAGCACGTGGCCGTGGTTGGTGCCGCCGATGCGGGGGGTGATGGCCAGGCTGACGGTATTTTTAATTTTAAGAGTGTACTTATTAAGCTCCTTGAGTTTGGCGGAATCGGCTACTTGAATAGTTCCCGTGCCCCTGACGACGACAGCCTTGAGTTTCTTGGAAGCCATGACCGCTCCGAAGCCGGCGGTAACGGAGGCCAGATGTGAGCCGAAGATAGTGGCTGTCCTCACCAGGTTTTCGCCGGCAACGCCGGTGGTGGCAAAGCAAATCTTCTCGCCGTGCGCCTGGTGGAGCATTTCCCCTGCCTTATAAGCGCTCTTCCCCCATAGCGTCGAGGCGTCACGCAGTTCTACTTTATCGTTATTTATCAGGAGGTAGGTTGGCCTGGAGGCGCGTCCGTCGATGACGATGCCGTCACAGCCGGCTTTCTTCAATTCGGACGGGAAAAATCCGCCCATGCTGCCGTAGCAATACCCCTCCGGGTAAGCCATAGGGGACTTGCCGGAAACGGACATCCTGGCCGCGCCCTGGGCGCCGGTTGCCAGCAGCGGGCCGGTCATAAATAAAAGCCTGTTGCCCGGGTCGAAGGCTTTAACATCAGGTGTCACCTTTTCCCAGTAGAGCCGGGAGGCAAGGCCGCGCCCTCCCAGGTATTTTTCCGCATACGGCTGTGTCGGTATTTCGCTTATTTTGGAACTGCTAAGGTCGATATGAAGAATCTTGCCCATCCAACCGTTCATAGGTGTACCTCCTTGATGCTGACTATAGTTTATCAGGGGATGTCTTGTGTTGCAAAAGTTTGAGAAAGTGCGAAAGCTGTCATTGCGAGGAGTCCTTCCTCAGAAGAACGACGTGGCAATCCCTTTGTTAGATTTAATTGATGATAGAGATTGCCGCGCCTCCCGACTACGTCGGAATGGCTCGCAATGACGTAAATGTTATTTCCCGGAGGGGTTACGGGGGTAAGATTTACCGTCGCGCAGCTCGATATAACCTACCTCGGCAAGCTCATCCAGCATCAGCTGCACGTTAACGGGATAGAGCGGGGGGTAAATCTCGTCCCTTTCAAAATCGGTGAATTTTTTCAGGATTTCTGCCACGGTTATGCCGGGGCGACTCTTTATTTTTTCCAGTATAGCCATCTCGCGTTTGTAATAGGGCAGGGTATAGCCGCCGCTGGCAAGGTCGATGGGTTCCACGGAAAAATAGGCTGAAGTACGGCAGTCGGCGCAGGCAAAGCTGCCGCCGCCCCGGAGACCCTGAGGGCGGTCTGGGGAGGCAACGATAGTGGACTTGGCGCCGGAACCATCGGGGGCTTTTTTCAGGGGGCGGAAACCGATGCCGTCATACTTTTTCATGGCGGGGTCTTTGAGGCTAAGGCCGGAGTATTTGAAGATAATGCGTTCGTAAGCCCTTTTGCCGGAAAAGAAGGTCTGCCATATCGTCGGCACCATGGTCAGCAGCACGCCCGGGCAGATTCTGCCTTCGATTCTCTCGCCGTCGTAAGTGAACTCCTCGCCGATGTGGTAGTCAAAGTGGCAGGGGAACTTCTCTACATCGTTCATGAATCCAATCAGCTTGCCTCTAACCTTGAATGGCATTTTGTTTTCCTCCCTTTTATAAGAACGTCATTCTGGCGCAGGCTTCAGCCCGAGTGCAGCCCGAGGGCCAGAATCCACACCACCTTTTCTCCACCACTGGATTCCCGCTTTCGCGGGAATGACAACAAAACGGTTACCTGAAGTTTACTGCTTTGGAATAACGCCAAGCTGCTGCATCAGGCGCAGGTCATCCGTGGTTGCCCAGGTTTCCGCCCATTTACCGTCAGCGATTCTGAATATGGCGGTATTGGTCATTTCAATCTTATTTCCCGTCGGGGCGATGCCCATAAAGTCGCCTTTATGGGTCCCTCTCCAGATCACTCGGATGGCTACCCTGTCTCCCTCGGCGAGCATGTCTTCGATGGTAGCGTGAATATCGGGGAAGGCGGTAAAAAAGGTGGGGACGCCTTGTATAATCTGCTCCAGGGACGAATCACCCATAGTGGTATGGTGCTCGATATAATCGGGAGAAAGAAGCTCAAAATATGCGTCCAGTTCTCTCCGGTTCATAAGCTCATAGGCGCGGCGGATAAGCGCTTTGTTCTCTTTAATAGACATTTGAGTTCCTCCTACTTGACGTAATACGAGGATTATATTCCCCGGTGTTTATCATGTCAACTTCCAGCCGGTCGTGGGGGTGGCATAAAGGGGGAGGTATTTTCCAGAATCACATCGAGCAGGGCGGTCTTACCATGGGCTACCTGCTTCAGCCCCCGTTCCAGGGCCGCGCCGATATCCCCGGGGTCTTCCAGCCTCTCCCCGTAAGCCCCGAAAGCCTCGGCAATTTTCACGTAGTCCGGCGCGGGAGTGATATCCACGCCCAGGAAACGGTCTTGCGTGACCGCCGCGCCTTGGGGATAGAGCCTCTGGTGGCCGAATTTCATGGCCTGGTAGCCGCCGTTATTGAAGATGATGATAAAAACCGGCAGGCCATATTCCTGGCTTAAGCCGAGTCCCGCCAATACCGGATTATAGTTAAAGGCGCCATCGCCGACCATCAGAATGACAGGGCGGTCCGGGTTGGCCAACTTCACGCCCAGGGATTCCCCCATTCCGACCCCCAGACCGCCGTAAGCGGACTTGATATAGCGGCCGGGCTCGGACAGGTATTCACTTATAAAACGCGTGTGAACGATGGTCTCGTCCAGGATAATAGCGTCCGCGGGTAATGTCTTTTTTGCCGCGTAGCAGAACCACCGGGTGGCTATCGGCCGGTTATTTTCTACGGCAAGCGCCTCTTTTTCCATTCGCGCCATCAGTTCGTCATGTTTTTCCCGCCAGTGCTCCAGTCTTTCCCGGTAAACGGGCGCCGCCCGCTTCCTTCCGCCGATTTCAACACGGATAATATCGACCAGGGAAGCCAGCGTCGACGCGACATCTCCAGTGATGGATATGTCCGCCCGGTAGCCCCAGAAGGGTAATTTTTCGTGCAGGGGGGCTTCATCCAGCATTATTACCCTGGCGTCATCTTTCGGCCCGGCGGAAGGCGGGTACCAGGGGGTGGTGCCGCTAAGCACGAAGACCGTATCGGCTTCTTTAAGCGCCTGCGATACGTTATGGCCGAGATAAAGAGGATGGTCCTTGGGGAAATTGGAGGTATAGGGTAAAGAAGCCTCGAATACCGGGATGCTTAAAAGCTCCGCCAGTTCGGTCAATTTCCGGACCAAGCCGGGGTTTTTTCCGGCATGCTCGGCGATGATAATCGGTTTTTTACTGCGGGCAAGCTGATGGGCCGCTTCCTGGAGGTCGGCAGGGTGGGGGTGGGCTGCCACGGCGGCGGGATAAGGCCGGGTGATTTTTGCCTCGGGTCGGGACTTCAGCAAAATTTCCGTGGGGATAGAAAGGAAGACCGGCCCGCGGGGAGCCGTCATGGCTATCTGGCAACCCCGGGAGACGGAATCCACCAGGCTGTCCCTTGATTTGATGGCGTTGCTCCACTTAACGCAATTCTCCACCAGAGCCGGCGGGCCGCCGATATCGGAAAGGAGGCCGAGCCAGTGAAAGCCCTGCGCCCTGACCTCGTCATCGCCACGGTGCTCATAGGTCTCTCCACTGATAATAATCACGGGGACCCTGGCCGTACAGGCATTGCGCATAGCCATGACGCCATGGAGAGCACCAACGCCGGCATGCAGCAGGACGGCCGGCAGGCGACCGGTTACTTCGGCATAGCCCATGGCCATGCTCACGGCCAGCATCTCGTGGCGGCAGTTAATGTATTTCAAGGCGGTATCACCGCTGCCCTGTCGTTTTATCAGTCCTTCCCAGACCGGCGTCCATTCCGTGCCCGGTGAGCAGAAGATATATTCGATGCCGCATGCCTGCAATAAGTCTAGCAGTAGTTCGCCTCCGGTTAGAGACATCATTTTCCCCTTTTATCCTGTTTGATGGTATGGGTTGAAGCTGTGGTGATAGTATCAACTATAACAGAGCGTTATGCTCCGTTCAATCCGTTGCCGGCATACCGGGCATTTTCCCGTCCACCAGTGGCACGACGCATATCAAACGCAACATTTCTTTGCCGATGTTAAGGAAGCTGTGCTGCTCGTTGGGGAGGACGGTAGCGGCGTCGCCTTCCGCCAGCGGGGTTTCCTTGCCGCCGCTTCTCAACACCCCTTTTCCCCCCAGCACGAAGATTTCATGTTCCCAGGGGTGGGTGTGTAAAGGCGTGGCGCTGCCGGTCTGTATCTCAAAGACGCGCATGACAAAGGTCGGCGCTTTTTCCGCGGGCCCCGCTACCACGCGCATGGTCACCCCCGGCGCCGCCGATATGCCCTTTACCTGACGGTAGTTCTGTATTTTCATCGTATCTCCTTATAGAAAAGATAATCACAGCCAATTATCAAGGAGAATTCACGTTCTGTCAAGAAATTGACCGTAAATTACCTGTCTGTTATTCTTTAGTAAGCTGTATTTATACAAACACGGAGGATAAATTGGCAAAGGTTGAAAAGAAAATAAGGGAAATAACCGGCGATAATTTAGATGAAAGCGTCCAGATTATTAGACGTGCTTTCGGTACAGTGGCCGTCGAACTTGGTTTAACAAAGAAAAACTGTCCGGATCATCCAGCTTTTATCACTTACGAGCAACTATCTCAACTAAAATTAAAAGGTTTGAGGTTTTTTGGGTTATTTGTAAATAACCGACAAATAGGTTTCGTTGCCGTAGAGAAAGTTGATGATACTCTTTATTACCTGGAAAAACTGGCGGTACTCCCGGGATACCGGCATCAGGGTCACGGTAGGGAACTGGTGAAGTTCGTTATTGACCATGTTAAAAATAAAGGCGGGGAAAAACTTTCCTTAGGAATGAT
>Ga0315289_10007686_pt1 | contig 15683 bp, 18 predicted proteins | sample YL17G11_40_MG_FD_203452 | JGI IMG/M metagenome (GOLD analysis project Ga0315289, IMG submission 203452) | Sediment microbial communities from Yellowstone Lake, YNP, Wyoming, USA - YL17G11_40 | ecosystem: Environmental > Aquatic > Freshwater > Lake > Sediment | place: USA: Wyoming | collected... | reverse complement strand
CCGCCAATTTTTTCAACCTCGTCACATTTTTCTGAGCTTTCCTTGGAATAATATACTGGGGCTGAAAATTATGTTCCACGTCAATTCCTAGGCGCGATTTGGGCAAATCTCTCATATGGCCGTAGGAGCTTTCAATTTGATAACCATCCTTTAAAAATTGGCTGATGGTTTTGGCCTTGGTGGGAGACTCAACAATAATTAAATTTTTCGCTGCTCTCGCCATGTCTATATTAAAATTTAATGCGATAACCGCCGCTGTCTAATTTAATCAAATTTTTTAATTCTAAAAAGGTTAGATTTTGGTTAACCAGAGAGGCTTCCATTTCGCTCTGCGCAATAATTTCATCAACGCCAATCGGCCGCTCCGCCTTTCTGACGACTTCTAATAATTTTTGTTCTTCCAAGGTCAGATTTTTCAATTCAGAAGGTTGCGGCATTCCTAAGGGTAAGTTTAATTCTAACAAAATATCCTCAATTTTGCTAACTAATTTAGCGCCGCTTTTGATTAACTCATTAACGCCTTCAGAGTTTTTAGAAAAAATCGGTCCAGGCACTGCAAAAACCTCGCGGTTCTGCTCTAAGGCAAAGCGGGCCGTGATAAGCGCGCCGGACTGAAGCGGCGCTTCAATAATTAAAGTACCCAAACTCAGGCCGCTGATAATCCTATTTCGTGCCGGAAAATGGTGTTTTAGAGGCGGGGTGCCTAAAGCATATTCTGAAATTAAGGCGCCGTGCTTAATAATTGTTTCAGCCAGTTTTTTATTGCTGGTAGGGAAAATAACGTCTAAGCCCGCTCCCAAGACCGCCACGGTCTCGCCAGCTTCTTCCAAGGCGGCGGCATGGCTGAAAGTGTCAATGCCGTAGGCCAAGCCGCTGACAATGGTTGCGCCAGAGCGCGTCAATTCTTTTACTATTTTTTCCACCACGGTTTTGCCGTAAGGGCTTGCCCGGCGAGTACCCACTACCGCAATTCTTGGTTTCTTTTCGGAGTAGTGGCCCAATTGGTATAATGCCAGAGGACAACTGCTGATTTCTTTTAAAAGCGACGGATAGTTATCATCGGAGGATAAAATCAGTTCCACGCCCGAATTTTGCAGTTTTTGCCATTCTTGCTCCGGGTTAATTTTATTTTTCTTTTCAAAGAATTTTTTAATCGTTTCTGGCTCAAAATGATGAGGATGCGTCATTTTCGGAAATTGGCGGCTATCCCAAGCCCGACGAAAAGTGCGATAACATTTTTTCAAGGTCGTGATTAAGGCGAAATTGTTTTCGCTTGCCAAGTTCAAGGCGTTATAGAATAATTTTTCTTGAGGGTCTATTTTTGCCATCTTATTTAAATATACTATAGCCCAATGAGTGGGATTAAACAAGGGGAAATGCCATTTACTTGGATGTTTATATATTTTTTGATATAATGAAATAAACTATGCCCGCCTTGGAAAAAATAAAAAGCAATGAGTTTATTAAACAACTACTATCAGTTAAAGCTGTTATTTTGGCCGTCGGCTTGATTGTGGCGGTGGCGGCTCTGGTAATTTTGAACGGCAACATTAATACCAGTAGTCAAAAAATTAAAACCTTGCGTCAAGACATTCAAAAATTAACTTTAACCTCCGAGGCCTTTTCTACTTTGGCCAGAGATTATCAAATTCTCAGCCCTTATTTGGAGGCGATTCGCAATTTAATTCCCAATCGCGATAAAGTTATTAATTTTAACCAGGAACTTTCCGAATTAGCCGAGAAATATAAACTGGATTTCGGATTTATTTTTCAAGAGGCGGCCGTTCAAGCTCAATCAAAAGTAGTGTCGTTCACAATGACCTTAAAAGGAAATTTCTCGGATTTTGTTGAATTTTTGGTTGAATTAAAAACTTTACCGTATTTCGTTGATTTAGACAGCTTCAACATCAGCGGTCCGCCGATTGACGATATCGCCCTCGGCGTTCAAACAATTTCCATCGTCATCAAAGGGAAGGTTTTTATGCAGCTTGAAGAGACGCCAAGCCCTTCGCCAACCCCCGCGTCTTAAAATTATTATCACTATGGCCAGCTTCAAAAATTTATTTAAAAAAAACAACCTGACAAAAAAATATCTCGGTCCGAAAGCCATTAATCGCCGGCGATTGACGCACCAGAACTTGATTTTTTTTGTGGCGGCGATTATCATTATTGCTGGTTTGACGGCCTCGGTGATTTTTAATCTTTCTCTGTTAATTAGCCAGATTAATAAAAGTCTTAAAGTTGAAAAAGGCATGACCATTCCCATCGTCCAATTTGATTTGAAAGGTTTTGAAAAAATTCAGGGAAAATTAGGGATTACTCTGACTACGCCAACGCCTACGCCAACTGCCACGCCAACGCCAAGCGCTTCACCAACCGTTTCACCATCAGTTACTCCAACAATAACTGCCAGCCCAACAGCATCTCCAGGCATAACTGCCACGCCAACCCCCACTCCGAAGGCCACCGTAACGCCGACTCCCAAATCAACCGCAACACCAACTCCCAAACCGTCAGTCACTCCGACAGCCACTCCCGTTCAATAATTTTAGTCAGTCCCCGCCAAATTTTAAATGCGCACATAGTTCAGTGGTAGAACGCTGTCCTGATAAGACAGAGGTCCTTGGTTCGATCCCAAGTGTGCGCACTAACCATTGACCCGGACCAATTTGTGAAAGGCACTTGACAAATGGAAATTCCCGAGTAAAATGGAAGATGAAGTGAGTGTTTCGCTTTCCTGAATGTCTAGTCATTTAGGAAACACTCCAATTTATTCGCTCCTCCCGCCGCTTGTCGGCGGGAGGTTGTTTTTTGACTTAGCGCGCCACTTCTCATATAATAACTAATGGCTGGGACTTATTCAGGCCCGGAGTATCGCGCACTCACTTATTGAATAAATTGGGGTCAACCGATTTCCGGGCCTGAATGTGTCTCAATTTATGAAGCTACCGTTTCAAAAAAATGTTAAATTAGCTCCATTGACTACTTTTCAAATCGGCGGCAGCGCTGATTATTTTTTTGAGGCCAAGAATGTTGAAGAGTTAAAATCGGCCCTTAAAGAAGCGGCCAAAAAGAAATTGCCGTTTTTTATTTTGGCTGGCGGCTCCAACATCTTAGTCAGCGACAAAGGTTTCGAGGGAGTTGTAATAAAATTAAAGAATGATTTTATTAACATAAAAAATCCCGGCCAAGCCGACAATATTAAAATTGAAGTGGGAGCAGGGACGCCATTAAGCAAACTGTTGGCTGAAACAATCCGCGTTAATCTAACGGGATTAGAGTGGGCGATTGGCATCTCCGGGACAGTCGGCGGTGCAATTGTCGGAAACAGCGGAGCATACGGTCATTCTATTTCGGAATCTGTCGTCAAAGTAAAAACTTTGACGAAAACCGGCCCGCCAAAAACAATAACGCAAAAGAATTGCAAGTTCTCTTACCGAGAGAGCGTTTTCAAGCGCTCCGGCGATATTATTGTTTCCGCTGTTTTGGAATTAAAAAGGGGCGACCCTCAAAAGATTAAAAAAACCATCCAGCAGTTTATTCAAGAAAGGAAAAATAAAATTCCATCACAACCGTCAGCCGGCTCCATTTTTAAAAACGTGGAGTTAGACGGTCAGTCAAAAGATTTGGCGGAAAAAATTCCGAAAGAATTGATTAAGGGAGGGAAAATCGGCGCCGGTTATCTTATTGACCAATGCGGCCTAAAAGGCAAAAGCGTTGGCGGAGCCAAAATTTCCGACAAGCATGCCAATTTTATTGTTAATGTAAATCAAGCCAAGGCGCTGGACGTTTTAGAGCTTATAAACATTGTTAAAAAAAGCGTCCAAGGAAGATTCGGCGTTGAATTAGAACTGGAAATTAGATTAGTCGGTTTTGATGTGGGAAATCATCTGTTATAATATATAGGCAATGAATATTAATATTAAAACAACGTCTTTAGAATTAACTCCAGCGATTAAGGAATATGTTGAAGCTAAAATGCAGGCCCTGGACAAATTTTTGAAGCGGCTGGATGAAAAGGGCGCCGTGGAAATGCAGATTGAACTGGCCAGAACCACTCAACATCATCAAAAAGGCGATGTCTATTATGCCGAGATTAATTTGGACCTGCCCAAAAACGTCTTGCGAGCAGAAGCAGAATCCATTGACATTCGTTCCGCTATTGATGAGGTTCAGGAGGATTTGAAACGACAGATTGAAAAGTACTATGACATAAAAGAAGCTAAATTCAAAAAAGGAATGAGAAAAATTAAAGAAATGCTTCGGGGATTTTAAGTGGAAAAGTAGAGTTTTCACCTCGCTCTCACGCTTAAATTTAGGCGTGGGGCTTTTTCTTTGAGGAAAAATGTGTTAAAATGGAGGATATTTACCAAAATGGCTGGTTTATTTTCCAAAATTTTTATTGGCGATGTTTCGCGCCATTTTTATAAAAAACACAAAAATCTTTTGGCCGAAATCGGCCGATTGGAAGCTGAATTCCAAAAACTCAGTGATTTTAGCTTGCGGGAAAAATCTTTAGCATTGAAAAATCAAGTTAAAACACCGGCTGATTTAGATGGGATTTTAGTGCCGGCTTTTGCTTTGATTCGGGAAGCAGCCAAACGAACATTACATCAACGCCATTTTGACGTCCAGCTTTTGGGCGGAATAGCCCTTCATAACGGAAGCATTGCGGAAATGAAAACCGGCGAAGGGAAAACTTTGGCGGCAACAGGGCCGGTTTACCTTAACGCACTCCTTGGTCGCGGCGTCCACATTGTGACTGTTAATGATTATTTGGCAAAAAGAGACGCAGTTTGGATGGGTCAAATTTATTATGCTCTGGGACTCTCAATTGGTTGCATCGCTCATGATGCCGCTTATCTTTACGACTCGACTTTCCAACCGGAACAAACGGAAAACATCAATCAGGTTGGAGCGGAAAAAGACAAAGAGCGGGACACTTTGGGCGCCTTCAAAGTGGTTTATTCATATTTGCGGCCGGTGTCCCGCAAAGAGGCCTATAGTGCGGACATCACCTATGGCACCAACCACGAATTCGGCTTTGATTATTTGCGCGATAATTTGGTTTATGATTTTTCTGAACGGGTGCAGCGCGGCCATTATTTCGCCATTGTTGACGAAGTGGATAGTATTTTGATTGATGAGGCCAGAACGCCGCTCATCATTACTATTCCGGAAACAGAATCAAGCGAATATTACAAATTATTTGCTAAAATTGTTCCGCAATTAATTAAAGAAACCGATTATAATGTTGATGAAAAGTTGCGTTCTGCCACCTTAACCGAGGAGGGGATTCATAAAGTGGAAGAAATTTTAAAACTTGAGAATTTGTACAGCCCCGAAGGATTCCGCTATTTGCATTATTTAGAAGAATCGCTGAAGGCCTGGGTTTTGTTTAAGCGTGATAAAGGTTATGTGGTCAAAGACGGCGAGATTTTGATTGTTGATGAGTTTACCGGCCGCTTGCTTTATGGCCGCAGATATTCCGGCGGACTCCACCAAGCCATTGAGGCCAAAGAAGGAGTGCGGGTTCAGGAAGAAAATCGGATTTTAGCCAGCATCACTTTTCAGAATTATTTTCGGCTTTACGAAAAATTATCGGGGATGACCGGCACAGCTCTAACTTCCAGTGAAGAATTTGACAAGGTCTATCATTTGGATGTGGTGCCAATCCCGACCAATAAACCGATGATTCGCCAGAATTTGCCGGATTTGGTTTATAAAACCGACGAGATTAAATGGGAGGCGATTAGCAAAGAAATTCAAGAACGTCATGCCAAGGGCCAGCCGCTATTAGTCGGAACAATTTCCATTGAGAAAAATGAAAAATTGTCCGCATTTTTGAATCGCGAGGGCATTCCTCACGAGATATTAAATGCCAAAAATCACGAACGAGAAGGCGCAATTATCGCCCAAGCCGGCAAACTAGGAGCAGTGACCGTGGCGACCAATATGGCTGGCCGCGGCGTGGATATTGTTTTGGGCGGCAATCCGCCGAGCTCTGAAGAAGCTAAAAAGATTATAGAATTAGGAGGAGTGCATGTCATCGGCACAGAACGTCACGACGCCCGCAGAATTGATAACCAGCTAAGAGGCAGAAGCGGCAGGCAGGGCGACCCGGGCTCGTCGCAGTTTTTTGTTTCCCTGGAGGACGATTTAATGAGAATTTTTGGCGGCGAAAGGCTAAAAAATATGATGACCAGCTTGAATTATCCGGAGGATATGCCCATTCAATCAGGGCTGATTTCGCGTTCCATTGAGTCCGCCCAATCAAAAGTAGAGGGATTTAATTTTGATGTCCGCAAGCACACTTTGGAATATGACGATGTTTTAAACAAGCATCGCTCTCTTTTTTACCGCCGCCGCGATGAAGTTCTGCAATTATTCAAAAATGGCGGGTTAGAGGACTGGGGATGGCAGGTTGTTGAACGAGTTCTTGGCCAGATTATAAATTTACCAAATGAGGAGTTGAAAAAAATCTTTGTTCGCCTCGGCGTCTTGGAAGAAAATCATGATTTAGAAACGCTGCCAGAAGCCGACCGTTTTAATTTTTTTAGCGAACTCTTAAAAACCAATTACCAGAAAATCAAAAGCGAAATAGGCGAGGAATTCTTCAATCTTTCTTTAAAATTATTGATTTTACAGATATTTGACGCTTTATGGACCGAGCATTTGGAAAATATGGAATATCTGCGGGAATCGGTGATGATTCGGGCTTACGGCCAACACGACCCGCTGGTGGAATATAAATCCAGCGGCCACCAGTTATTCCGGGATTTCTTCAACCGTTTTGAATCAATATTCTTTGATACGGTATTTAGAATTAAAAAGCCGACAATGGAGATGGTTAATCAACCGGGCCAAAAAATTGCTAATATAAAAAAGGTTGGCAGAAATGACCCTTGTCCATGCGGCAGCGGGAAGAAATATAAGAAATGCCATGGAAAATAAAAAAGAATACCCAAAAACTGGAATAGCAGTTATGGTTATGAAAGATGGTAAGGTACTGCTTGGTAAGCGTAAGAACGCGCATGGCGCTGGTGATTATGCATTTCCTGGTGGAAAATTAGAGTGGTGGGAATCTATTGAAGAATGCGCGAAAAGGGAAGTAAGGGAAGAAACAGGCATAGAGATTCATAATATTAAATTCCTTCGCCTTCTGAATTTCAAATTTTATGATAAACACTTTGTGGATGTCGGACTGCTTGTTGATTGGAAAAGCGGAAAACCGAGAGTTCTAGAACCAGAAAAGTGTGAAGGCTGGGCATGGTATGATTTGGACAACTTGCCGGAGCCGCTATTCAAGGGATGCTTGAGCTGCATTGAGGCATACAAAACAGGTAAAAATTACTTTGATATGTAATCGCTATGGTTTATGGAAAGAAGTATAAAAAGTGCCATGGGAAGTAGGAATATGGAACACATCGCAATAATGAAAAAATCTTGGGGATTGACTGATAAGATTCTGAGCGGCCAGAAAAAGATTGAATCACGCTGGTATTCTGTAAAATATAGGCCTTGGGACAGAATCAAAAAAGGAGAAACGGTTTACTTCAAAGATTCAGGAGAACCAGTGAGGATAAGAGCGGAAGTTAGTAAGGTTATACAATTTGCCAATTTGACTCCAAAGAAGGTTAAAGAAATATTAGACGAACACGGCAAAGACGACGGTATAGAGAATGAAAAGATCCCTGAATTTTTTGAGAGATTCAAAAACAAGAGATACTGTATACTCATATTTCTCAAGAATCCGACAAGAATAGAACCGTTTGAGATTGATAAAACCGGATTTGGAACCATGTCAGCATGGATTACGGTTGATAATATTTCTAAGATTAAGATTAAAAAATAATTCCTGCGGACACAGAAATAAGATTAAAAAGTGCCATGGAAAATAGGAAACAAAAACATGAAATACAATAAATTGGTAAGGGACAAAGTTCCGGAATATATAAAGAGTAAGGGCGGGACGCCGATTACGCATATTGCCGATGAAGCAGAGTATTGGCAGAAATTGAAAGAAAAGTTATTGGAAGAGATTGAGGAGTTTGACAAGAATGAAATTGCCGAGGAATTTGCCGATATTCTTGAAGTCCTTGATGCGTTCGCAGATTATAAAGGATTTGACAGAAAAAAAGTGCAGCGGATAAAAGAGAAAAAGGCAGAAGAAAGGGGAAAATTCAAAGAAAGGATAATTCTGGATGAGTCGTAAAGTGTGTAATTATTGTCAAATTCAGCATCATGGTCATTAATCAACCAGCAAAAACTTTTGAAATTAAGCAGGAAAAATTTTCCGGACCACTGGATTTGCTTTTGAGTTTGATTGAAGAAAAAAGATTGGAAATCACCGAAATCAGCTTAGCCAAAGTAACAGACGAATTTTTAAAATATGTCGGCGACATTAAAAAGGCTTCTCCCGGAGTTCTGGCGGATTTCATTGTGATTGCCGCCAAATTGCTTTTAATTAAATCCCGCGCCTTATTGCCGACTTTGGAGTTGTCGTCAGGGGAAGAAGCGGAAATTCAGGATTTAACCAAGCGCCTGGAAATTTATCGCTTATTTAAAGAAGCCAGTCAAAATTTGAATAATTTATACATGACCCGGCCGCTTTTCAGCCGCGAATTTCTTTTTAATCAAATGCCCATTTTCTATCCGCCCAAGAACCTTTCTTTAAACGACCTGCGAGAAGCTTTTCAAAAAATTTGGGAAGAATTCCAGAGGCTGGGAGAAGAAGTTTCAATTGAAAAAATCAAAAAAATCGTTAAAATTGAAGAAAAAATCAAGGACATTCTCCGGCTTCTGGCCAAAAAGAGCAATTTAGCTTTTGGACGAGCGGTCAAAAAGTCGGAAAAAATTGAAATTATCATTACTTTTCTCGCTATTTTGGAAATGTTCAAAGAACGGATGATTATTATTGAACAAGAAGAGGCCTTTGGCGAGATTACGTTAGTGCTAAATAAATAAAACAGGGATGGATAATTTACCAAAACAAATTGAAAGCATTTTATTCATCTCCGGCGAGCCAATTGGCTTGGCGGAACTGGCTAAATTGCTGGAAAAAAACGAGGGAGAAATCAAAGAGGCGATTGTTGCTTTAAAAAACGATTATGCCGCCAACCCCCGCGGCCTGATAATTGTTGATAACGAAAACAATTATCAACTGACCACCAGCCCGGAAACAAGTGAAATTATTGCGAAATATTTAAAAGAGGCGCTAAAAGAGGAATTAACGCCGGCATCTTTAGAAACCTTGGCCATTGTTGTCTATAAAGGCCCGCTCAATCGCGCTGACATTGATAATATCCGCGGAGTCAATTCCAGTTTTATTTTAAGAAGCTTATTAATTAGAGGGCTTATCAATAGGGAATTCGACCCCCATCGGCCTAATGCCTATATCTATCGGGCCAGTTTTGACTTAATCCGTAAATTGGGATTAGAGCAATTGGAGCAATTGCCGGATTACGATAAATACCATAGTTTATGAAAAAAATTAAATTTTTAATCCTGATTTTTGCTTTAATGGTTTTGGGGTATTTCGGCAGCTGGTTTTACAGCCGCTATTATTTAAATTTTTCCGGAAACTTTTCCAATGTCGTTCCGGACCAGCCCTTTTATTTGGCCTCCGATGGCCAAGTTGATCTTTATCCCATTCGCGACTGGAAAGTTAGCGATCCCAGCATCAGCGCAGAAACTGTTTTAATAAGCGACATAGACAGCGGCTTTATGTTTTATCAAAAAAACCTGAATCTGCGCCGGCCCATTGCTTCGGTGACAAAATTGATGACAGCTCTCATAGTCAAAAAACATTTGCCAGCTGATACGGTTGTCACAGTAAGTGAAAAAGCGGTGGCAGCCGACGGTGCCCAAAATAATTCTTTGCGGGCGGGCGAGATTTTCAACGTTCAGGATTTGATGAAAATAATGCTTATGATTTCCTCCAATAAGGCGGCTGCTGCTTTCGCCGAAGCTTTAAATTCCGAAGATTTTGTTGATCTGATGAACGAGGAGGCCAAAAATTTAAATATGACCCAAACCAGCTTCGCCGACCCCAGCGGATTGAATATGGCCAATCAGTCCACCGCTGAAGACCTCAAGCGTTTTGCCCAATATATTTTGCAAAATTATCCGGAGATTTTCGTTATTACTCAGGAGGATAAAAGCGCCGTTGTTTCGCAAAACTTGAAAATTAATCACGACCTGGCAAGCATTAACCTTCTGGCTCATTCGCCGAAATTTTTAGAAGAATTAAATATTAAATATCTAGGCGGCAAAACCGGATTTACCGATGAAGCCAAAGAAACTTATTTAGGATTATTTTCCGTTCCCAGCGACAGGTTTGCCGGTCAAAGCCGGCGTATTTTAGTCGTTGTTTTAAATTCCGCTTCCCGATATAATGATATTGAGTCATTATTGCATTGGATAAAAACCGCTTATGTATTCTGAAATATTAGGACAAGTCGTGCGCGTGATGATTTTATCGGGCGCCGCTTTCATAGCGGCCATGCTTTTAACTCCGGCTTTAACGCACTTTCTTTATAAATATAAAATGGGCAAGCAAATCCGGACTGAAGGCGCGCCGATTTTCGCCGGTTTACACCAGAAAAAAGAGGGGACGCCGACCATGGGTGGCATTCTTATCTGGGTTGTGACCGGTTTAATAGCATTAATTCTGTGGTCCCTCAGTCGCGTTTTTGACGGTTTTTGGGATTATTTGAATTTTGTCAGCCGGCCTCAGACATATTTACCATTGTTTGCTTTAATCGTGGCTGCGGTCATTGGTTTCGGCGATGATTTGTTGGGCGTTTTGCGCTTAGGCCCCAAAGGTGGGGGGTTAAAAGTCAGCCAAAAAACTCTGCTGTTTGCCGTCATTGCCTTAATAGGAGCCTGGTGGTTTTATTTCAAGTTGGGCTGGGACAGTATTCACATTCCTTTTTTGGGCGATATCACTCTTGGACCGTGGTATATTTTAGTATTCATCTTTATTATTATTGCCGCAGCTTTTTCCACTAATGAAACCGATGGCTTGGATGGTTTGGCCGGCGGCGTTCTATTTTTTGCTTATTTAGCTTTAGGAGTAGTGGCCTTTGTCCAGGGCAAATATGATTTAGCGGTTTTTACCGGTGTCATTGCCGGCGCTCTGGGAGCTTTTTTGTGGTTTAATATTTATCCAGCGCGATTTTTTATGGGCGACACCGGCTCAATGGCATTGGGCATCACTTTGGGAATTTTGGTTATGCTCACCAACACTGCTTTGCTTTTGCCATTTTTCGGATTTATTTTATTGGTGGAATCGCTTTCGGTAATTATTCAAGTGTTGAGCAAAAAAATCCGCCGCAAAAAAGTTTTTTTATCAACTCCCATTCATCATCATTTTGAAGCGCTTGGCTGGCCGGAAACCAAAATCACGATGCGCTTCTGGATTTTATCAGCCGCAGCCACGGCTTTCGGTTTGGTTATCTTTTTTATTGATAAATTTTTGTAATCCCCGGCTCCAATCCATTTCTTGGTTATTGACAAAATTCTATATTTCGTGCTACAATATATATGGCTTTTAAACAATCTGATTAAGAGGAGATGGCATGGTCCAAGTAACCCGAGTTGAAATCGAAGAAAGCGGCTACCAATTCATCTTTATCCCCAAACCGCGAGAAGGATTCAATTCATTTATTCCGTTCCTGGTGGCTGTAGCTGATTTGAAATCCAATGTCCAAGATCCAGGAAAAGATATTCCTGGCGCGATCAAAAGACGCGCCTACGCTCTAGCAGCGGTGATTTTCAACAAGTTCAAAGATTGACTAAAAAGGCGGGAAAAGATTATTCTTCCCGCCTTTGCCATTTTATATAAAAAATCAAATTTTCAATTTCTTTTGATAACCGCACCAAAATTCATAACCGCTAAGCGGTTTTTTGCTTTCTGGTTGGATTTTTTTAATAATCAGGCCGTCTTGGCCACATTTCACAATCAAATTTTTATCATAACAGAAAAATTCGCCCCCTCCCTTATCTCGCAATAATTGCGCATCTTTGAGCATCTCGGCTTCCAAAATTTTGTAGTTTTTTTTATTAATTTCAAAAAATGTTCCTGGCCAGGGATTTAATGCCCTGATTTTTCTTTCAAGTATTTCAGCCGGCTCGCCAAAATCAATTTTACCATCTTCTTTTTTTATAATTTTACAAAATGTCGCCTTTGAATGGTCTTGGGGAAGGGGAGTGATTCTTCCATTTAACCATTTCGGCAATGTTTCCAGCAATAATTTGGCCGATTCCTCAATCAATTTTTCTTCCAATTTTTTATAACTAAGTTTTGAGATTTGAGTTTTGAGCTTTGAACTTGCGACTATGTTTCCGTGGTCCATTTCTTCATCCATCAGCATTATGGCCGCTCCGGTTTCTTCATCGTTATTAAGAATCGTGGCCTGAATAGGGGAGGCGCCTCGCCAGCGGGGCAAAAGCGAAGGGTGAACATTGAGACAGCCTTTTTTCGGTATGGCCAAAACCTCTTTGGGAATAATTTTGCCGTAGCTGGCAACAACAAACAAATCCGGCCCCAAACTCCTTAATTGCTCCCAAAAAGCCTCATTTTCCCTCAATTTAGTTGGCTGACTGACCCCTAAACCGTGTTTTATAGCCATTCTTTTGACTTCTGAGGCCTGTTTCTCCAGTTCTCGGCCCTTTGGCTTATCTGGAGCTGTAACCACTAAAATGGGGCGAAAATTAGCCCTAATTAGAGATTCCAGGATTTTAGCGCCAAAATAGGGAGTGCCCCAAAAAATGATTTTAGCTGCATTTTCTACTATTGACATATCTGTTTTGAACAGGTAGGGCTAATTTTTTAAGTAATAATCTGTTTAGATGGCTGAACTCTATAGAGCTTATCAGCCTTATCAATGAAAAGAATGCCATTGAGGTGGTCTATTTCATGCTGGCAGATGCGAGCCAAGATGTCTTTGGCTTTTAATTTTACTGTCTTTCCCAACTCATTAAGACCTTTAACTGTTATTTGTTGCGGCCGATTCACTAAGCCGACAATGCCTGGAACGCTCAAACACCTTTCTTCCATTAAAACAGTTTTTTTGGAACTTTTAACTATTTCCGGATTAATAAGAATAAATGTTTTTCCTTTGAATTGGCCGACAAAGATGCTTTTATTTTTTCCGATTTGATTGGCGGCCAATCCCGCTCCTTGCTGGCTAAGTAGGGTTTTTTTCATCTTTTTAATTAAATCGGCGATTTTGGGGTCGCCAATATCAGCGACTGGTTCGGTCGGTTTTCTTAAAAATTCTTCCTGCTTTTTATTTTTAATGGTCAAAATTTGATCGCTCTTTTCCATATTATTTAAAGGAGATTGACGGGATTAATTTTAATTAAAACGTCATCCGGCAAAAATTGGAGAATTTTATTGCGTTTTTTTATCAAATCCGAAGAAGTTAACTCGTTGGGTTCGCGCTTAATCCTGAGAAAAATTTCCCTAAGATACTGATTTTTAATTTTAGGGATAAAAGCCGGCGCTGGCGCTAAAATTTTATAATCTTGGGGATTAAGCAACTTAGCGGCCTGCTGATTCAGGTACTGGTATGAATGTTGGCTTAAACGGTTTAACTGCTGCGGATTGCGGCTAGAAACAGTAATTTTAATTATTTCGGAATAAGGCGGATAAAAAAGCCGCGACCTTAATTCTAACTCATTTGCGTAGAATTTATCAAGATTATTGATATTTTGGAAGAATTCTTTTTCGGGATTGAATGTTTGGACGGCCACTTTTTTACTGACAGAAGAGAGTTTCTGGATTATGCGTTTTAGGCGTTCTTCACTGCGAAAATCAGGAAAAACTAGGATTTGTTCGGCTGAGGCCAAAATGCTTAAATCCACTTCACTTGTTAAACGGTCCAGAAACTTGAAAAACAATTCGGTGGCTACCAGAATTTGAGTTTTTCCATTTTCAAATTGGCCGAATAATTCTTTTTCTTCTTTGATGTTTTTCAGGTTGTCAGAGTCAAATTTTTGAGTTACAACGGCGGGGAATTGCTTTTGTAAAAAATTAACGGTTTTTTGGGTAGCAACGCCCAGAAACTTAATAAGGTGGCTCTGGCAGTTGGGGCAAACATCGGCGGGCGCAGTTTTAAAGCCGCAGTGATGGCAGCGCAATTCAATAATTGGCGGAATGAAGTGATAAACCATAGCTGCCTCACAATTTGGGCACCTAAGGACATAACCGCAATCTTCGCAGATTAAAGCTGGCGCTAAACCACGACGATTCACCACCACTAACACCCGGCCTTTCTGGTTTATGATTTTTTTTAGATCCTCTAAAACTGCCGGCGCAATGATGGTCTCGGAAGCAGTTTTGCGCAAATCCGTTACAGCTATTTTAAAATGAGGGAGTTCTGGTAATTTATCATAACTTTTAAACCATCCTTTTTGGATTAACGGCCAGCTTTCCACGCTGGGATTTTGACTGACAAAAATTAATTGACTGAAAAATAATTCCGCCAATTTGAAGCTGGCCTGACGGCTGCTAAAATGAATTTTCGTTTCCCAGGTTTCATGACTGGGATTTTCTTCGTCGACAACGACAATTAGACCCAAATTAGAAAACGGCGCGAAGATAGATGAGCGCAGGCCCATAATGATTTTTTTCCGGTCCAGGGCCTTTATGGATTTTTGCTTGTTAAAAACAATTGTGTCTTCGGAAAATTCCGACAGCTGTTGTTTGTAGGTTTCCAATTTGATTTGATTGGGGAAAAGCATAAAAACTTGCCGGCCATCTTGCAGTATTTCTTTAATTTTCTTCTTTAAAAAATTAAAATCATCGTGGAAAACATAAATATTTTCGCGGTTAGTTTCTTTGGCGTTAAGTAGAGGATGATTAAGAGATGCGGTTTTTTTCAAAAAAGCCACATTCGGTAGAGCCAGTTTTAACAAAGCCGAAAGAGGCGAATAATAATATTCAGCAAGCCATTCTACCAAACTAAATTGATTCGGCGTTAAAACCGGTCCTTTGTTAATAACGTCTTTCAGCGATTTTAAGGCAAAATCAGCTTTTTTGATGCTGATTTTTGATTCAATGGGTTTGGAGGAAATAACAATACCGCTGGCGGTTTTTTTGGCCAGAGGAATAGAAACCAATGCGCCCCAAGGCAGCTCTCGAGAGCTGAAATAGCTTAAAATTTGCGACTGAGAGCGAGGCAGATAAACCAAAGGAATAACTTTATGAATATACATCAATGTCTTTATTATTTATTATAACAATCCGCGCCCTGATAGACAAACGCCAAAAAGTCGGATAAAATTAAAAACGTGAACCAATTAAGATTGTTTTTCGCCATTGATTTACCGGAGCGCATCAGGGAAGAATTACTAATTTTAGCCAGGAAGGACGAGAAAGATATCTGGCGCTGGACGCCAAAGGAAAATTTGCATCTAACCTTAGTTTTTATCGGCCATCTGGACGAAGCGCAGTTGCCAAAAGTTATTGAGGCTGGCCAGGATGCTTGTCAGAAAAATCCATCTTTTACCTTAAAAAGCCGCGGTATCGCCTATGGCCCTGAAAGCAGCAGCCGAATGGTTTGGCTGAATATGGAGAAAAATGAAGCGCTGACCAAATTAAAAAACGATCTAGAAGAGGCTCTATTAGAAAGAGAGGTGGATTTTAGCCGAGAATACCGGGAATTTCACCCTCA
>Ga0315289_10007684_pt1 | contig 15687 bp, 11 predicted proteins | sample YL17G11_40_MG_FD_203452 | JGI IMG/M metagenome (GOLD analysis project Ga0315289, IMG submission 203452) | Sediment microbial communities from Yellowstone Lake, YNP, Wyoming, USA - YL17G11_40 | ecosystem: Environmental > Aquatic > Freshwater > Lake > Sediment | place: USA: Wyoming | collected... | reverse complement strand
GCGGTTTGAGCGCTGCTCTGTTCCACCGGTTTGCTGAAGACGATCCGGACCATTCTGCCGTCGCCCGCGCCGCTTGCCAGGCTGACGGCCGGTGGAGCAGCGTCCGCGGGCGTCGTGATCGTGGCCATCGCGGACCTGGGGCTTTCTATCGCGCCCACGCACAATGCGGAAATTTCATATCCATAGGCGGTCGCGGCCGTCAATCCGGTATCGGTGAAGGCCGGCGCCTCGGTCGCGGCAACAAAGCCGCCGTTGCGGTAAATCAGATATTCCTTCAGACCGTTTCCCGTATCCGCCGGTTTTCCCCATGTCAACCTGATCGTGGCGGCATCAACCGCCTGGCCGGCAACTCCGGCTGGCGCCGACGGTGTGCTCAGCCACCAGGCATATTTTTTGGCTATCGCGTCCGGCAGCAGGAGATTCAGGCCGTGATCAAGGGGATTGCCGACCTGCCAGTCGTGCCAGTCAATCCACGACATGCAGACGCGCTCGAAAAATTCGCTCTGGCGTTCGTATCCTGTAAACACCGCCGGCTTCCAGGGGTCCTCGGCATATCCCCATTCGGTGCACAGGCTGGGAATGCCCGCGGCCTGAAGTTCGATGATATACTGCGACTGGCTCCCGCCGTAGGTATGGTAGCCAAAAACGTCCCTGCCGGCCTTCCAATCGAAACCGCATTTTCCCGCCAGGGTTATCAGCGCGCCCACCCAACTGCCGCCGATTGACATGGTGCTGATATGGAGCACCGGGGTACTGGGCGCGGCTTTGCGGACGATGGCGTATATCGCGGAGTCGTTTGCCAATGGTCCGGGAGGACAGCAACATGGCTCGTTCAGCAGTTCATAGATGACGCAGGTCCTGTCTTTGTAGCGCGGGGCCATCAGCGCCCACCATTTGAGCGGGTCCCAGACCTGCCCGGTACCGTAGACTTCGAGAGCGCTGTGGTAGTCGATAATCACATAGATACCGAGGGACTCGGCATTGGCCACGATCGCGTCGGTGTAGGAAAGGACCTCGTTCATGGTGATGGCGCGGGAATCGCCGAACCTGCCGTCGAAAAAGCAGATCCGCACTGCATTCTGGTGGAGCTGGTCGCGAAAATTCCGCAGATTGGAAAGACTGGTTCCCCATGAATTGACGGCAGCGGAATTCTGCTTTCCGATATTGATAGGCATGCCGCGCAGCAGGCTGCCGTTTGCGGCGCAGAGCGTATTGTAGCGCACGACAGGCCGGGCGGGGCCGGCGGCAAAGGAGGATTGGATAATTGACATGGCGAATATAATCGCCAGCGCGATAGTGGTGCTGCCGAAGAAATTGCGGCGGCTATTCCGGAACATGGTATGGGCCCTCCTTATCATGATGCTCCATAATCTACCCGCTTCAAATACTCGAACCGGCAACTATTAATTATATTAATTCAACAACCTGTAGGAGTTAATGGAGATCGGCCATGCAGCATTCACGCTCATCCCCTGGCCCTGGGATTCAGAAAGTCATTGACCACATCAACGCCGGCATTGCATCCGGCGCATACCAGCCGGGTGCCATTCTCCCTAGCCGCGGCGAGCTTGCGCGGATGCTGTCGCTTTCGCCTGATACGGTTGCTCTTGCCATCGGGCAATTAAAGCGCGCCGGCATTCTCGCCGGGGTCCGGGGACAGCGGTGCTGGATTCCTCACCAGGTTTCGGAGCAGCAGCGCACGCTCCTCGGACGCTCATCCAAAGTCCAAAGGACCTGGGATGCAGTCGCGGAGCGCCTGAAAGACGACATCACGACCGGCGCCTTTCCCGCGGGGTCCGCTCTTCCCACCTGCAAAGAGCTGAGCGGCCGCTACCGGACGTCCTATGTCACCCTTCGCAAAGCCCTTGACTCGCTGGAAAGCCTCCAGTTGCTGACGCGCCGGGGAAGAAATTTCGTGGTGCCTGCCGCCGCATTGCCGGCCGGCCGCTCGCATATCCTGTTTATCTGGTTCAATCATTTGCCGTACCTGCCGACCCATGATACGGATTCGTCATTCATTCGCGCGCTGGAAAGAGAGTGCTTGCGGAATTCGGTGGTCCTTGAAAAGCGCATTGTCTGGGCCGACCCCCGCGGCCGCGTGATACTGTGGCGCCACCGGGACCCCGCACCGGTGGAAAAATCGATCGTGGAATCCTGCATGGGCGTGGTGTATCTCGTCAACTGGTTCGCCAGCGTCAACACCGTTGTCTTCGACTGGCTTGCGCACCTGGGCAAGCCGGTGAGTATCGTCGACTGGCTGGGCGATTGGAACTTGCCTCCCGCGATTTCCGGAAAGCCGCATATACAGTTGTTGCGGTCCTCGGTTACCAAACGGCCCGGATTCGATGCGGGCCGGTTCCTGATCAGCCTGGGCCACAGGCGCATCGCCTACTTTTCTCCCTATGGCCTTGAATGGCCCGCGGTCCGAATGCAGGGGATTATTGATGCATGCAAACTCGCGGGCGCGACCTATGGCGTGGAAGCCTTCATTCAGCATCAGGTCGGCACTGAGGAGGAATTTCAGAAGCTCTTTGGCAAGCGGTATTCGTCCATACGATCGACCATGGAATCGCCGCCCGATTTTCCGCGCGAGTATGAGGCCGGGCGCGAGAACCTTGCCGGCACTGCATGGCTCGAATACGAAAACGCGACCTACTTCAGCACGTTATTCCCCCTGTTCGCGGACGCCCTTGCGCGCAGGCAGATCACCGCCTGGGTGGGATGCAACGACGCCGTGTGCATGATGGCGTTCAGTTTCCTGCGATCCAGGCAGGTCGCCATTCCCCGGAAAATCTCGCTGATCGGCTTCGGCAACACCCTTGCATCAGTCAAGGCGGACATGACCTCCTACGACTTCAACTTCGAGGCCGCGGTCGGCTCGATCCTGACCTTTCTGCTGCGGCCGGGGCTCGTTAGTCGCATACGTAAACTTGCCCGGCCGCTGATTGAGGGATTCATGATCGAACGGGGATCCACGGCGAGGGTGTAAAGCGGCAAGGAAGGCGACAGATCCGGGCCGGCTAGTACGAAGTGTTCAAGCCGCTACCTTTTCTTTGAAGTGCTGTACCTGTTCAGCATCATCGATGGAAATCATGTCCCCTTTGGCGAACCGATGCAGAACCGAACCTATGTCTATAAAGGTCGAGTAGACCCGGGGGATCGCACCCCGAGTCCCTCACGGAACCGTACTTGAACCTCTCGATTCATACGGCTCTTGTTGTTCCGCCATGTGCAACTGCTGCGTTCCAGTGAGCGAAGAGTCCCGGCGACACTTTACGGACGCGATCAAGCCACCGAAATGACTCGACACGTCTTCGATGCAGCCACCGATACTTCTTCATTGCCCATGCTGTCAAGGCCAGGTCTATCTGATGCAGTATTTGTCTCATTGCTGAACGACAGTACGTACCATAGTAGTTGAGCCATCCTCGTACGACTGGATTGATCTTCTCTGCTACCTCCGTCAACGACAGCGTCGTCTGTGACGTCAGTTCCCAATCGTCAATGGCTCGCCTCATTGCCTGTTTTGCCTCCGGGCTTACCGCCGGTGTGAACCCCACGAAGAACTGCCCTGTCGTACTGTTTCGAACCAACCGTGGCCGAAACTCAAATCCCAGAAACTTGAACTTTGTGTGCTCACTGTCCTCCCGACGTTGACCATCCTTGCAGTACACGATCTTGGTCTTGTCGGGGTGGACTTTCAACCCACAGGCCTCTAACCTGCGGCAGATGCCCTCCAGTACAAAGCGGGCCTGCTTCTCTGTGTAGCAGTGCACTATGATGTCGTCAGCGTACCTCTCAAACGGCATCGTCGGAAACTCCCGCTGCATCCATGCGTCGAACACGTAGTGCAGAAACAGGTTTGCCAGCAACGGGCTTATCACACCGCCTTGCGGCGTACCTTTCTCCCGCTGCACCTGCCGACCTGCGCTGTCTTCTCCGGGCGCCTTTAGCCAGCGCTCGATGTACAGCAGTACCCATGCCTCCGACACATGTTTCTTCACCGCCTTGAGCAGCAACTCATGATCGATCGTATCAAAGTAACTCTTGATATCCATATCGATCACCCAGTTGTACCGCCAGCAGCGTCTCCGCGCCGTCCCCACTGCATCTTGCGCCGATTTGCCCGGTCGATACCCGTAGGAGTCTGGATGAAAGTGCGGTTCCACCTTCGGCTCCATACTCATGACTCCCACCATTTGGGCTATCCGGTCTGTCACCGTCGGTATCCCCAGCACCCGTTCTCCTCCTCCCGGCTTGGGTATTGGGCACAGGCGCACTGCTTTGGGGTGATAGCTTCCCGAGCTCATCCGGTTCCAAAGTTTGTAGAGGTTGTCCTCAAGCTTTCGCTCGAAGTCCTCTATGCTCTGACCATCGACGCCCGGGGCTCCCCCATTGGCCTTAACCCGCAGCCATGCCTGATAGACAACTTCCTTGTCTATCGCGTATGACTTCGTCCCTTCGATGCGTTCCTCCCATCCCTTGACGGTTGACACACAGTTGGAACCGAACAACTCGTCCCCTTCGCTCCACCGCCATTACAGCGGCTTCAACACTACTACGAGACGATCCGCCCCTCATCGGTGCATCGGTACTCTATGCTCCTGCGGTTTTCCCGCTTTCGCATTACTCCCTTAGCATCACCGACAAGGTTCTCACGTTCTTTACCTGAGCCCGAGCAGAGATCGTGCCGCATCTACGCCGGATGCCGCATGGCCAGTATGCACGTAGCCGCCATGCTAATCCCAGAGACCCGTCCAGACTCTGGTTTTGACATCATCGGTAAATACTTTCGACGCTTAATCCGCGGTTCACTTTCGTTCACCTTCTCTGCCCACACCTACCCTTGACGCTCACCACCATACCCTTGCGAGTACAGCAGCTCAAGGTGGTTTGGCATCTGCCCGCGCAGGCCGATACCGAGGGGACTTTCTCCCTCATCTCTATTGTAAAGCTTCATGACGCACGGACGGAGTTGACTTATTTGATTTAACAACTAAGTCAAACAAGTCAACTCCGTCCCTAATTCTCCAATTCCTAAGATATTTAAAATCAATGCCTTTATAACTTATTCATATGAATAAATTATAAAATATTGAATTATTCGTACGAATAAGTTATATTATATGCATGAAAAGAAAGGTATTTAATAAGCTAATTTCCTGGAAGCAGAAATCTCCTCGAAAACCGCTGATACTGCATGGTGCACGGCAGGTTGGCAAAACCTGGCTTTTACACTATTTTGGCCGGAAGAATTTCAAGGCCTATCACTATTTCAATTTCGAAAAGCGGCCTGATTTGTCCGCGGCGTTTGAACGGGACCTGGAACCGCGCAGGATCCTGCAAAGCCTCTCTTTTGCCGGCGACACGACTATCGGCCCTGATGATCTTGTCGTTTTCGATGAGATACAACAATGCCCGAAAGCGCTTACCTCGCTGAAATATTTCTCCGAAGATCTTCCTGAGCAGCCCGTGTGCGCGGCAGGATCGCTCCTTGGATTGCACTATGGCAATACGGACGCATACCCGGTCGGTAAAACGACTTCAATAGATATGCATCCGATGGACTTTGAAGAATTCTGCTGGGCGCTGGATGATGAACGGGCCTCCGGATTCCTGGCTACGATCAACGGAGAAGGGGCCCATAAAGCGTTTGGGCGTTTGGACCAGATCATTCATCGACATCTCTGGGCCCTTTACCAGCAGTACCTGATTACCGGCGGACTTCCGGAGATCGTCGGCATTTTTTCCGGCGCAAGATCGGACGCCCGTTCCGCGGGCGTCCAGGTCCGCGAACGTCAATCAGAGCTTATCGACGACTATATCGCCGATATGGCGAAACACGCGGGAAAGATCAACGCCCTGCATATCGAGCGGGTCTTCCGCGCCATTCCGGCGCAACTCGCGCGCGAAACGCACCGGTTTCAGTTTAAAAACGTTGTTCCGGGAAAAAACGGCTATGCGCCGCTTGCCGGACCCATTGACTGGCTCACAGCCGCCGGCATAGTCATTAAATCAAGCATCGCCAACCAGGCGCAGGTCCCCGTCAGCGCATATACAAAAGAGAATATTTTCACCCTCTTTGTGTTCGATGTGGGAATTCTGGGCGCCCTGGTCGGCATTCCGCCGCAATCGATCGCCGCGTACGATTACGGCTGGTTCAAAGGCACTTTTGCCGAAAACGCAGCTGCTGTCGCATTCCAAGCAGCAGGATGCGGCGCGCCGTTCTCCTGGAGTGAGGGCATCGCTGAAATCGAATTTATCATGGAGATCGACGGGAAAATCGTCCCCGTTGAAGTAAAGGCCGGCATAAACACCAAAGCGAAAAGCCTTGCGGCCTTCCGCCGGAAATATCAGCCGGCCATAAGTGTGATCATGAGCGCTGCGCCGCCGCCTGAACAGCGGAAGGAGGGTGTGCTGCATATTCCGCTGTACCTGGCCGGAAAAATGACGGAAATTGTAAGGAGTGCGCAATTGGAGCCGGCGGCCGGCATCGCGGGATCAGGATTTACGACCGGCGATAGTATTCCGCAATAAAAAATCCACAATCGGCCCGGGATCTTCAAGGCTATGGGGGTGGTGGCCGCAGCCGGGTTTTCTGATGATAGTAATTTCTTTCCCTGCCTCATGATAGCGTCTTTCCAAGAGCGCGGTATTTTCACTTTCAAGGATCACATCGTCGGCAACGCCCACCACGATAAGGACCGGAATTCCGGCCTTCATGATGATATCCGATTTATCAAGAACGCTAAATTCAAATGCCGGCGCGTCTGCTACTTTCATGCCGAAGCCTGCAAGATACGCCAGCATCTCCTTATCGCTGTGAAACGAGTTGCCGGGAGCGGCGATCTGGCTTCGGATATCGAACAGCGGATTATCGAGGTACAGCGCGCCCGTTTTTTCGGGATAGCGGGCGGCATATCGGACAGCCAGGTGCGCGGCGCGGCTGAACCCGAAGATGGCGGGCCGGGGAGAAAGACCGTAGGCCGCTTCTACGAATCGCTGGAATTCATGGAGCGTTTCAAGCACGTTTGCCGCGGCAAACGATGCGCTGACGTTGACATATGCCACATGCCAGCCTTTATGCGCCATGGCGACGTCCGCCTGCGCGAATGCGCCGAAATATTCGGTCCTCCATACCCATGGTTTTCCCGGAGCCGGCGTTTGGGGAACAACAACAACGGCATCCCTGCCGTCCACGAGAACGTCGATGCGCCGGAACCCATCCCACGTCGTTTCGCGGATTACCGAGTGATCAATCATTCGATCCATGCTATCCCCGGTTTCTTTTTGATGCGAAAGGAGAGATTCTAAGATACTATTCCAGATTATTCATAAACAATATGGATCAGAAGTGTCCGGCTAAAATCAGCCTAACAACGCTCATCCTGAGCTACGTCGAAGGATGATAGCACCTTGCGCTCATGGTTCGACTGGCTCACCACGAGCGAAATATTCTCCTATGAAAACAATATTTGCCGGACACCCCAATATGATTTACAGGCGATATCCACTTGAATCGCCTATTTCCCTGAATCCTTCATGGATAATTGCATCTGCCGCCATCATCGGCATTGTTCCATAATAATTCCACAATCATTAATTCAAAATTTTTATCAGATATCTTCAAGTATTTGATAATATGCCAGTTATGATGATTCTTGCATTCTCAAGTGTTCCATACGAATGGAACAGAATTTTAAATCTTCCATCAATTTCTGTCGCTATAGGCATAAAAACCAGTTATATTAGGGATTGAATGCAGCGTTGCCCGATCGACGTGGAAAAGCCATGAAAACCCGCAATCCAATCTCCGTTTTTAGCTACACCGATTACCGCAAATTCCTTCTCGATTATTACCAGGCGCAGAAGGCGGCCAATCCGGTTTTTTCCTACCGTTTCTTTGCGCGTAAAGCCGGCACCAGTTCGGTGGGCCTGTATAAAGATATCGTGGAAGGCCGTCTGGCGCTGGGACGCGTGATGACCGCTAAATTCTCCAGGGCGCTGGGCCTGACAAAAAGGGAAGCCGATTATTTCGAGAACATGGTGTTCTTCAATGAAGCGGGCTCCATTGAGGAACAGAAACGGTTCTTTGAACGCATGCTTGCGCTATGCGAACCGCACGACCGGGTGATTGACGCCGATCGATACGAATATTATTCCCGGTGGTATTACAGCGCCGTGCTGCATCTCTTGATGATTGTCCGCTGGAGCAACGATTATAGCGCGCTCGCATCCATGCTCGAACCGGCGATACAGCCGCAGGAGGCGCGCAAAGCAATCGAGGTGCTCGAACGGCTCTCATTCATCCGGCGGGGCGAGGGTGGCTGCTACGAAGTCACCAGTCCGACCATAACAACGGGAAGATTGACGAACAATACCTCGGTGCAGATCATGAATGTGATGGACTTCCAGCGGGTCATGAGCGATATGGGCAAGGAAGCACTGGACCGGTTCCCGGCAAAGGAACTTGACATGTCGACATTGACCCTTGCCGTATCGGAAAAGACCTGGCGCTCCATCAAGGAGGAAATCACCGGTCTTCGCCGGCGGGTGAAGGCCATGGCCGAACGTGATGACAGGCCCGACCGCGTCTACCAGCTCAATTACCAGTTGTTTCCTCTTTCGAAACCCACGGGTCCGGGGCAGGTCAAGGGGGAAGCATGAGACCGTTCCTGACAGCCATGCTGTCGCTCATCGCCGGCTGCTTCCTACTCGGCGTATCCTGCACGTCAACGAATACGCCGGTTGCCGGTGGAGGAAGCTCCGAAACGGTCATCGGAATGGTCGTGGATTCCAGCGGACAGCCTTCGGTTCAAGCCATCGTCCGCCTGCGTCGCAACGACTATCTTTCCCGGCTCCCCGCGCTGGCGAAATCGGCGCTCTACGGCGCCGACGCATTGACGGATGATAGCGGGCGGTTCGAAATCAGCGGAATCGATCCCGGGAGCTATCGTATAGAAGTTAGTGACGGCCAGACGGCGGTACTATTCGCATGCTCTCTTGCGATGTTCGATACGGTGGATCTTGGCATCGATACGCTGCGCCCCTTTGCGACAGTCACAGGAATGATCGACACTGCGGGACGCGCGGGACAACAGCTCTACGTACAGGTAGTAGGGCTGGAACGTCTTGCCGCGGTTGACGCGTCAAGACGGTTTGCCTTGAGCGATTTACCGGCCGGCACATTCTCGCTACGCGCGGTCACGGCGAACGACACTACGGTTGCGGTCTCGTCGGGGATCAGTGTCGGTCCGGGCGCGCAGACGACGGTAACAATCCAGAGTGGCTGGGGATTCTTCAAACGCCTCTACCTCAACACCACAGCCACCGGCGCGAATGTGAGTGGGGATGTCGCGAACTTCCCGCTGCTGGTGCGGTTTGATGCAACGAACTTCGATTTCACCCAGGCGCGGGATTCCGGTCAGGATGTGCGGTTTGGGAAAACCGATGGATCGCCGCTGCCCTACGAAATCGAGCAATGGGATCCCGCATCCCGTCAAGCAGCCATCTGGGTGCGCATGGACACGGTGCGGGGGAACAGCAGCGACCAGTTCATCATCATGCAGTATGGTAATCCACTAGCTGCATCCGTATCAAACGGGGCGGCGGTGTTCGATACGGCAGACGGATTTGCGGGGGTGTGGCATTTTGCCGAAGCATACTGGACAAGCACCATCCAGAATTTTGCCGACGCAACGTCAAACAAAATAAACGGTGTTGCGATGGGAGGAGTTACCTCCACCAACTCGGCCGCAAGCCCGCTTGGACAAGCGCTGTTTTTCGACGGCATTGATGATTACGGGGCACTCGGTGATGCGGGGCCGCTCAAGATTGCGACGAAGACCATTTCGGTCTGGGCGAATCCTGTCGAACTTTCCGATCCTCAAACGCACAAAATGATTCTATCGGCCGGAAGCGGTAACGCGCAGTACTACGTTTCGTTCAACGCCGATCAAATGTATATGTCAAGCAACGATTCGAACGATGAGCAAAGAGCTGCCGATGTATCGCCGGTCGCAAGCGTTCGCATTGGACAATGGCATTTATACACATGGACAATCGCCATTGAGTCGGACACGGTGATAATGAGCGGGTTTGTCGATGGGACGGAACAATCGCGCATCGTCAGAACCGGTGGCGATGGAAGCGTGTACGGCTCGAACTTCCAGATCGCCGGATTCGATGGAAGCGACCTGTTCAAGGGATATCTGGATGAATTGCGGATAGTCAAGGGGGCGCGCAGCGCTGCATGGATCAGGCTTTCGTTCGAGAACCAGAGAGCCGGGCAGTCGCTGATCGCATTGCGGTAGATTTCCTGTTCTGACAAGGCGTTTGCGGACTTCCGAAACTCAGGCGATTTCGGGGTATGCGTGAGCTTTGTCTTGAAAAGTAACAACGATTGGTTTTGGCACTACAACCTTATCGAAGGAGGACGGTTATGAAAGCTGTTTCCATAAGTTCCATTTTTGCAGCAGGGCTGGCGTTTGTCTGCGCCTGCACGTTTGTCATGATCTTCGTACCAGGATACGCCAACGCATTCGACTGCTCGGGCCTTCCCAGCCAGGCAAAGCCGGTGAAGGCGTTGACCTTTCCTAACTATCTGGGATCGGTAACGGATGAATACGGTACTAAGCTGACGCGCATCACCGGTAATGCAGGCGCCAGTATCCCCAATTGCCCGGGCGAGACCTGGTACGAACGTACACGCAGTCAGTACTCTACGCTTCAGGTTTGGAATTGTGATGAATCGCTGCTCTACTTGTGGTTCGGCCAGGTGCTTATGAATGGAGAAACCTATCAGCCCATCGGGATACGCAGCCTTCCGGGCGACGCATATTGGCATCCGACCAAGCCTGATATCATGATAGCTATCGATAACAACGCCGTGGTAGAGGTTAACATGCGCACCGAAGCGGAAACCGTAGCGATGAGGATACCGGCGGGTTACTCGCGCATGTGGTTCAACCGGCCCGATTACCCGATTTCCCTTGACGGTCGTTATTTAGCGGTATGCGCGGCTCGTGCCTCTGACGGCGCTAAGGTGGCCTTAGCGCTGGATCTGGTGGAAAAGAAAATGGCGTCGCCGGAAATTGTCTTTGCCGATTATGGCTATACCTATAGCGACGACTGGCGGCGCGTGGTGAACATGACTTCTTCGGGCGCCTATATCAAGCTGCATGGGTGGATGTCCAACGGTAAAGGCGGGTGGTGGCAGGAGGCGATTGTGCTGATCGATCGTGTGACAGGTCGCGAGGTATCGCGGTGGGGAGATAACTATACGCACTGTCCGGGGCATGGCGATCAGGCCGTGGATGCCAACGGAGATGATATACAAGTGGGAAGATGCGACGATCAGAATTGGCAGATGGTCACCTTTCGGTATCGGGACGGGCTCTTCTCTAAGAACACCGGACCCAATGCGAGCCATACTTCCGGACGAGCGACTAAACGTCCGGGCTGGGCCTTCACCAGCGGAATCGAGGACAATGTGATGTTCGCCCTGAATGTCAACACCGGACGGGTAGAGCATTTCGCTAACGCCCGCACCAGTGGAACTGTGGACTATTGGGCCCAACCACAGGTGGTTCCTTCATGGAAGGGCACGCGTGCCTGCTTTGCCACTAACTGGGGAGCTGCTCAAACCGGCAATGTATGTCACACCTTCATCGCCGACTTCCGCAGTTTGTGTCCGGGGGCCACTCGAAGCATTTCGGTGCCCGTTGCAGCGGTGATGCCAAGCAGCGCAGTGTCGGTGACCCGTGCGCAGGGCTATCTCCTGATCCACGCGCCGGAATTCGCGGGACGTGTCGCACACCTGACCGATGCGCGCGGGGCAACGATTGCGTCGGGCACGCTGGACGTTCATGGGCAATGTCGTTTGTCAACGGCGCATCTCCCGGGCATCTATTTCGTGACAATTTCCTCGGGAACCTCTAATGTTCGCCGAGCATTCGTGGAGTAATTCGGGATGTTGGTGCGTCCGGTGTTTACGGCTGGCCAGATTGAGATCGGACCGTTAATTGGTATCGAAACAGATGCTTCAGAAGTAAAGAGGAGAACACGATGAAGATCGAGAAGAGCGGTATCGCAGGAACTATTGTCAAGTTGGTCGGTGTCGGCATGCTGCTTTTGGCATGTCTTGTCTCAGGAGTCAATGCCTCGACCTACTTTGTCGCCACAACGGGCAACGACGGGCAGAATACCGGATCAAGCGGTTCGCCATGGGCAACCGTTGCAAAAGGAATGGCGGCACTCAAGGCCGGCGACACGCTGTATCTGCGCGGAGGGACTTACTATGAGAGTGGGTTGATAAGCTCACTTCAGGGCTCGGCCAATGCCAAGATCATCATCGCGTCATATCCCGGAGAAAAGGCCGAGGTGTGCGTGGGGTTTCCCGATTTTGAGAAGGCACCCACTACTCAATGGCAGGTAGTTGATGCAACCAAACACATCTATCGCTCGACCAAGACCTTTACCCAGTCGTACCTTGGGGGATGGCTTCTGGATTATGATGTACAACTCTTCCAATACCACAATTATTATCACTTTGCGGCTACAGGCTGCAATTGCGGCACTGATGCCTGCTATGCCGGCCCTGGTATTTTCGTGCGAAATGGTCATGTCGAGATCCGGCTTGAGCCCAATCCCGACGACCTGAAAGACTGCAGCGGCAAGACCCCGGCTCAGATCCCCGCTGATCTTAATCCGAACAACAATTCGATACGGATATTCGGCTCTACCTGCACCATGGTACTTCAGAACGCCGCATATCTGGTATTCCGCAATATCAAGTTCAGTCCGGGCGATTACCGGACCATCGACATAACCGGAACGTCGCACCATATTGAACTTGACGGATGCGATATACGATTGCGGGCCTGGGGCGTTGTGATCCGCGAAACCGCATCGAATGTAGAGATACATAATTGTTTTATCACCACCGGCTTCCCCTGGTGGGCAAGCTGGGGCGATATCAAGGTCAACTGCAAACCGCTGTGGATGAGCATTCAGGACGGGTACAATTCGCGCGCGATTTGCGCGGGGACCGACGAATTGACGCACGGCGGATCCAACAACTACATCCATCATAACACCTTTCGCGACAACTTCATCAATGTTACACTGGGTGGCAGCGGCACGCGAGTAATGTACAATCTTTTTATCAGACCGCATGAGACCTTTCATATTGCTCCGCTTTCAAAGAATCTCGAAGTCGCGTATAACGTGGTCCGCCATGGATTGGAATTCGTGGGAAAAGTGCCTTACGGCAACACGAGTGTCGGCGACTGCTACTTTCATCACAACGTAGTGGACCTGACCGATGTTCGGCGGATACAGCGCAACGGCAACACCGGCGGGCAGGGAAACACAATCTGCGGCCCCGGTTGGAACACGTGGGGCTGGCACGACTGCGACGCGACCTGCGATCAGAGCTCGTGGAAAATTTACAACAACACGATCATCGGAAAAAATATCACGCTCCAGACCTGGGGAAGCAAGCATGTTGAGTATAACAATATCTTCTACAATATCGGCTCGAGCAGCTTCGAAGCGTGCCCGGGGCAGGATTGCGCAGGGAATGCGTACTGGAGATCTTCGGGCAGCAACAGTACCGGCGAGTCGCAAGGTCTTGCTGTTAATCCGTTGTTCAACGATACCGCCTTTCTCAAGGAAGATTATTCGCAGAAAAATGTGGAGGAAGCGATGGCCCTTTACAGGCCGGGACAAAATGCCATGTTCACCGCGGGAAAGTCCTATGCAGGGTTATCCTGGCCGGGTGTAAGCGGGATCGATTATCGCGGGGCAGTGCCAAAGGAAGGAACAACTGGAACCATGAGCCAGGGTCCATCCTTAGAAATGAATCTGCCGTCGATCCATGTCAAGGTACAGGGGTCATCAATTGTCGCGAGTGTTACAAACACTGCCAACGCGCCTTGTCGTCTGAGTCTCTATCGAACCGATGGAAAATGTGTTTGGCATGATGCGATAGGAGCCGGGAAAACGGCAGTAGCAATACCAATCAGCACGTTAGCAATTGCGCAGGGAATGTACTGGCTTGCCATCGAGAGGAATGGTCGAGAGCTGAACATCCCTGCAATCGTTCTTCTTGTCCGATAGTTTTGTTCTGCTCAGATTTTCGCTATACAAATTACCACACGATAAGGAGGACGTCCATGAAACACATTTCCATCAACCGCATTCTTGCAAGAGGACTGGTGCTTGCCTGCGTGTCCACGCTGTGCATGGGCGCATTCGATGCGCACGCCGCATCGATCGTCCAGGAGTTCCGCGCAAGCCCGCGCATTCTTATCTTTCAATGGGGACCGGAGCGCGCGCGACCGCAACTGATCAAGGACGAGCTGAGTTGGCTGGAGAGCAGTCGTGAGTTTCTCGACGGGGCCTTTCTCTATCTTGACAATACGACGTTTAACGTGATGAATAACTCGCCTTTCAGCTATAACACCGCGGCCAATGAGCTTGCGCCACTGAAAAACCTTGCGATGACCAAGTTCAAGTATCACATGATCCAGATCGACAATAATCTCAATAACCCGCTTCCCGATCCTTTTGATGACTGGTCAGTCGTCATCCAGAACTGGGCGACCGTTGCCAAGGCGTGCAAGGATTTCAACCTGGTGGGCATCGCGTATGACAACGAGGAGTATACCGGATGCTTGACATGCTATTCGAACAAGAAGTATAAAAGCACAAAGACAATACAGCAATACAGCGACCAGATTGCGCTTCGTGCAAAGCAGATCATGGAAGCGGCGGTTGCGCAATATCCGCAGATTGCCGTCCTGCAAATGAAGGGGCCGTACGAATCGGAGCCAAAAGGGCCAAACGACCACTGCATCTATCGTACCAGCGGCACGCATCAATTCATGGGATCGTTTTTCGCCGGGCTGCTCGAGGGGAAAGGGGACTAGGCATTGGTTATTGACGGAGGGGAAATCTACGCCATTCGGACTCAAGCGGAGTTCGACACGTCCTACGCATGGCGCAAAATCGGCATCGCTTCTTCACAGACGAATTGCTTCTTCATCCCGCCGGCGCTCCGCCCGACATGGCAGTCGGATGTGAGCATCTCTTTTGGCATTTACGACCGATCCGACCCCGTTGGCGGCGCTATGAATACGACGATTTGGCAGGCCACGATTGAGCATTCTCTGAAGCGCTGCGACCATTTAATCTGGCCGTATCTGGAAGGTGTTAACATGTTGAAGTCAAATACCAATGAAGACTGGGCGCAGGCCACGCGTCTGGGCAAGGCAGCAGCGCTCCAAAGCCGTCCGACGCAGGTCGTCAATGACCCGAATAAAATCCGGATCGAAGGGGGGCGCAGGTTCTCGTTTATAAATAGAACGGATGGCTTGACTGCTGCAATAAACAGTGCGGGGCGTTATGTGGTGCAGGTATATTCTCTTGACGGCACATGTGTGATGCGGCGGGAGGGGTCGGCGCCCGCGGCGTACCAATTTGACCGTCGGACGCTCAGGCCTGGCACCTATGTGGCCACGATTCAGGCCGCCGGCATTCAGCAGCAATCGACAATTACCCTTACGTATTGATTGCCGAGTGCCTATGCGATCGTTATAGCCTTAATTGCCGGGTCCTGTTGATTCAAACAAATATTGTTTTAGATGATCTTTTCAAGAAAATGCCTTAAAATCCCAATTTTCG
>Ga0315289_10007683_pt1 | contig 15691 bp, 11 predicted proteins | sample YL17G11_40_MG_FD_203452 | JGI IMG/M metagenome (GOLD analysis project Ga0315289, IMG submission 203452) | Sediment microbial communities from Yellowstone Lake, YNP, Wyoming, USA - YL17G11_40 | ecosystem: Environmental > Aquatic > Freshwater > Lake > Sediment | place: USA: Wyoming | collected... | reverse complement strand
GCGGCGGCTGGCCTCGGCGGCGACTTTGGCGCGGCGGGCGCCCTCGCTCCCGCTTCTTCTGCCGCTGCTGCTTCTCTACCCCCTCCCGACCCGCACGCCCCGGCGCGGCGCCTCACCCGCACGATCGTCTCCATGGGACCGCAGGAAGGGAGGGCCTTTGGCGAGCGCGCGATTCGGTAAGGGGGAGAAGAGATGTTTCTGTTTTTCCTTTTTTTTTCTCGCTCTTTTTTTCATCTTTCGAACAACAAAAAACTCGACAAAAACTCGACAGCGCCATCGAGGCCGCAGCCGAGGCCGCCGGCGACGGCGCCGCGACCTCGGCCGCGTGGTGGTCCAACGCCATGCAGCTGCGGTGGGCGCTGTGGGCGATGGCGATCGGGAGCAGCAGCCGCAAGGAAAGCCCTCCTGGTAAAAAAGCTAGTCCCCCTAGCCCAAAGGAGGAGAAGAAGAAGAGCCAGAAGGAGAAGAAGGAGACGGACAAGAAGAATGGCACCGTCAGCAGCAGAAGGAGCCTCTTCCGCAAGAGCAGCAGCGCGGCCGACGAACCGGAGGAACGGGGAGAGTCCGAGGGACGAGGAGGAGAAGAAGAGCGAGAGGAAGAAGAGGAGGAGCAGGAGCAGAGCCTCCGCTGGGCGGCAGACGCGCTGCTCCCTCGCCTGCGCGCGCTCGAGGCCGGCCTGCTCGACAGGGCCGTCTCGGGGCTCTGGAGCCGCGCCCTGGACGCCTTGAAGGCATCCGAGAAAGAGCAGCAGCAGCAGCAGCCGCGGTCGCGGCGGCCGAGCCCCTCCGCCGAGCGTGGCGGCAGCGGCCACCTCCGGGACCAGCAGCAGGAGCGGCAGGTCTCGGCAGCCGAGGCGGCGGCCGGCCGGTGGGTCGATATCCTGCGGTCCGCCGCCCGCGACGCGGCCTCCTCCGCGCGGGCCTCGGTCCCAGAGCCGCACGCTGCGCTGTTCGTGGCGCGGGCCCTCGGGGCGCTGCTGGACAGGGTCGACGCGCTGCTCTGCGAGGCGGCGACGGGGGCGAGGGCGACGGGGGGAGAAGGGGAGCGGAGGGAGAAGGAGAAGAGCAGCGGCGGCGGCGGCAACAGAGCAGCGACGGCTTCTCACGTCCTCCCGGCTTCGTTCCTGCCCTTCGACCCTCGCTTCCCGCTGACCTTTACCTCGGGCGTCGGGATCAAGCTCGCGGTCGGCAGGATCGGGCTCTGGGCCGCGGACGCCGGCGTCGCGTCGAGCTCCTCTTCGACTTCCGCTGCTCCGAGCGGCGCCGACGGCGGCGGCGACGACGAAACCGGGAGCGGGAACGGCAAGCCGAGCTCCGCATCCGTCCGCGAGCTCCCGCGCCTCTTCCCGCGCCTCCGCGCTGTCGCCGACCTCCTCATGATGCCCAAGGACGCCCTCACCGACGCCTCGGCGCGCCTCGACGTCCTGCCGCACCTCCCGCTCCGGGCCGTCTGCGGCGCGCTCGCCAGGTTCAAGCCCGACGACCACGCGCCGGACCCGCTGCCGCCCGGGCTGCTCGACGTGCTGCGGGAGCAGGCGGAAGACGAGGACGGCGACGGGAGCGGAGCGGGCGGGGGGGACGGAGGAGGGGGAGGTGGGCGGAGGGAGAACGAGGAGGGGCGGGGCCTGGAGGCGCTGCTGCGCGCGGCGCTCGCGCCGGCACCGGAGCGGACGATGCTCGCCCGCGGGCTCGTCCCCGAGCCGCTGTCCCTCGAGCAGAGCCCCGAGAGCGAGGACGAGCTGGACGAGCTGGAGAGGGCCGTTGGGGGGGGAGCGGAGGGCGACTCGGTGGGGCTGCGGTTCGATTTGCTGAGAGAGCTGTGGTCGAGCGCGAGGTAGAGAAGAAGGGGAAAAGAAGGGAGGAGAGAGATGAATGGAACTTTGCAAAATTGAAGGGGGGAAAACGCACTTGAATCATTTTTTCAAAAAAAAAACGACGCTCGAAGAAAAGTGAAAAAAAGACGTCGCGCAACAAAATGGCTGTTTCTCTCCCCCTCTCGGTGCTTGTCCTGGTGCTTACGGTTCTCGTCGCAGGTGAGTGTGGGCCTGCGCGTGTGCGGAGAGAGAGAGAGAGAGAGAGAGAGAGTATAGTGGGAAGAAAAGAGAAGCGAAAAAGAGAGAGGGCGACAAACGAGAGAGCACGACGACAGAAACGACCTCGGGACACTCAACGACTCGGATTTTTTTTTTTTTTAAACAGCGGCTTCCATCACCGTCGCCCAGCCCCGGCCCAGGGGCGGCATCAGCTTGATGCCTCCCTGCGCCGCCGCCCCGGGAGCCAACTGCCCTCGAATGCAGCAATTTCTCGAGACCGGGCAGCGCGGAGCGGCGGGGGCCCCCTCCCCCGGGGCGGCACTGTCGCTCCCGCCGCCGCCGCTGGCTTTGGGTTTGGGTCCGAGGCCGGGGATGATGCGCCGCGGTCCCCCGCAGCAGCCGCTGCTGCTGCAGCAGCAGCAGCAGCCGGTCCCGCCGAAGCGCTCGCTGCGCCTGTTCCCCCCGGGGCAGGGAGCGTGGCTGGAGGGCCCGAGCCGCGAGTTCGGGGCCGGGGCGCCGAAGCCCGCGCAGGCGAGGCTCGGATGAAACAAATAATAATGAAAACGATTTTCGGGTTTCGAAAGGAAGAAAGAAGGGAGAAAGTAAATGTTACTTGGAACAACACGGAATAAAACGTCTACTGATTTTCATCAATCGTCTTTGCCTCGCGTGACTGCCGGAGCAGCAGCAGAAGCGGCAGCGGCAGCATAAAAAGAAGACGGCGGAGAAGCGGCAGCGACCCCAGCGGCAGCAGCGGCAGCGCGCCGCCGCTCCGCGCTCGCGAGCCGAAGCGCCTCCCTCCTGTGCGCCGCCTCGGGGCTCTTCTTCGCCTCTTCTCCGGCAGGCACGATTCTTTCTTCTACTTCTACTTCGGAATCAGCGGAAGAAGCAGCGGCAGCAGAGATGAGGGCGCGCTCGAGCGAGGCCACCGCGGCGTCGACCTCGGCGCCCCACCGGTGGCCCCCGCCTCCTCCGCCGCCGGCGACGCGGCTCATCTCCCGCAGCAGCCGCGCCGACTCCCTCCACCGCACAGAGGGGGAGCCCTTGGGCACTTCTCTTTCTTCCATGTAGCTCGCGGAGATCATTCGAGCGAGCAGCGCCGAAGAAAAAGGCGAGTTCTTCTGCTCCGAGGCGGAAGAAGTGGCGGCGAAGAGCGCAGAGAGCATCGCACCTTCGACGCCGCCGCTTCCTCCTTCTTCGATTTTTGCTGCTTCTACGACGACAAATTTGCCCGCGGGGGACGCGGCGAGGTACCTGGAGAGCTCCGGGGAGGAGGCCGAGCCCAGGAGAGCGGCTTCGAGGGCGCCTCGAGGCAGCGGCAGGAGGCGCGTTCTTCCCCCATTTTCGTCGTCGACGTCGTCGACGTCGTCTCCTCCCGGCGGAGAAGCGGCGGCGGCGCCCAGCAAGCAGGCGACGCTCCTCCACGCGCCGCTCCCCAGCATGCCCCCGGCGACCTCCTCCGCCGAGGCGCCTGCGGCCTGGGAGGCCATCAGCAGGGCAGCGAGCGCCGAGCAGGCCGCGCCGAGGAGGTAAGAAGAAGAAGAAGAAGAAGAAGAAGAAGGAGGAGGAGAAGAAGAAGAAGGAGGAGAGGAGTCATCGTCGCCGTTCAACTCTGCTAGCGCCCTCTTCGCGCCCTCGAGGCTGCCGCCTCCCGTCGCCGCCAAGAGCGCCGCGGCGAGGCTTTCCAGGAGGTTCGTCGTCCTCCCCGCCGCACCGGTCGTCGAATCATTCCAGGCCCTCGCCAGAGCGAGACGGGACTCAGATGAAGAGGAGGCGAAGGAGGAGGAGGAGGAGGGAGACGGGAGGGGCCAACCAGCGACGACGGCCGCGAAGAGCTCGGCGGCGTCGGCGAGGGCCGCCGGGGCGCGAGGGGCTCCGTCGTCGTCGTCGCTGCCGCCACTGCTCGCTCCCCCGAGGGCCTCCAGCAGCGTGGGGAGGGCCGCGGCCCCCCTGAGGGGGCTGGCTACGGCGCCGTCCCTCGCGAGAAGCAGCAGCTCGGTCCCGAGGCGTCGCAGCGGCGGGCTCGCCTCGGAGTCCGCGGCGGCGGCCCGCCTTACCGCCACGAGGCACGCCGCGGTGAGCTCGATCCCTCCCGCCTCTCCCCACCCTCTCCCCACGCGGGACCTCGCGGTCTGGACCAGGTATACCATTGCCCGCACTGCGGAAGGCAGGGACGGAGGGGCGGCGAGGAGGGAAGAGGGCGCAGAGTCGTCGTCGTCGTCGTCTTCGCCCGCGGCGACAGCAGAGAGGGGGTCGACGCCGTCGCCAACGGGGGCGCCCCTTCCTGCCGCCGCCTCCTGGTGCAGAGGGGTGTCGTAGTCGCTGTCGTCGTCGCTTTCTGCCTCGCCGGTGCGCTCTCCGGGCTCGAGAGCAGCAGCAGCAGCAGCAGCAGCATCAGAGGCTTCTCCTTCTCCCTCCTCTTTTTCTTCGTCGTGCTGCCCGAGAAAGGCGGCGAGAGCCCGCTCCGCCTCCTCCCCTCCGGCGCCGCCTCCCGCCGCCGCAGCCGCCGCCCGCCTCGCCAACTCCTCCTCGGCGCGCTCCCCTTCCTCGTCGAGCTCCGCCGCGAGCCTCGAGAGCAGCAGGAGCGGCGAGAGGGCAGAGGGAGGAGGAGGAGAGGAGCCCGGATCTTTCGCCTCGGAGGTCGAGGACGAAGAAGAACAAGAAGAAGGACGGGGGAGCGACTCGAGGACGGAGAGGACCATCTTCACGGTGTAGCTCACCGCGAGGCGGTCCCAGCAGCCGGAAGAGGCCGCGGCGGCGTCCAGGGCCCTGGCCCGCGCCTTGTCCTCGTCGGCCTCGCCGGCTTCGTCCCCTCCGCTCTCGTCCCCGGCGGGGAGGGCCAGCGACGGCGGGTCGCCCGCGAGCGCCGCAACGAGCTTCCTCGTCGGTGCCAGCGCGATATTCCTCTGGTCGATTTTGTCGACGAATTTCAGCTCTAAAACGGCTTTGGACAGCGCGTCGACGGCCGTGGCGTCGAGCGAGGGGTGGTCGAACTGGAGGCGGGCGTGCGCGGCCCTGGCGAGGCGCAGAGACGAGGAAGAAAAGGGGGTCACGGACGCCGAGGATCGAGCTCGAGATCGATGCTGATCGGTCAGCAGCAACGTCGGACGGCTCCCGTTTCCAGGCTTCGCGGCAGCGGGATCGATTTTTTCGACGCCCAGATCGCAGAGGGCGCTCACTAGCTCCCTCAAGAAGGCGTCTCGCTGGCTGGAAGAGGGAGGTGGCGGGTCCGTGGTCATTTTGAAATGGGCGAATTGTTTTTTTTCATAAGAGAGTGTGAAGGCAGACGACGTTGAAATTCAGAAAACCGTTTCAATCGTCCCCCGAAATTTCTTTTTCTTCTCTCTCGTGTTTCTTTTTACTATCGCGCCCATTCACTCGCTGGCACACGCATCTGCAGTGCTGTGGAGGCTCTCGAAAAGAGAACCGGAAAAAAGAGCGGGGACTGATTGAGTGCAGTTGCCACCGAGGCAGCAGCGATGAGCCCGCCGTCGCCGTCGCCGTCAACTTCCCGGCCGCCTTCTGCGGCGGCAACGACCTCGGTCGTGCAGCTCGGCGCCGAGGCCGACGCCCCCCTCCCCATCGACGGCCGGTCGCACCCTTCGCTGTTGGCGATCGGCAGGCTCGTTGGACGTAGGCTGAGGGTGAGAGTAGTTCTTTCCTTGTTTGTTTGCCCGTTCGGGCGAGAGACAGAGAGAGGAAAGAAAGCGACGGAACAAAAAAACGAACCTCGACCTTGAGGAAAAAATTCAAAAAACTTCAAAACAGGTCACTGTCTCCGACGGCCGCGTGCTCTCCGGGGTGCTCTCCTGCCTCGACCCGCAGGGAAATCTCGTGCTGGCTGACACTCTGACCCTCGGAGGAGAAAGAGGAGGAGGAGGAGGAGGTTTAGGTGAAGAAGCAGGAAAGAAAGCGGAAGAGCGAGGAGAAGGAGAAGGAGAGAAGAGGGCGCCCTCGTCGTCGTCGGGAGAGGCGGCGACGTCGGCAACAACGACAGCAGCGGCAACGGAAGCTCACGCGCCGCTCTCCCTCGACGACGGCCATCACCACTCGCGGAATCAACAGCAGGACCACGCCATGGGGATGGTGATAGTCCCTCGATCCAAGCGCGTGCGATGCTGCGTCGAGGTGGAGAGCTTCGAGGTCGAGAGGGTCGGCGCGGAGGTCGCGCGGGCTATGGAGAGCTCAAAGTGATTTTTGCTCTTTTTTGGGGGGGGTAAGAGACTCCTCCTTGTAGAATAAAGAAAACCGTCGTTCGTTTTCGTATGCATCGTCTTTTCTAGTCTTTGTTTTTTCTTTTCTCTTTACACGCAAGGGAGAGAGAGAGAAAGAGAGAGGAGCAGAAGCAGCAAGCGAAAGAAGTGTTTCTGGAAACGAAACGTCTCCGTTCACCCCCTCTCCCAACTCCGCTCCGCTCCGCCCCTTTCACTCTTCTTCTTTTTTTTATTTTAGCTAAGTTTGTTGTTCACGGCAATGGGAGAGGCGCTTGAGAAGGACGCAAAAGGCAAAGGGGCTTAAAAAGTGGGGGGCGCAAAAGCCCCTTTTCTTCCTTTTTGATCGAGAGACTTCACTTTTTCTCCTTTCCCTCTCTCTCTACTGCTCGTCCGCGCTCCCAAGGAAGCGGGACATCAGCTTGCGGCCACAGCCGCAGCACCCATTGTAGCAGCCGCCGCCGCCGTACCAGCCATAGCGGTAGCCTCCGCCCCAGCAGCCGCGGCCCCTTTTTTTTTGGGGGGGGGGGGGGTCGAGGAAAAAGAGGAATGCTTAAGGTTTCGGGTTTTTCTTTCGTCTTCTCTCCTCTAGAGCCCTCTCTCTCTCTCTCTCTCTCGGACAGCAACAAACCGCTCTCAAACTCTTACCAGCACGCATCGGAGGGGGTCGGGACCGCGACTGTGGTGGGGAAAAAGAGGGGAAGGAGGTGAAGGCAAAAAGAGGGGAGGGGTGAGGAGGGGCGCTGTCCGTTTTTTTTTCATCTCCCCTGTCGACCACCTGCGGCAAGGGAGATACGGACGTCTCGCCATCATTTATAAGTTCTGTTTCTTTCTCTCTCTGCTGCGCAATCTTGGCCTTCAAGTTTCCATCTTTCTCGCTCTATATGCGCGGGTGCACTCGCCGGATGACTCACCAAGGACGAGGAGGGCCAGGAGGGCGAAGAGAAGCGCGAACGAGTTGGACATCCTGTGGAGTCGAGAGTTCTTTTTGTTTTTTCCAAAATTCCCATTAGGTGATCGAAAAGACTTCCGTGCAAACCGGGCAAGATCTCCCTCACCGTCCCTTCTCGCCTCCCGAACCTCTCGCTAATGGCTCGAGTGTGGCGATGAGACAGGTTTTAGGGGAAAAGAAAAGAGGAGACGCACCTTGCGGTGAAGAAAGAGGAAGGAAGGCCTTTATTGAAGACGAGTTTGTGAATGCTGAAGAGGACGAGCAGTTTCCTCTCAGAGAGACTCTCTCGACCTCTTCTCTTGTTTGGTCCTTTTTTATCCTTCTCTTAGTCATCATCGCTCCTCTCGATATGTTTTCTCTTTACAAGGAAACGAAAACGAAAGGGCGAAACAACAGCGCGAGCGCGTGGGAGAGAGCGGAGCCAAGCCAACAACAGGAAAACGTCCCTCGAGTCTTTCACAACTCAGGCTGCGTAGCACTTCCTTTCTCTCTCTTTTTAACCCTTCTCTCCCCCTCTCGCTCGCTTTATTTTTAGATTTGGTAGATATCTGTTTGGGATTTCAATCGCGCAAGGAGACACTCGTTCGCAAAAGAAGAGACAGCCCTGGGATAGAGAAAAAAGGAAGAAGGCAAATAAGGGCGCGAAAAAAAAACTTCCTATTTGGCGAAGGTCAGCATCTTGCGACCGCAGCCGCCGGTGTTGCAGCAGTCTGTTTATTTTATGGATTCAGAAAAAAAGAGGGGAGTAAGAGAGCAGAGTCAGCGGTGGTACAGTTTGCCCGGAGTTTTTCCGTTTTTTTCCCTTCAGTTCTCTCTCCTCTTCCCTCTCCTCCAATCTCCACTCATCTTCACCACTCACTGTTGTAGCAGTTGTTGTTCTGGTTGTTGGCGACGGCGTAGCCGATTCCGACGCCAGCGGCGGTGCCGACGGCGGCGCCCGCGACGCCGCGACCGGCGCCGCAGCGCCAGCCCCTGAAGGAAAGAGAGACAAGGATTTTTTCGAGGTTGGGTCGTCTTTGAGTGAGGCTGGAGGAGAGAGACAGGAGGCGGAGGGCAGCGAGATGGAAAAGAGAAGATCAAAGAGTGAAGAAAAAGCGCCCCAATCTCTTCTTTGCTCACCTGCACCAGGCGTCGGCGGGGGTGGCGGCTGTTTTTTTGTTTGTGTGTGTGGAGGAGGGTGGAGGGGGAGAGGACAAAAAAAAAGAGGTGAGAGAGGTTGTCGACGGCAAGCGCTTTGTCGACGAAAACCTGCTCGACGGCAAGTTGCAAAGCTGTCTAAAAAGGACATGCAAACCGAAAACATCGCGCGTCTTTGATCAGCTACCCTCTCTCTTTCTTCGTTCTCTCCTTCTCGGCGATCGCAAAACGACTCACCAAAGGCCGTCATCGCAAAGAGAGCGAACAGGAGAGTGAGGAAGTTGGCCATTGCTTCTGTTTTTTGGGGGGGAAATGAGTTTTTTTGCCGTCGAGGAAATGAGATCGAGTTCTAATCCACGCCGCTGCTGACGTCTTTGACCGATGCCGATCGATTTGACGACCATCGATCGAAGGAGGTCGCATCATGACTCTTGTTCCGAAATAAAACAAGAAAGAAAGGCACCTTTGGAGAGGATGGAGAGACGGTGAAGGGAGAAGGAAGATGAGCGAGGCGGCGGAAAGGAAAAAGCTAGTGAAGACTTGCGCCTACGAGGCGGCCATTTTTGTGGATTTTTTTCTCCCTCTTTAACCAGCTCTCATGTGACGGCCTTTCACCTGCGCGTGGCCCTGGAGACGAGAGGGACCGAGAAGAAAAGAGCCATGGACAAAACTCCCTTGCGGTTTACACACACGCTCTTCCATCGTTGGGGGGGGGAAAGATCAGGCGTCCTCCTCTTCTTCCTCCGCAGCGGCGAAAGCGGGAGCAGGAACGGGCAGAGTCGCCGCAGTGGCTGCTGCTGCCGCTTCTGCGGCGGCGGCGGCCGCCGCTTCGCCCCCGATGTCCTCGAAGCTCGACGCCGGGGAGCTGCCGCTTCCGTCTCCGTCGCCGTCGCCGCCGTCGTCGGGGAACCCGAGGAAGTCCCCGGGCAGCAGCTCCAGCGTCCAGTCCGCGAGCGAGGCCGCGCGCCTGTGCTGCCCCTCGGAGGGAGAAGCCCGAGCAGCGGCAGCGGAAGCGGCGGCAGCAGGAGCGGGAACAAAAATCTCAGAGCTCGGCCCGAGGGCGGCCTCGGCCGCGGCGGCGGCCGGCGGGGCGGGCCTCCGCCTCCCGCCGCCGCCGCCGCCCGCCGCCGCGGCCGAGGCCAGGTGCGCCAGGGAGGCCGCCAGGACGACCGAGTCCACTGCTGCTGCGGCGGCGGCGGCGGCAGCAGCAGTGGGCCAGACCTCGAGAGCTTTCTCGCTGGCCTTCGCCAGGGCGGCGGCGACGGCCGCGGCGGAGGCGTCGCGCGCGAAATGCCTCCGCTCGACGACGGCGAGAGCGGCCCCGGCGGCAGCTCCGCAGAGAGCTCCTCCGGAGAGGAGGCGAGGAAGTCGATTGGGTGCTATTATCTCGCTCAAGCGGCCGACGGCGGCGAACGACGCGGCCGCGGCGAGGACGGCGGCGGCCGACCTGAGAGCGCGGGCGAGCGAGAGCTCGAGGTCGGAAGGCGGGGAGGGAGGAGCAGAAGAAGAAGAAGAAGAAGCTGCGGCGGCGGCGGCGGCGGCGAGGACATTCGTCGGCGGCACGAGCGTGCAGCGACGAGGGCCGCCTGCTTCTCCTTCTTCTTCTTCTTCTTCTTCTTCTTCTTCTTCTTCTTCTTCTTCTTCTTCTTCTGAGGCTGCTGTTTCTCCTCCTTCCGGCTCCGCCCGTCTCTGCTGCTCGTCGCGCCTGCGGGCAGAGCTGCCCTCGCCGCCGCCGCCGCCACTTCCGCCGCCGCTTCCGCTGCCGCTCACGTCGTCGTCCTTTTTCTTCTTCCTCCAAGCCTCGAGCAGCAGAGGGACCGCGACGCTCGCGGCAACGTAGCAGGGCCCGAGCCTCAGAAACGCGTCCTTCCAGGCTGGGGATCGAAGCACGGAGGAGCGGAGAGAAGGAGAAGGAGAAGGAGAAGAACCAGGAGAGCTGCGACGAGGAGGAGAGAGCATCATCGTCATCGCCGCGACCGAAAACGAGGGTGGAGAGGCCTTTTCGTCCCCGCCGCCGCCGCAGACGACGACGGCCCAGAGGCGGCGTCTGCGGCGCGAGGAATTAGGAGGAGGAGGAGGAGGAGGCGACGAAGAGAGCATCGAGGGCGGCAGCGGGGGCAGCGGGAGCGCGAGGAAGGTGAGCGCGGCGCCGGCGACCGCCGCCGCGGCGACAGAGGCGCGGCGACCTCCGCCGCCGCTCGCAGCAGCAGCAGCAGCAGCAGCGATCCCTCCGTCCGATCCTGTCGCCGAGGCAGCAGCCTGCACCGCTAGCACCACCGCGTACGCCGCGGCGGCCCTGCGCGCGGAGGCGGACGGGGCCGCCGCGGCGACGGCGAGGCCACCGGCGAGCGCCGCGGCGGCGCTCGCTCGGGGCCCGTCGGCCCCGAGGCGCCTCGCCGCGGCGGCCCTGGCCAGCCGCGCGGCGCCGACGCCCAAGGCGGCGGCGGCGCCGAGTCGCGCGGCGGTGAGCAGGGCGTCAAGGGCGGAGAGGGCGGCGGCGGCGGCGCGCGAGGAGCCGCTGCTCCTCTTCTTCGTTTTGGTCGCCGGCGTGGTCCCCTCGCTGCCGCTGCTGCTGCGGACGAGCGCGAGGGCGAGGGCTCGAAGGAGATCGGCGAGGTCTTCCTCTTCTCTCCCGCCGCCGCCCTTCCTTCCCAGAGGAGGAGGAGGAGAGGAGAACAGCGACGAGAGGATCTGCGCGGCGAGGGAGGCTGCGGCGGCGAGGGCAAAGGCGCCAGCGGCGCCGCGGGCTGCTGTCTTTGCCAACAGCGGGGTCGTCGCGGTCGAGGGCGAGGGCGAGGTCGGCGCTTCCGCCGCTTCCGCCGCCGTCGAAATCGAACCTTGATTCGTTTCGGGTGCGAGACTCGCTGGCCCGCCATCTCCCGCCCCGGCGGAAGCCGAATCAAACCAAGCGTTTGGCTGCTCGAGCGAATCCAGGGCGCGGATAGTGGCCGCCAGGGAGGAGAGAGAGGACCTCATGGTGTCAGGCTAGAAATTGTGCTGTGTTGGCGCGTCGAAAGGAAGAAACAAACTCTCTGTCCGAGGTGAGACCCCCGCAGCTGAGGAGATCCGCCGCGCGGATGATAATCGAGGAGGGTGAAGAGACTCCTGGTGGACGAAGGCTCCTCGCCGCTGGACGGGAACGCAATGTCGGAGGAGGGGAGGGAAAAAACAAGAGAACTGATTTCGGCAGCATGCATTCACAAAAGGGAGAAAAAAACTCCCCTCGTCTTCGATCGCTCGGCCCAGGCGAGCAAGCAAGGGGCCAGAGTTTGGCCTTTTTCTTCTGCCTGTCGTCACTCAGATGCAGGGATCAGACGCTCCACCATCTCTGAGCGAGCGCCCGGGTGCTCCCGCCTCCGACGCTGCCGCTGCCGACGCAGCAAAGGCACGGCAGAACAACGACGCCGATGCCGATGACGCCCTTCTTGCCGCCGCTCTCTCTGGCCGTTTCGTTCTCAGCGCAGAGGAAGTGCGTGATTTTTTCGTTACTCCAGAGGGATCCAGTGATCTCGTCTGGCGTCGGAGAGCGTGATCAAAGGCCAAAAAAGAGGACAGTGGAGGCGCGGTTCGAGGAAACGGGAGAAAAACGTTGTCGAAATGAGAAGAAAAACTTCGTCTCTCGTCTCAACCTTCTTCTTCTTCTTCAACCTCATTCAAAAAAAAAAAAAAAAAGGCCTCGTCCCTCGCCTCCGCCCTCCGCCTCCCCTCCGTCCTGGCCCTGCTCCCCAGGCTCGTCTCCTCGGCCTCGCGGTCCGCCCGAGTGCCCACCTCCCGCTATCGCGTCGGAGCGGCAGCGCTGGGCTCCTCGGGGCGGGTCTTCGTGGGGTGCAACCTCGAGCTCCCGCGGGCGCCGCTCGCCGGGTCGGTGCACGCCGAGCAGTTTGTCGTCGCGCTGGCCTCGCAGCGCGGGGAGGGCGGCCTGCGGAGGATCGCGGTGTCCGCGCCGCCGTGCGGGCATTGCAGGCAGTTTTGCTGCGAGCTCAACTGCGCCGACGAGCTGGAGTTTGAGTTCGGAGGAGAGGGGGAAGAGGGCGCGGAGGGGCGGGAGGGAGAGGAGGGGAGGAGGCGGAGAGAAGAAGCCGGCGGACCCGGAGCTTCTTCTTCCTCCTCCGTCGCCACGCTCCGCGCCCTGCTCCCGCGCCACTTCGGCCCTCACGACCTGGCCAGGGCCAGCGGCACCAGGCCCAAGCTGCTGCTCGACGACAGCGGCGTGAGCCTCGAGCTGACGCCGAGGTCGGTCGCGGCGGTGGCGGCGGCGTCGACGGCGGCGGCGGCGGAGGCGGCGGCGACGGGCAAGGAGGAGGCGCGGCGAGAGGGGGAAGAGGCGCAAACCGCCTCTTTCCCCGTCGCCGCCCTGGCCGCCGCGGCCGAGGCGGCCCTCTGCGCCGCGAGGAGATCGCACACGCCGCACACGCGCTGCCCTGCCGGCCTGGCGCTGGTATGGAGGAGGAGGAGCGGGGGGGGGGACGACGGGCACGGAGAGGAGGGCGGCGGGAGCGCAGGAGCCGCGGCGGGAGAGGAGGGGTCGACACCGGCTGCGGCGGCGGAGAAGAGCGACGCTGCTGCTGCTGCTTCCTCGTCCTGCCCCGCTTCTTCGTCTTCCATTCGCTCCCTCCTCCGTGTCTCCGCCGGAGGGGCCATAGAGTCCGCTGCCTACAACCCTTCGCTCCCCCCTCTGCAGGCGGCGCTCGTCGCCGCCGTCGCCGACGGGATGCCTCCTTATTCTTCCTCTCCCGCCGCTTCTCCGCCGTCGTCGGACCGCTGCCGCCCTGCCGCCCCGAGGGACCCCTCCTCCTCCCCCTCCTCCACCTTTTCCCCCTCCTCCTCCTCCGTCGTCGTTCTCGGCGCCGTCCTGGTCGAGCGCCCTCGCGCGAGGGTCTCGCACGCGGCGGCCACGCGGGCCGCGCTCGCCGCGCTCTCGGACGCCGGCGCCCGCCCTCCTCCGCTGATAGTCCTGCACGCGAGGGGCGCGGCGAGGGCTCCGGGCGCCGCGGAGGGGGAGAGCGGATACGAGAGCGGGGGCGAGGAAGAGAGAGAGGAGAGCGGAGAGGAAGAGGAAGGAGGAGCGTGAAGAGGGAGAAAAGGCGAGAGGGGGGGGGGCGTTGAGGAGAGGGAGGGGGGAGGGGCTCTTGCTGTCCCCGCCCCCCTCTTCTTTCCTCTATTGATGATGGTTTCTAAAGAAGCGCATTTTGTTCCGATCCGTGTACTTGTGAGAACTTGGAGAGATCGCTTGAATGGCTCGAGTGTGAGTGAGTGAGCAAAGCGTCGGGCCGGTTTTCAGTGGCGTCGTCGTCGAGGAGGATGAGGAGGTCCAGAGAGAAGAAGAAGAAGAAGAAGAAACATCGATTTCTTCCTCTCTACTCCCGAGAGGAATTACAATTTCAAATTTCGACAGAGGAAAACAGTCGAAAAGAAAAAACAAACAAAATGTTCGCTCGCCTCTTCCTCCTCCTGGCGCTCTTCGCCGCCGCGGCCTCGGCGCGCCGCGCCCCTGCGCCCTCGGCCGCCCCGGCGGCGTCGTTCTGGAACATCGACGAAACCGCGGCGAACGCCGAGGTCTTGGCCGAGGCGGCGATGGGCGCGCCGGAGCCCAGACCCCTGAAAGCGACGCCTTCTTCAGCTGCGGCTGCTCCTGCCCCGTCCAAGCTCCAAAGCCGCCGCAAATCGACCGCCGAGGACGAGCTCGCCGCTGACGCCGAGCTCGACGCCGTCGCCGTGGCCTCCAACGCGTTCGCGCAGATCGCCGCCGGAGCGCAGGAGATTGAGGCGATGATGGACGAGAGCGCTTTCGGCGAGCAGCTCCCCACGTTTGTGGAGATTCACGACGACGCCGACGCCACGCCCGGGGCCGCCGTCCCTGCCGAGATTGCGGTGGCCCCTCACGGCCTCGTGGCCGTTGGGGACGACGCGATCTTCGCCGCCGCGAACTCGGCCGCTTCGGAGGCTTCGTCGGCAGCGCCGATGCTGCCGCCGCCCTCGGAGGAATTCCATGCCGACCTGGAGGCGGCGCTCGAGGCCGCGGCCATGAGCGGGACTCCGCTCGTCGTCGTCGACGAAGCGAGCCCCGAGGTCGTTCCCGTCGCTGGTGAGAAGAGAGAGGCGGGAGAGAGAGAATGAGGTGGTGCAATTGCGCGGGGCGAGAGTCGAAAATTGGACGGTTGCGAGAGTCGACTGCAGCTGTCGTTCAAAAAAACCGACCTCTGAAGAAAAAAGAAACTCTCTCTGCCCTCTCTCAACAACACACCCGCAACCAAACAGCCCTGCCTCGGCGTATTTAACACCGAGAGCAGCCAAGAAGAAGAAGAAGCGAGTGCCGAAGCAGGGGGCGGCATCGGCGACCTCGTAGCAGCCCTCCTCCTCGGCAACTCGGCCTCCTCCTCCTCCTCATCTCCCTCTCTCCCTCCGTGCCCTCCCTCCGCGCCCCTCCGCGACTCCTCCGGCGCCTGCGTCAAAACCCCACCACAAGCCTGCTCCTCCGCCCAGCCCCGCTGCGCCTCGTGCGACCCTTCCTGGCAAGGGCCCGAGGGCTTCGCGAGCTGCCTCAGGTGCGAGGCGGGTTTCTTCACTCTCAGTTCGGCGATTGTTTTTGGAGGAGGGGGGAGCAGCGACGGCGGGTTTGGGGCCTCGACGGCGGGGGCGCGCTCCTGCCTCGAGTGCTCCTCGCTGCGGTGCGCCAAAGGGAAATGCGGCGACGGGAGGGGGTGCACGGCCTGTCCCGAGGGTCTGAGGCTGGCGAGGAGGTCGGAGAGCGCCCCCTTCAGCTGCGAAAAGAAAAAGTAGATTTGTTTTTTTTTAGGAGTAGAAAGAGCGTTTTTTATTTCTGCTTTTTCATTTTTCATTTTGCGGAACAAGGGAGACGAGAATCGAGAGAGATGCAAAAAAGGCTTCCTCTACCCCGCGCATAGAGCGTGAATGCCTTGCTTCAGGATTCAGTAATCATTCAACTCGAAGAGAGTTGTTTGAGAGCTGTTTTTGTAACTCTCTTTGGAGAGTTACAAAAACAGAGAGGGAGAGGGAGTTTTCTTTTTTCCTTTTTTTCTCTTTTCTCCTTCTCATTTCATTGTCTCTCTCTCACTCATCTAAAATCGAGACGAACGTTCCTCCTTCCCCCTCCTTTTCTCTCACCCGTGGAGAACGACGACCGGGACGGTGCAGTGTGTCGTAAGGTGCTTCGCCGTAGACCCGAGAAAAAAAGACTTGATCGCTCCTTTATTCGATTTCGCCAGAACGACAGCGGTTGCGCCGAGGCGCTCGGCGCGGGCCGCGACGACCTCGCCGACCGAGTCGGCGTCGGTCGAAAAGTGCACGATCTCGACCTTGTGCGGCTGCTTGGCCTCGTTCAAGAGCGGCAAAAAGCG
>Ga0315289_10007682_pt1 | contig 15692 bp, 23 predicted proteins | sample YL17G11_40_MG_FD_203452 | JGI IMG/M metagenome (GOLD analysis project Ga0315289, IMG submission 203452) | Sediment microbial communities from Yellowstone Lake, YNP, Wyoming, USA - YL17G11_40 | ecosystem: Environmental > Aquatic > Freshwater > Lake > Sediment | place: USA: Wyoming | collected... | reverse complement strand
TCATAGCTGCAGGCGGCGTTATTGCAGGCGCTGTCGCACATGCCGTCCCCGATGTAGGAGTACGGGCAGCCTGAGGCGCACTGTCCGGAGCTGGTGCAGTCGCCGCCGTCATAGCTGCAGGCGGCGTTGTTGCAGGCGCTGTCGCACATGCCGTCCCCGATCCAGGAGTAGGGGCAGCCATACGCGCACTGCCCGGTGCTGCCGCAGTCGCCGCCGTCATAGCTGCAGGCATAGTTATTGCAGGCGCTGTCGCACATGCCGTCCCCGATCCAGGAGTTCGGACACCCGGACGCACAGTAGCCGCTGCTGGTGCAGTCGCCGCCGTCGTAGCTGCAGGCATAGTTATTGCAGGCGCTGTCGCACATGCCGTCCCCGATGTAGGAGTACGGGCACCCGGATGCACACTGCCCGCTGCTGGTGCAGTCGCCGCCGTCCCAGCCGCAGGCTGCGTTATTGCAGGCGCTGTCGCACATGCCGTCGCCGACCCAGGAGTTCTGGCACCCCGTTGCGCAGTCTCTGCAGTCGCCGCCGTCGTAGCCGCAGGCTGCGTTGTTGCAGGCGCTGTCGCACATGCCGTCGCCGATATAGGAGTCCGGGCAGCCGGATGAGCATTCTCTGCAGTCGCCGCCGTCATAGCCGCAGGCTGCGTTGTTGCAGGCGCTGTCGCACTCATGGTCCCCGATCCAAGAGTTCTGACATCCTGACGCGCATTGTTTGCCGCCGGCGCTGCTGCAGTCGCCGCCGTCATAGTTGCAGGCGGCGGTGTTGCAGACGCTGTCGCACTCACCATCCCCGACCCATGAGGCCTGGCAACCCGATGCGCATTCTTTGCCACCGGTGCTGCCGCCGCAGTCGCCGCCGTCGTAGCCGCAGGCTGCGGTGTTGCAGGCGCTGTCGCACCTGCCGTCCCCGATCCAGGAGGTCTGACACCCGGCCGCGCACTGCACGAGGCTGCCGCCCCCGCCGCAGGCGACCCCCGTCACCACTATGGCGCACAGCAGCAATAACACTACGGCAATCCCTGCTGTTTTCATGGTCCCTCCTTTACGAGCGCCGCTTGATATGCAAGCTGACGCCCCTCGCTTTATATAAGCCGTGTAATGTCCCTCTTTTATATACACCTGTTATATACGGTTGTCAAGATAGCTCTACTCTGAGCCGGGGTAGGTCTGGAGCTCGCGGGTCTCCGGCTCCACGTAGTTGCCGTAGTCCAGCATCTTGACGAACAGGCCCAGGTCATCGTTCCACCACTCGATGAGGGTGATGTTGCCCTGCTGGTTGCTGTGCTCCAGCCGGTAGCAGGAGAAGTTGCCCGCGGGCACGCTGATGTCCTCGATGGCCGTTATATCGACACTGTTGTTGAGCACGTAGTGCTGGCCGGTGGAAGAGTTGACGTCCGCTATGTATGCCCAGTCCCTGCCTACCGACCACGGCCAGCCGGCGCTGATGGTGTAGCTGTAGTTCAGCGTGGTTATCGCTGTGATCTGCCCGTAGTCGGGGTGCTGCACCAGCGCCACCGGCAGCTTGCGCATGAGGAGCAGCGTGTCCTTGGAGACCCACATGTCGCCGCTTATGACCGTGCTGTTGCCGGCGATGGTGACCCGCTGCGCCGGCGGCTCCATGTCCACATCGATGCGGTAACAATCCACGTTATCGATGGCCTCGGAGCCGTTCACCGTCATGGTGTAGGTGGTGACGTCGCTGCCGCAGGTGACCAGGTACTCGAATACGTCGCCGTCAGACAGCATAGGCACCGTCGGTGTTTCGGCGCCGCAGCCGACAATGGCGACGCTTGCCAGCAGTATGCATGCCAGCGCCGATGCCAGGATCCAGTGTTTCATGTTCACTCCTTTCAGTATTTGGCTCGAGCAGTTCGATTGAACGCTACTAAAATAGAATAGCCTTTCCTGAGCAGAAAGGCTATTATTGTGTGCTGTCCTTGGGCAGCCCATGGTCCCTTTTCACATTCCTGTCATCCTGAGCACATTCGTTTCGCTCAGTATAAACTCCGCGAAGGATCTCAACCGCTCGGTGAGATTCTTTCGGTCGCCCGCCTCAGGCGGACTCCCTCAGAATGACATGGGCTTTTGCAGGACTGCGGCTTTGCTCCCCCCAATCGTTCAGGGTTGGCCTTTCTTGGAACGGTGTAATCGGTTTTTATGCGAATCGTTTATATACTGTTTGATGTGGGATATCAAGCTTGTCGCTGTTGACAGCTCAACCTTATTTCATCGTTCCGTTTCCACAGCCCCCTTTTTCAGCTCGGCGATTACGTCCTCTTCGCTAACTGAAAACCAGGCGGCCTTAATTGCGTATATCAGCCACCCAAATGCAAGGACAGCTGCAATGATGAAAATGGCTTTCCACACCTCAGCTTGTAAGCCATAATCCCTGAAGCTGGAGTTGATGAGCGTCAGTGTGAACGCCAGTGAGATACCCAGGGGGGCGACCCAACCCCTGCGTCTTTCCATGCGCCGTGTGTACCTGACAAGACACAGCCGTAATTTGTCCTCGGTGGTTACAATGATTTCCTGGGAGATATTCCGGTGTATTTTGTAATTGTCTACCAGATCACTGGTAGATATGATATGTGGCTGCTGAGGAGGTTTGCTTTCGCTGTTCATTTTTTGCCCTCATCCTTTTTCCCTTCGGCTGCCTCCTTAGGCAGCAACCCCAGTGCACCCAGGGCGTGCTGGCTGATGAATCCGCAAAAGACGCACACAATAACTACCGATGGGACAGTGGTGCCTCCTATGGCTACCCCGGGGATTGTTTCCTGGATGGCCTGGTTGAGGTAGCCGTCTACTAGTTGGAATTGCCTGTTCCCGCACATGGGGCATATCGACTTAACACCGTGTTCTTCGAGCGATTTGATAATCTTTTCCTTATGTTTTTCATCAAATTTTGTCATTAAGCTACTCCTTGTCACGCTTTTACCGTTTCATGTTTTCAACAGTTGCGATAAAGCCCCCTCTTATGAGAAAGGCATTGCAGGAATCATGCCATCGGCAGCCCCGGTGTTCCTGTTCGTCTGGTATATGAAGGCTGCGATTTTGCATACGCCGGTTTAGCGGAGGGCCGGCATCCGATTTTATGTATTAAGGCTTATTCTGTCTCTACTTTCCTCTTGGTTATCCTGGTGGCGGCTATTGCCCCGACGACGAGGCCGATGACAGCCCCGGCGGCGGAAATATATATCCCGTACTGAGTCTCCTCTATGACCGCGAAGCTAAGGGCAGGGCCGGCGGCCAGCGTGGCGCCCACCAGCGAGACGATCTCCAGCATCCGCAACGTCCGCAGCGAGCCTTTGCCCAGCAGTACCAGGCCGGAGCACAGGATAGAAAGCATCCCGCCGATCAGCAGGAATATGGGGAATGAGAAATCGCGTATACTCCCCCCGGTGTCGGTCATCATTTTCCAGCCGGAGATATTCCCGCCCCAGTTGAGGAATATTCCTGCTATCATCGCTGCACCACATACCACCATTATGATCGAGGTTAGTTTCCTCATATGTCACCTCCGTTACTGAAGTTGCGGCCGCTCTGCAGCAGCCGTATTCAATTATTCTACAACACTTATATACCTAACACGTAGCGGCTGTCAAGTGGCGATCGCCTTTGGAGCGTGCGATGCCCAAAAGCCTGATCGATGGGCGGTTGACAATATGGCCGTGTAGCTCTAACATGTTGAAAATTGGTATAAGTCGGGGAGGACAATGGATCATAGTACGTGGGAGTCCTTTGTATTAACCTTCGTTCCCCTGTTCATCGTTCTCGATGCGCTGGGGACGTTGCCCTTTGTCCTCGTCTTGAGCGAGGACATGTCAGCTGGCAAGCGGCGCCGCATGATACATCTCGCTGTTGCCACTGCCGGGATTGTCGGGCTAGTGTTCCTGTTCTTCGGACGCTTCATCCTTGACGTTTTGAGCATCTCCGATGGCTCGTTCGCCATCGCCGGCGGCCTGTTATTGCTGGCGCTGTCGATAAAATATCTGACCACGGGCCGCTGGGTCGAGATGGTGAAGGAGGAGATGCTGGCCGTAGTCCCCATCGGCACGCCACTGCTGGCGGGCCCGGCTACGATCACTACCCTGTTGCTGCTGGATACACAGTTCCCGCTGTACATGATCCTGGTCTCTTTTGTTTTAAATATAGCGATATCCTGGGCCATATTCCTGCTGGGGAGTCAGATAATGAGATTCCTGGGGAAGGGTGGGCTCAAAGCGGTCTCAAACATCTTCAATCTGCTGCTGGCCGCCATCGCGGTGAGCATGATCCTCAAGGGACTCAGCCTCGTCGGTGTGATCGATATCGGCGGCTGAGCTTCTGGCCGTGTTGCTATGATTTCAAATGCTCGAAAAAGAAATGCCCGACGAGTGACATCGGGCATTTCCCTCCGCCCCACCCCTGAAATGCTTGGGAAGCATCTTTATACACCCATTCACCATTTTTGTCAATATCCTTTGGTAGCAGTACCCCTGAACCAGGTATAAAAAACCGAACCGTCTGGAGGCAGGCTCGCTCGCCGCATGTCAGAGATGCCCTGCCTCCACGTCGCCTCATCGATAAGGCCGAGCTTGAGTGCCTGCTCCTTAGCTGTCTCCATCATGGGTGCCAGGATCCTGTTGATGCCGCCGTCCAGAAGCTCGGGGGCGCTGGCGTCGGCATAGGCCCACAGGGGGACGACACCTTTAACTTCAAAGCCGGCCTGTACTAGAAGTGGATACAGTCGGCGTCCGATCAGCGGGTCGTGCCCCAGGTTTTGCTGCACGCGTATCATGGCTTGCCACGCCTTCCGTGATTCGTCGGTCTCGGGGTGCCAGAAGCACGACCCGTGGTCGCCCTCGATGGCCGTTATCGTTCCGCCTGCCTTCAGCACTCGCTTCATCTCGACAAGCGCACGTGTGGGATTGTCCAGGTGCTCCAGCACGAAGCAGACGAAAACGTGGTCGAAGCTGCCGTCATCGAAAGGCATGTCGAGAATGTCGGCCTGCTGGAATCGGACGTTGGTAATGCCCTGGCTCTCGATGAGCGCTTTAGCCTGGTCAAGCGACTGCGGCGAGATGTCGATGGATGTAAACTGGGCAGCCGGGCTGTTTATAGCCAGCGCCACCGTCTGGGCACCGACGCCGCAGCCCGCCTCCAGCACCTTGCTTCCGGCAGGATAGGCCACGTCGGAATGCAGGAGTTGCCTGAGGATGGCGGACTGGTCGAATAGACGCTCCGCTTCCCTGTCGGAGTAGCCGTGCATGTAGCTGGTCATACGCTTCATGATTTGGGCGGGCTTACCCGCCCGTGCATCGTTACTCGTTGGGACAGTATAAGTACTCGACGCACTGGGATTCGTCGCGGCTATGATTCAGATAATATTGTGCGCCTATCGCCGGATCGACTTTGGCAATGGCGTCCCAGTTCCATGGCGGGGGAACACACTCGGGGCACCAGTGTCCGGTGAGAGGCGATCTAGGACTGGCTTCCCACTCGTGTCCGAAACCGCACTTCCATTTGAGTTTCGATTTGATATCTTTGTACGCTGTTGACAGGCACTGCCCGCCACGCGATTTGGCCAGTTCCTGCATATCTTTGAGCGTGTACTCTTTTGTCAGCGGGTCCTGTTTGACTCGCAAATCTCTGGTGTCTCTCTCGACGACATATTCGTCCCACCCCGGTATCTGTTCCCACTTCTCGCGGCTGCCGAAGAAGGCGCAGATCTTCTCTTTATCGTCGTTTTGTATCCACTTCAGCGGGTCCGCCATCCTCTTCATGAATGCTTTGACGATGAAATTGGGGGCGATTCTTCCGCCCAGTTTAAAGATGGCTGGGATGGTATTATCGACCTGCTTTACCTGGTCATCATATGATTGGCGCCAGTGGCCCAGATATTCGTTTAGGATCCAGCTGTCTTCATACCAGCCACAGTGGAAGTTCCTTAAGCCGAACCAGTTGCGGGGGAGTATCTTCCTGTAGTCACCCAGGCCGAAGAGCTTAAAGAAGCGTTCCAGATAATCGCTATAGACGAACCTGCAGGAAGGGCCACCGCCCATGTTGTACACCCTGCCGTAGAAATCATCGGGGCATTCCAGGGTTTGGACCAACCCGTAGCCGGCGTCTTCGCCGGTTATCAACTCGATGTGTTGGCCGGGAGGTTGGTGGAACATGATGGGGTCCATAAGGGAATACACGTTGGGGATGGCGATAAACGTTTGCCGCAGGATAGCCCAGTATTTCAACCCCGATTCTATCACCGCCCTCTCGGCGGCCATCTTGGTTGTGGCGTAGTAGTCGCCCACGCTTGGCTTTAGCGGGTCGCCCACCTTCATCCAGTGTATGGGCGGCAGGCGGTCTCCGTATTCGGCCACGGAGCCGACGCTGACCAGTGTTATGTTGTTCCCGCCGTTGGGCTGTCGCTTGATGGCCTCCACCACGTTCTCGGTGCCGACGCGATTACATTTACTGCATAGCCCGGGGTTGTAATCCGCTTCAGGGGAGATGAACGCCGCCGGGTGAAGGACGTGCTCTACTCCGCTGACCGCCTTCATCACGTCGTCCAGATTGCTGAGGTCTCCCCAGACAATCTCTATACCTTCTTGCCCTTCGTATTTACTGAAAGCCCTCTTGTTCTTTTTGGAGGGCCTGAGAAGAAGCCTGACATCGTACTTGTCTTTCCTCCGCAATATCTCTTTGAATGCCTCTCCGCCCATGGAGCCGGATGCGCCTGTCAGAAGTACCTTTTTCTTTGCCATTTCCTCTCCTTTATATCGGGATATCTGATTCTATTCCAGTTGAACTAGCGGGCTCGTTGCATGTCGTTTCACGCAGTGCGATTGGGCTTGTTCCAGATTCATTATGCTGGAGGTATCACCCCTCGCTCTTTAAGGCTCACGTATCGTTGTCTGCCGAGGATTACGTGATCCAGCACCTCGATGTCCAGTATCTTCCCCGCCTTCACGATCTGTTCGGTGGTGGCGATGTCCTCCGGGCTGGGATCGGGATCGCCTGAGGGGTGGTTGTGTACCACGATGATCGCCGGGCAGTTTTCCCTTACCGCCTCGCGGAACAGCTCACTGGGCCGAATGATAGATGTATTGACGCTCCCTTTGTAAGTCTCGCATATGGAGATCACCTGGTTCTTGGAAGTCAGCAGCACCACTTTGAGATGCTCTTGATCCAGGAGGGCCATGTCCGCCATGAGCAGGTTTGCCACGTCCTGCGGTGAGCGAACCACCGTTTTATCCTCTGGCTGGGTGGCGGAGAGACGGCGGCCCAGCTCGAGGGCTGCCTTAAGCTGGGCGGCCTTAGCCTGGCCCACGCCCTGCAGAGTACAGAGTTCGCCAAAGCTCGCCCTGGCGATGCCAACCAGGCCTCCAAATTTGCTGAGCAGCCTGTTCGCCAGTCCGAGCACGTTCTCTGCAGCGGTTCCGGTGCGGAGGATGATGGCCAGCAACTCGCTGTTTGACAGCGCGGCCACTCCACATTCCTTGAGCCGCTCGCGGGGGCGCTCTCTGAGGGGCAGCTCATTAATCCTAAGATGATATTCACTCAAAGTTGCAGCCTTTCAGATGTCTTCTGCTATCGGGGCTTAAGATTCGGTGCAAACCGCGATTTTTTGAGCATGGGTTAACAGGGGTTCGATCTTTTTCAGGATCTCCAGTCGGTCGGGATGGCTTTCCCATGCCCGCCACTCCGCCAGGCTGTTCCACGTGCTGATCACAAACTGCGTTCCCGGCTTGTCCACGGAGAACAGCGTTTCCCCCGATATGTATCCCGGTTGCTGGATAGCACGAATTCTCAGTTGCCTCAAAAGCAGCGCCAGTTCACCCTGCCGTTCCGGCTTAACCGAACGCTCCGTGATAATCTTTACCGTCATGGCTCACCCCCTGACTAAAGCTAAAGATGCCCTTGTCCTTTTTACACCCCTTCGGGCAGGTCAGGCCACGTTAGTGAGGCGGCCGATGGAAGGAAGATGCCAACCCTGGCAGGGGCGGTTAACAGGTTATCGATCAGTGCTATAAGGACCCGCCGTTCCTGGTTCTTCTCCCAGGTTCTCCAGTCCTGGAGGATATTCCATGTGCTGATTACGACGTGCGTTCCTGGATTATCAAGTGAGCTCAGCGTCTCTCCTGAGATATAGCCCATCTGATGGATGGCCTTTTCCCTGAGCTTAGTTAGCAAAGAGAGCAGCGGTTCCTTGTTCTCCTGCTTTACCGTGCGCTCTATAATGACTTTGATGGTCATTGCTTACACCCAAGAAGTCTATTTGACCTCTATGGTTGCTCCTGCGGCCGCCATTTTTTCCTTTATGGTAGCGAGTTCCTCTTTGGTTACGCCTTCCTTTAGCGTTTTAGGGGCAGATTCCACCAGGTCCTTGGATTCCTTAAGCCCGAGTCCGGTTACCTCTCGTACCGTCTTGATGACTTGAATCTTGTTAGCGCCGAAATCCTTGAGCGTTACGGTGAACTCCGTTTGCTCTTCTACCTCTGCCGCTGCCGGGGCACCGCCAGCGACGGGTGCCGCAACTGCTATCGGTGCGGCAGCGCTTACGCCGAACTCCTCTTCGAGTGCCTTAACCAGATCGTTGAGTTCGATCACGGTCATGTTCTTGATAGCGGTGATGATCTCGTCCTTTGACATAGTTCCTCCTTTAGTAGCCTTCGTAGATTTTTTTGCCTTTGGCTCGGCTTTTTCAGTTTCAACCTCAGTCTCTTCCGCCTTCTCTTTTGATTCTTCGGCCATGTTATCCTCCTTTTTCCAGCTGTCTCTGTCGCGCTGCCAATATTCCCACCAGGCCGGTTATGTTGGCATTCAGCACAGTGACCAGTCTGTAGATCGGCAGCTGAAGTTCCCCTATAAGCTTGGAGATCAGCACTTCCTTCGCTGGCATGCTCGCCAGGGAACTTACTTCGCTGCTGCTGAGCACCTGCTGTCCCAGCATCCCGCCGATAATCTTAAGTTCGATTTTTGCAGAACGGATGTAGTCCAGCAAGGCCTTGGCAGGTGCGATGATGTCGCCGTAGCCGAAGGCAATAGCGGTGGGACCCTCGACGATGTTGGTAAGTCCTTCTTTCCCTGTCCGCTCAGCAGCGAAGCGGACCAAGTTGTTTTTAACAACACGATATTCGATATTACCCTGTCGCAGTTTGCGTCGCAGTTCGGTCATCTGTGCCACCGTAAGCCCGCGGTAGCTCGTTGCGATTACGATGTTGGCGCGCTCCAGCTTATCGGCCAGCTCGTCAACCATTTTCTTCTTCTGATCTAAACGCATATCTCACCTCTATAAAAAATGTCCCCGTGCCATAGACACCGGGACTTCCTCTTTGCCCTTTTTGCCTCGGCGGGCGGTGGATTAAGCCGGTAAAGGCACCCGCTGTCTATGGCGCTTTGGTCACGCGTTATTTTTTTGTTGAAAATTTAAATAATGGGTAAAGGGCGCAGTAGCCTATTGCTCCTGTCATTATCACCAGTGCACCGATGGCCGCCAACACGATTCCCCCCGTTGCCCCGTCAACCGCATCGAGTACGAAGAAGCCGATGATGATAAGGGCATGTCCTATGATGAATCGCACGATTCGGTCAACGGTCCCAATGTTCTGCTTTATCTTTATCATGGGGCTTTCATCTCCAATGTGGGCTTCAGGTCGAGCTTGATCCCGGGCCCCATGGATGTGCTCAGCGTGGCGCTCCTGACGTATTGGCCCTTTGCGCCGCTGGGTTTGGCTTTAACTATATTTTCGATCAGCGTCGCCAGGTTATCCAGCAATTTGTTATTGTCGAAGCTCACCTTGCCTATGGGCACGTGGATGACTGAGGTTTTATCTAACCTGAATTCCACACGTCCCTTCCTGGCTTCATTAATGGCCCGGCGCAGGTCCTGAGGCGGCACGACTGTCCCCGATTTCGGGTTGGGCATCATTCCGCGGCGGCCGAGGATTTTCCCCAGTTTCGAGACCTTGCTCATGACATCCGGGGTAGCGATGGCGACATCGAATTCGAGCCACCCACCCTCGATCTTTTTCACCATGTCATCGATGCCGACGTAATCTGCCCCCGCCTCTTCGGCGACCTTCACCCCCTCGCCTTGCGCGAATACCAGCACCCTGACCTGTTTGCCCAGCCCATGGGGCAGGCTGGCCACCCCCCTTACCTGCTGGTCAGCGTGGCGTGAGTCCAGTCCCATATATAAGTGGAGCTCTACCGTTTCGTCGAATTTGGCATAGGCTGCCTTTTTGGCTATGGCAATGGCTTCCTGCGGGTCGTATTCCTTGGCAGGCTCGATCAGTTTAGTGGCTTCATTATATTTCTTGCCGTGTCTGGCCATTATTGCACCTCTATACCCATGCTTCTGGCCGTGCCCTCGACCATGCGCATAGCCCCCTCAACATCGGCGGCGTTCAGGTCTTTCATCTTCACCTCGGCGATCTCCTTGACCTTGTCCCGGGTGATTGTCCCGACCTTTTCCGTATTGGGCGCGCCGCTTCCCTTCTCTATATTGAGCGCTCGCCGCAGCAGGTCGGCCACTGGCGGGGTCTTGAGCACGAAGGTGAAGGAGCGATCATCAAATATAGTGATCTCGGCAGGCACAATGGAACCTGTCTGAGAGGCGGTCTTCTCATTATATTCCTTGCAGAAACCCATGATGTTGCAGCCGTATTGCCCCAGGATGGGACCCACTGGCGGGGCCGGGCTCGCCTGCCCTGCCTGGAGCTGAAGTTTAATCACCGTCTTGATCTTCTTAGCCAATTTCGTTCCTCAACTAAAATGGATTATAGTCGCTCTACCTGAAGGAAATCCAGTTCTACCGGTGTCTCCCGTCCGAAGAAAGAAACCAGTACTTTTACCTTGCCCTTCTCGGTGTTGATTTCATCTACTACCCCGATGAAGTCGATAAATGGGCCGTCGATTATGCGCACGCTTTCACTCTTTCGAAAACCTACCTTGACTCTGGGCGTATCCGTGATCATCTGCTTGAAGATGTGGCTGACCTCGTCCTCGGCCAGCGGGACTGGCTTGGCGCCGGAGCCCACAAATCCAGTCACCCCCGGCGTATTGCGTACTACATTCCAGCTGTCATCGTTCAGTACCATCTCCACCAGAATGTAGCCAGGGAAGACCTTTCTGGCTACGGTTCTCCTTTGGCCATCCTTTATCTCGATCTCGTTTTCGGTGGGTATCACCACCTGGAATATCTTGTCCTGGGCATCCATTGACTTGATGCGGTGTTCCAGGTTGGTCTGTACCCGCTGCTCGTATCCGGAGTAAGTATGTATTACGTACCATTTCCGCTCATCCTGAGTCATCGGTATTTGCCGAAGACGAGCAAAAGGAGAACCCCTTCTTGAGGTTTAAGGCCCGCCTTCCCTGCCTCCTTATCCTCCTGCGTTTAAGATCCACTCCATTAATTTGGTGAAGCTAAAATCGGCGACCCCGAGGATTATGCCAACTACGCCGGCTACTATGATCACCAGTAAGGTGAGCCGCTTGGTCTCATTCCGAGTGGGCCACACCACCTTTTTCAGTTCGGCGATGACATCTGCGAAGTAGCTGCGGATTCGAGCAATGCTCAGCCTTCTCACCTGGGCCGGATTTCTTAGCATTAACGCACCTCGCGATGGAGCCGGTGAATGCGGCATCGAGGACAATACTTCTTCAGTTCCAGCCGATCCGGATCATTCTTTTTATTTTTAATAGAGGTATATGTTCGCTCCTTGCACTCGGTGCAGGCGAGATGAATTATCGTTCTGGTTCCCTTTTTCGCCAAGCTATATCACCTAATCTAGAGTCTTTATTATTGCACCGGCCCCTACGGTTCGCCCGCCCTCTCTGATGGCAAACCTGAGGCCTGCCTCTATTGCCACCGGCTCGATGAGCTTTATTTTCATCTTGATGTTATCTCCGGGCATTACCATCTCCACGCCCTCTGGAAGCTGGATGCTTCCCGTCACGTCGGTGGTCCTGATGAAGAACTGGGGCTTATAGCCAGTGAAGAAGGGCGTGTGTCTGCCGCCCTCCTCCTTGGTTAAGACATATACTTCAGCATCGGCTTCTGTATGGGGCGTAACCGATCCTTTTGCCGCCAGCACCATGCCGCGCAGCACATCTTCCCTTTCCACGCCCCTCAGCAGGCAGCCGACTGCATCGCCCGCCTCACCCTCATTCAGTGTCTTGTGGAACATCTCCACCCCGGTTACCACCACCCGCCGCGTCTCCCTTAGGCCTACGATGTCCACTTCATCCCCGGTCTTTACGACGCCGCGGTCCACACGTCCGGTTACCACCGTGCCTCGCCCCTTGATGCTGAAGACGTCCTCGACGGGCATGAGGAAGGGCTTGTCCATGGAGCGCTTCGGTGTTGGGATGTAGTCGTCTACTGCGTCCATAAGCTGCAGGATCTTGCCGCACCACTCGCACTCGCGCTTGCCACAGCCGCACTCCCCAGCTTTGAGGGCGCTCACCCGTATTATGGGTACCTCTTTGCCGGGGAACTCGTATTTCGGCAGCACCTCTTCACGCAGTTCAAGCTCGGTGACCTCCAGCAGTTCCTTATCATCCACCATGTCTACCTTATTCAGGGCGCACACTATCTTGGGCACCTCCACCTGGTGCGCCAGCAGCAGGTGCTCCCTGGTCTGTGGCATCACCCCGTCGTCGGCGGCGATCACCAGGATGGCGCCGTCCATCTGCGCCGCGCCGGTGATCATGTTCTTGATATAGTCGGCGTGGCCGGGGCAGTCGACGTGCGCGTAGTGCCTTTTCTTCGTCTCATACTCGATATGAGAGATGGCGATAGTCAGCCCTCTGGCCTTCTCCTCGGGAGCGTTGTCGATAGAGTCGAAGGCACGGAACTGCGTGCCCGTTCCTGAGGCGGCCAGCACCTTGGTTATTGCTGAGGTGAGTGTTGTTTTGCCGTGGTCAACGTGCCCGATTGTTCCCACGTTAACATGGGGCTTCGTTCGTTCAAAGACTTTCTTCGCCATATTCCCTCCTCAATTTAGCCCACAGCCAGAGTTGAACTGGCGACCCCCTTCTTACCAAGAAGGTGCTCTACCACTGAGCTATGTGGGCGTATTAACTTTTTATAGCATAAAAACAAACACAGCACAGCATCTGTCAAGACGCCATGCTAAAGCATTGTACAATCTTATCGCAGGTGATGTCAATAGTGGGTGAGAATATCAAGCACGCTACTGGGCGAAGCAGCGGCAGAAAGGCCAATTACCAACCGTGGTATTGTTCTTCATTTTTGTCTGCCTCATCATACCAGTCTGGCTCAGTATATCTTTGTGGATCATAATGACCTATAAATGTAGGCTTTCCATCCTCAACGGAGAAATACCAATATTCTCTACCTGTACATCCGACCATGCAGTCCCCCCAAGCGTTACGGAATAAATAAGTAATTTTGTCTCCTATCTGCCTTGGATAGATATTGGAATAATCGCCCAAATAGGAGTTAGGTTCAGCATAGCGCACACCTGGAAGAGCTTCGTAAAGCTCTACTAGGCGACGGGGATGCAGTCTGCATTTAAAATGTAGGAGAACACCGCCAGTTCTCATTAGTCCGGTGTCTATTTCAGTAACTTCGTAAATCTCATTAAGCTCACCCCAAGCTTCATAAGTTCCGTTGGCAACCATTTGAGCTGTTGTGGCATTGCCCTCATATTCAAAACCTATAATAAGGCTACCCGGTGCCCAAGGTGGAAGGAATTCAATGTTGTTAACGATTTCAAATTCATCTCCGAAATCGGAACGGATGGCTGCAAGGTCTGAAAGCACTCGGTTATACAGAGCATCTGGGGCAACGATATCCCCTGATAGACAGAGTGCGATTAATTCAGCCTCCTCATTTTCTTTAATGGTGCAGCTGGTGAAAGGGGTAGATGTCGGCGTTGGCTCCGTTTTTTGCTCTTCACCACATGCGATCCCAGCCACCAGCAGGATGCCTAGAAGCGCTGTCGAGGCAAGCTTTGCGAGTTTCATATTCTCAACTCTCTGCTCACGTCACGGCTCCTGTGCAGAGCGATCGTCTGGCTTCTTCCTTGAGCCTCGCCATATGATGAAGATGGGGAATACGAACGGGATGACGACGATGAATCCTTTACCGCCGACCAGGTAGTAGGCAGAAAAGCCAAAAGCTATCGCTGCTATTAGCAGCAGCAGGATGTAAGGCCAATTTCGCTTGAGCCGGTCCATCTACACAATCCCCCAGTCCTTGTAGCCCTGCCTGACGACCGCCAGATATTCCAGTGAAGGTTTGGTCTCCTGCGCTTGCTCTCGACTGATGTAGGTTACCACCTCTACAGCGTCGCCGTCCTCGCTGAAAACTATTTTGTTCGCCCGGTTGTAAACATTGGGGTAGCCTTCGTGCTTGTCCAGCGATCTCAGGTCTCGCTCCGATATCTCGTAGACGCCGCCGATAACTTTGTGGTCGGGAAAGGGCTTGATGGTGGCCTTGCCGCCGCGCCACTGCCGCGACCAGCCGGTGAAGATGAGCTTGTGGTTGGGCAGGGTAGCTAGAAATTTCGGCTTGCTATCAGGGCAGCGCTGCGCCATTTGTTTGCGGTTCAAGTTGGAAGCGTAAGCGAAGTAAAGCATAGCATTTTTCACGACGCCCAAGCTCAGCCGCGGTGTGTGGCGGCGGTAGGCGATGTCGGCTGGAGTGACTTGCTATATTTTCTTATAGACATCTCGCCTGTGACCTATTCTAAGGATAAGGACGTCATCTTCTAAAATTGCATAGATTACCCTGTAGTCACCGACTCGGTATCTCCGAAGACCAGCAAATTGCCCTTTGAGAAGTGGATAAGAGGCTGCCTTCTTTGAGAGCTCTGCCTCAATTTGATCTAAAATGCGAGTGGCCTCTGCCTTAGAAAGCTTCTTTAGATCGCGATGTACTGAATCCTTGTAAACGATATTATAAGCCAAGGGATTTCCTCAGCTCTTTGCCCGATACGACAGGAGCTGTCTTGTCATGGAGCCGGTCAAGGGCTATTTGCAGATCTGCATAGTCATCAATGTAAGACTCCAACGCTTTTTGAATGATGTAAGAGCGCGGACGCTCTGTCTCTCTGGCTATGCTGTCTAGTTGATCGGCAAGCTCTTTGGGTAGCCTGACTGATATTGCTGTAGTCATAAAGCACCTCTTGATGTTGTTGTAATACATTGTATACAACAGTTTACCTGAAGTCAAGAGTTATTTGAGGGAATCTGACGGCTGAGTTCGATGGTGCCCAAAGATTACATCGCCGCCATTTAGTTTGTCAACTGTGAGAAGAAGAGATGTCGGAGCGATGTTGCCGCTGATTTTGTTGAGATTCGCGGCGTTTCAGGGGATTTAACAACGTCGGCGAGGAGTCAAGACGGGTTTCTGAGAAGTGGCGGGGGCAGGATTCGAACCTGCGAAGCCTTTCAGCGGCAGATTTACAGTCTGCTGGTTTTAACCACTCACCCACCCCGCCGTTTGCCCCATCGTTTGGCTCAGCCCGAGAGCGGAGTCGAACCGCTAACCTGCCGATTACAAATCGGCTGCGCTGCCATTGCGCCACTCGGGCACTTTCGTCCTTGCGTCGAGCTAAAGTCAAAGGCCTACATACGTTTCGCGTACGGCACCCAGGCGTCCCTTTGAATTTCTCGAATGCGCTAAGTAAAATTATCATCTCTGGGTATCCTTGTCAATATGGCTTGCCTTGACGAGCCGCC
>Ga0315289_10007681_pt1 | contig 15692 bp, 16 predicted proteins | sample YL17G11_40_MG_FD_203452 | JGI IMG/M metagenome (GOLD analysis project Ga0315289, IMG submission 203452) | Sediment microbial communities from Yellowstone Lake, YNP, Wyoming, USA - YL17G11_40 | ecosystem: Environmental > Aquatic > Freshwater > Lake > Sediment | place: USA: Wyoming | collected... | reverse complement strand
CTTCATTCGGCGCTTGGCTATCGCTCACCAAATGACTTTGAGGAGTTACTGCTTATTCAGGAGGTTAATGGCCCATCCCGCCAGACTCTCCTAACCTTATCTGTCTAGTCATAGGGGTGCAGTCCAGAGACATCATACGGTAGGTAGAGGAGCATGGAGTTATTCCAGAGGCAAGTGCAGGGTCGTTTCTCGGCAAGCCGCTGCCGACAGCGCAAGCCAAGGAGTGCCGGATATACTATCTACTTGCTAAATACCGCTACAATCCTTGGTCAAGACCGTCACCGCACGCCACCGATTAGCATCAGATGTTCAGGCATCACGTTTTCCTGAGCCTACACTGGCAGTGTACTACTCCAATGCTTACATCTACCAAGTTTTCTTCCTTTATGCAGAGACAATCGGCCGGCCATATGTGGAAAGCAGAAGCTTCTATGATATGCCACACATCTGATATACTGTAGAAGGTGAACTAGTGTGCAGCTTGTCTTGCGATAGACAGGAGGGAGTGCCGAAATGAAGAGGGCCTCATGGGTGCCCCTAGGGCTAATTCTTTTGTGTGTTATCGCAGCAGGAGCAGTTGTGGCGTGTGCACGAGAAGGTAAAAACATTGACATAGACCCCTCCTGGTCTGGTAAGCAGGTTGAAATGTCTATTGGAGACTCGCTGGTCATTACCTTACCATCAGACGCTGGGACCGGCTACAGTTGGTCTTCATGGGTGAGCGACGATAGCATATTACAGCAAACAGAGCATGTGTACATAGGCCAGGTAGGGGTTGGCGGTAAAGAGATCTGGACTTTCAAAGCCCTAATGGAAGGGACGTGCACTATAGAAATGGAATACCGCCCACCCGAAGAAGAAGATGCTGTACCAGCCCAGACGTTTGATTTGACAGTGAACGTTCAATAGTGTGAGTTCGACACAACGGAATTGTTACACTCAGGAGCATGTCCGGCCAATTGCTCGAATTTATCTCTGTCATCGCTATCGATCTGCCTCGTTTAAGAAATCGATTGCCCACTGGATCTCCTGTTCACCCGTTTGTGTCAGCGTATAGTCCGGAGTTATGCCCTTACCCTCAATCTCTCGTCCGTCAGGCGTTAACCAACGGCCGATAGTCAAATATATGGCGGAGCTATCGCGGAGTGGGAAGAAGGAATCATAGCTTCCCTTTCCTAAGGTGGTGTTACCGGCGATGGTGGCCCGGTGATAATCCTGCAAAGCGCCGGAGAGAATCTCGCTGGCACTTGCGGTATATTGGTTTACCAGAACCACCATGGGGAGATCGGTGAAAACGCCTTTAGTATTGGCCGATTGGGAGGATCGATCGCCCTTGTTGTCCACCATGGTGACGATTATGCCAGTTTTGATAAAATGGCTGGCAACATCCACCACGTCGCTTACAAGGCCGCCTGGGTTGTCGCGTAAATCCAGAATAATACCAGTGCTGTCCTTTAGGTCTAGTGCCTGAAGGGCTGCGTTAATTTCATTGTTAGTATTTTCGTTAAAGATGGTAATGTCGATATAAGCAATATTGCCCATCATCTTATAGGTAACGGTGGGGGCATTAATCTGCGCCCTGACTATATCTATCTCAACAGGCGTAGTCTCACCTTGATGCTGAATAAGCAGTTTAACTGTAGTTCCGGCGGGACCACGTATAAGCAGTGTTACCTCAGTTAAGCTCAACCCCTCGGTGGACTTGCCGTTTACGGCAAGAATTATGTCACCGGTCTTGACACCAGATTTTGCAGCCGGGGAATTCTCGAAGGGGGACAGGATGACCGGCTGGTTAGCACTGTTCAAGCCCACCTGAGCACCGATGCCGCTGAAGGTACCCTCCAAGACACTCTGGACCAATTTATACTCGTCTGGACTCAGATAGGCGGTATATGGGTCATTTAATGCCTCTACCATTCCCTTTACTGCTCCCTGATTAAGAATGGTCGAGTTTGCTTCAGAGGACTCCACGTAATTATGCGCTATAACAGTCCAAGCCTGGTTCAGCAACCTTGTATTGGGTCCTGGACTGAATAAGGATGTCCCAGTGCCCGCAACCCATCCCCCATCGAAGGCCAGAAAAAGCACCAAGATGGATAGGACCACTATTAGAGAGATCTTCAGATTCTTCGTCATAGGATTACCCCCATAAAATATTATTTTACAGGCCAGAGTATATTTAAATTATACTAGCTACATCCTTTCAAGTAAAAGGATCCGGAATTCAGGGCATTAGTTTGCTTTTAACCTGTTCTCAACTATGAAATCTCCTCTACAACTGTAACTGCTAATATCGCCATCAACCTATTTGGGGGAAATTGTAATATTTGCCCTCTGTGCCTATTAATTCGGCTGATATCAAGGGGTTTGAGCAGTATAAACCGAGGCGAAAATACGTTTCTGCTCTAACGTGATTGGCAGCAGAAATTGGCTTATGTCTTTTGTAAGTATTGATAGTAATAGTATAATGAGTTCATTAATGTATCATTCATTATCAAACATAACGCCTTAAGCACTATAGATTGAAGGAGGTGCGAAAATGGTAATGACATCGCAAACCAAGGACCTAATAAGCGCCATGCTGACAATCCCAGTAGCCGAGAAGATACTGCAATCTTCAAAAAGTGACAAGGACATGGGAAAGGAATATTCTCGAATTGTTCAGGCATACTTTAGCCTGCGCAAGGAATTCGAGAGTGTATACGATAAAATTTAGAGTAGTCCTTGGATAGAACATGGTAAAAGTCAATTGTTACTATATTTACTTTAAACGATAGATCAGATGAGCCCAACGTAGCTGCAATTCAAGTTACGAACAAGATCGCGAGAAGCCATAAACGCTACTCTGCATCAGTGAGATTTTGGCGCTATACTCGAAAACTAGATGTATCTAATATGGCAGTCTTGGGCAGCGCATCCTGACCATTAAGACAGGGTGTTTAGGAGTTCGCTCAGACTGCAGATTGGAGCGCTTGACTCGGCTGAGAATATGTTGTTTAATAAGAAATCGTCATATGTAAAGGAAATCCACAATTGTGCCGCAAATTGTGAAGAGTTTTTCATAGTTACCCTCGGAATTTTATGGCCTTTTTCTCCGGCCAGTTAGACTAGAATTTCGATTATATAGCTCAGGCATCCATTTAAAAAAACCGAGGGAAGGAGGCTTGAATGACCACAGCAGCAGGTAAAACCCTGGCCGAGCGACAGGCAGATATGGTCCGTTACCGCACCATGATGGGGAAGAGGGTTGGCCGACTTGGGTTGGAGAAACCGTCGCAGGGCAACTATATACGCCACAATCTGAAGCTTGACATCGAGCGCGCTCGTTTTATCACACAGTCTTACAAAAACACCGAGGGGAAGCCTATTGTTGTCAGACGGGCTCTAGCTATGGCCAATTATTTAGACAATAAGACCATAGATATTGGGTCGGGTGACCTGTTTGCAGGTAGCGTGGGCGCGTATGTCGACGACGCAATCAGTTATCCCGAGTTATATTCCAAGTGGGTGGACAAAGCTATCGATTCAGTCTACAAAGACATGCTGAGCGAACCGGAAAGAGCAGAGATGCACGAGATCAATAAATACTGGTTGAGTAGGTCAGTGCATGGCGCAGAACGGGATATACTTACTGAACAGGATAAACAGTATTGGACGTATATGAATCACGGAGTGTTTCTGTGGTTGCACGGTGCACATATTGGTCAGATGCCGAATTATGAGAAGCTATTCAGGGTGGGTTTGAATGGCATAAAGAAGGATGCTGAGGCGAAATTACGTGAGATACGAAGTAATGGGGTATTAATCCGTAGCCATCCCAGCGAGTTCATGAAGAAGAAGGACTTTCTCGAGGCTGTAATCATAAGCATTGACGCAGCTATCAGGTGGGCGCGGCGATATGCTGAATTAGCCAGAGTGAAGGCAGCTCGGGAGGAGGATATTGTGAGGAAAAACGCCCTGGAGCAGATCGCCGAGGCGTGTGAATGGGTGCCTGACAACCCCCCTCGAACATTCTTCGAGACCTTGCAGTGCTGGTACCTTATCATGCTTCTGGTCAGAGTGCTAGATATCCAGACTGTGGGCATCGGGGATAGGGTCGATCAGATATGGTATCCAGCATACAAGAAGGACAAGGAAGCGGGCAGGATAACTGCAGAGCACGCTCAGGAGCTTATTCAGAACATGTGGCTAAAGCTTACAGAACTGACAGATTTCAATGCGCCCATAATGGCCAGCGGCGCCCACACTACCCCCCGCTATGTAACAATAGGTGGTCAGGATCGCCTGGGGCGGGATGCCACCAATGAACTGACCTACATAATCATGGAAAGTGTTAAATCTTTGAAGCTGGTCGAGCCCATGATATCAGTAAGGCTACACCGTAACATACCTAAGGAGTTTCTATATCGGCTCGCAGGTATCCTGAGGACGGACTCAGGGCATTACGGCATCTTCAACGATGAATTCATGATACCATTTCTGATGAGCAAAGGAATCTCCGTCGAGGACGCCAGAGATTGGGCTGTCGAAGCCTGTGCTAGCTACAGTTTAGTCGGCAAGCCCATGGGGCACCGTGCCATCTCCGGTTCAGGGTTTGTCCTGCCTAAGTGCCTTGAATACGCGCTGAATGAGGGGAGGGATTGCCATTTCTTCACGGACAGGCAACTGGGTGCTGGCACACCTCATCCGGTCACATTCACCTCGATAGAGGATGTGGTCAAGGCATACCTTGAACAGGTAAGATTTTTCGCCGAGAAGTTAGTGACCCTGAGCAACATAACGGACGCTGTTGAAGCCGAGCGGTTGCCCCAGCCTTTCAATTCAGCTCTGCTGGATGGTTGTATCGAGAACGCTACAGACGTGAGGGAGCTTTACTACTGGCATAAGACAAACATACAGCCTGTGGGGTTCACGACAGTAGTCAATGCGCTGGTGGCGATTAAGAAACTGGTCTTTGAGGAGAAGAGGGTCAGCATGGCGGAGCTGCTAATGGCTCTCAGGGATGATTGGGTAGGCAAAGAGGGGCTGCGCCAGATGTTCCGCGATGCACCTAAATTCGGCAATGATGATGACTATGTGGATCTTTTCGCCAGGGATCTACACATCAGGACTTGCCAGGTGATCCAGGGTTTCAAGAACACATACGGCTACGATGTTACCTGCGATGGAAGCGGGGCCGCCAGCTACTTCCACCTCGCTGGGCTCACGGGAGCAACGCCCGATGGTAGGAAGAAAGGCGACATGTTCAGCGATGGCACGCTATCTCCGGAGGTTGGCACGGATAAGAAGGGGCCGATGGCGGTGCTGAAATCTGCCGCCAAGATAGACCCCTTGTCAACTTTCAATCATGTCCTAAACCAGAGGTTTGTCTCGGCATCACTAGAAGAGGGCGGTAGGGCCCAGTTCGTCAACTATCTGAGGACTTTTGTCGACCTTGTCGTGCCTCACATTGAATTCAATGTGGTCGACAACTATATATTGGCGGAAGCCCAGGCGCATCCCGAGAACTATCAGGACTTGATAGTGAGGGTCGCCGGTTTCAGCGCGTATTTCGTTGACATGAACAGAGAGATCCAAGATCAGATCATGGCACGGACTCAGCACAGGCTTCCCTAGTGGTCAAGGGCGCAAATTAAGGACATCGCTTGGGAAGGGGGACCTCAAATACGCCAGCAGTGGAGATCACTGAAACTCCGGAGATGCCTTATGTGTACTAGGAAGTTTGGTGAGACAGAATTTGCCTACGAGAGGGAGCCACCTCTGGATACGCTTGCATCCCATTATCCACAACACCAAGGTCTGGCAATGCCGTTGGCGCGTATGGAGACGTTAAGCTGTCGTACCCACGCACCTTGACCCCTGCAAGAACCTCTTCATCAGGCAGGGTGCTCGTTGGTCTGCACCGAGGGTGGCTCTGGTGCCGCGTTCGTGTTAATCGAGGCGATATCTAGGGATCACAGTATGTCTAGTTGAGTGACCATGGCGTCCCAGAGTCACAAAAGTAATGAGTTAGCAGTGAGTCGAGCACGGATAAGAGCAATGCCATGTTCCATGATTTGTAACCAGGGAAAGGAATCGAGCGGGTCCGAGGATGCCGAAAAGCCGCATAGGCTTGCTTTCGAATACTAAGCTAGCTATTAGCCCTGAGCGCTGTTTGCGGAATCTGAGGGGTTACTCTGGTCTGGCTGCTCCTCCTTCTTCTTCCTGCCAAAGAGTGAAGTAACCCACATAAAGGCTTTCATCTCTAATGTAATTATCTTCATCACGATGGGTATGCTAATTATCTTGAGAACCACCCTGTTGCTCATGATTTTCAATAGCAGGCTGTCTCTCCAACTCATGTCTTTTTACCTCCTTTAGAAATCCTGCGCCGGGCCTCTTCGGCCTCTGCTGATAGCCTCTTTCTCATCTCGGCAAAATGAGTCGTCATGTCTTTGTCCTTGCCCTTATCTACGTCATGTTTTATCTTCAACATCATTATCTGCGGCAGTAAAGCGCCAAATATGCCCTTCCATCGGCGATAGAGCCAGCTACAAAGCCTAATAATGTAGACTAATAACGCCATCACCACCAGTGTTCCAACCACGATCAGAACTTCAAGAAGGAGTAATACTAGCAAGAGCAGCAGCACCATAGCAATATCCCCAAGCCTGAAGGCGATCATGGCAATAACTATGATTAGGACAATCAAAACCACATCCAAGATAAGCAAAGGTATAAAGTTCTCTAGCCTAGCGGCCAACAAAGCTACTCTTCGTCCTGGGGGCCAGAGGTTCTTTACGACGTATATTAAAAGAGACATGAAGATGAGGGCAAAAAACAAGCCCATAAACAGCCCGGCTGCTGCCATACCAAGCAATAGTAGTGTTTCTATATCCATTTCCTCACCTACGATATGTATGGTATGCCCAGTGCCCTTATATGGGCCACAATTACCGCTAACTTGTCGAGCATGTTGCTCAGTATTGTGGCGAAACCACTGCCTACCAAAGTGTTAAGCGTGCTGTTAACAAATTTTATAAACCTGCTCAACATAGAATCCAGATCTTGTGTAAAGCTACCTGGTTCTGTGAGCGGAACATCCACACTGGGAGTCCGTAACACCGCGAAGCAGATCCTGGCTGTCTTTAAAGCCTCGCCTTCAGGATTGGGAAGGGCAACTGAGCCGGCCATTCCGATATAGGTCTCGTTGCCGGCGGCATTAACAATCCAAGTGCCTCTGAAGTCCACTGACTTCCCTGTCACCTCTTGACGTAGATAGAATAGCAATCTGGCCCTGTTGCCATACATATCCAATGGGATGGTCTCGTTGTATGGTGCTGGCAGTGTTAGGTTGCCCACTGTGTGCATGGAGTAGCTGGTGGGGGCGTCATCCCTTTGCACCATTGTTGTGTAGCCATCAAACGTGATTGCCACCACTTGATTGTAATTGGTACACCACCCCCATCCCTGGAGATTGACACTGAAGGCCGTAGTGAAAGTCGCGTCGGCACCGCCTATCGTGATGTTGCCATCTGATGCCATGGCCACAAAGTGGTATGTTGTGTTACCCGATAGGCCGCTAATCGGTGAATTGAAAGGGCTTATAGCGCCCATTACCTGGGGGGGAGTTGAATCACTATAGTTGCCACCGTTGCCTATGTAGAAGGCATCCGTTGCGTACTGGAACCACACATTGACTGAAGATGCGTTGCCCAAGCTAGTTAGGTTACCGTTCAGGGTGGCTGAGTTTGAGCTAATGTCCGTGGCGGCATCAGTAGTAACCTCTGGTGTTTGTGCTAAAGCGATGCCCTTCGACAATAGGGCAGCAAGAAGCACCAATACAATTATTGCTATTATTGCTATCCAATGTCGATATTTCATCTCCGGAGACTCTGGACCGTACTCTTATTTCGCTATGATAACATAATGACTTGATTTGTCAAACGTAATGCGTGTAATGGGAGGATAAGTGAATAACTTGAAAAGAAGTGGCTCTCGGGTCTGGAAAACGCTGTGGCAAAAGGTCGATTGCACCTAGGTCCATGTAAGCGCCGGATTTCGTTGAGCCAACGATGATCAATTGCCCGCTAGGTGAAGAGTCTTGCCTGGGACATCTTCCGGCCCATGAGGCTGCGGCAGTAAAAAGGGGCAAGATTGAGGGAAAGAGTAATGAAATGCTGTGATCCCTCAGCGGTCTTTGGGATGCACGGCACGCTCAAACCAGCTAAACAACAGCGTAGAGCCGAGAACAGGGGGCGATACGCTACCAGGAGCATGATGAGCGTAGCTCCTTGACGCCCAGTGGAGCGGCTGCTATCATCGCTTTGCCGAAAACCGGGCACCGGATGAGGATGGAGAGATGAATTTCATAGATAAGCTGCTGGGCGCGTCACGAAACAACAAGAGCTTGCTCTGTGTAGGGCTCGACCCAGATCCGAAGTTGATGCCCAAGCTTACCATCTTCGAGTTCAATCAGGAAATCGTGGACGTGACCTCAGACCTGGTATGCGCATATAAGCCTAACCTGGCCTTCTACGAAGCCATGGGCATAGAGGGGCTGAAGGCCCTTGAGAAGACGTTGGCGCATGTACCCAAGGGGATTCCTGTCATAGGAGACGCCAAAAGGGGAGATATCGCTTCCGGTTCCGAGGCATATGCCAGGGCGCTGTTCCAGACTTTTGGCTTCGATGCTGCTACGGTTAACCCCTACATGGGCCATGACTCTATCGCTCCCTTCATTGCCTACACAGATAAAGGAGTGTTCGTTCTGTGCAAGACATCTAATTCTGGCTCTGCCGATTTTCAGGAGTCTCTTTGCTCCGAGGCGCCTAATACTAGCCCCAGGCCTTTATTCGAGCTGGTAGCGCTAAAAGCCAGGAAATGGAATACTCAGGGTAATGTCGGCCTGGTAGTAGGGGCAACCTATCCGGAACAATTGAGAAGAGTGCGTGAGCTTTGTCCGGAGCTTCCTCTGCTGATACCAGGAATCGGAGCCCAGGGTGGCGATCTGGCGTCGGTGGTAAGGCACGGTGTTGATGCGAACGGGGAGAAAGCGATTATAAATTGTTCTCGGCAGATACTTTACGCCTCGAAGGGGAAGGATTTCGCTGAGGCGGCGCGGCGAGAAGCGCTGAAGTTGCGCGACCAGATCAACGAGCATCTGGCCACTCGGCGGTGACTTAATGGAGATAAGTCTGGGGGATATCGTGCGACTGAGGAAGAAGCACCCCTGCGGCAGCTACGAGTGGCAGGTTGTGAGATTGGGCGCTGACATTGGGATCAAATGCCGCGGATGTAACCGTAGAGTACTGATGGAACGGCGTGATTTTGAGCGGAGGGTGAAGGGGTTTATTTCCCGCGGCGAGCAACGACTCGGGGTTCAGTAAGTCAGCGTGGTGAGAAGGCAAAAGTTGTTTGACAATCCTGGGAACGAGGTTGTACCATAACTAGAAGCTGGTTTCTATTTCTCGATTATCATGAGCATCAGCCTGGACGAGGCAAGGCGACTGTACACATTTACAGCGCCGACACTACGACAATCCTTCCAATCCCGTATGAATGTCAGGTAAGGATGAGATGAAGGTTCTGCTAGCCGGTTCTGCCGGCATGCTGGCGAAGGACCTCATTCCCCTCCTCTCAAACCGGGGCCATGAAGTCCTTGCCCCACCGGAGGACAAGCTGGATATCACCAACCTGAAAGTTGTTAAAGACACCGTGGATAAGCTAGCGCCAGAGCTTATAATCAACTGCGCGGCCTACACCAACGTGGACGGTGCAGAGAAGCAGGAGCACCAGGCGCTTATGGTCAACGGGCTGGGGGTTCAGAACCTTTGTTTGGTATGTCAAGAACATGACATCCCCTTGGTCCACTTCAGCACTGACTACGTCTTTGACGGCACGAAACCAAGCCCCTACACCATTTATGACCAGACCAACCCCATAAACGCCTACGGACGCTCCAAGCTACTGGGCGAAAAATACATCCTCTGGCTTCTGGGCAAGTTCTATCTCATCCGCACCAGTTGGCTCTTCGGGCTTCAAGGCAAGAACTTCATCGAGACCATGCTTGAGCTCGGGCAAAAGCAGAAACAGGTATCCGTAGTAACCGACCAGAGAGGATGCCCTACCTGGACACGCCACCTCGCAGAGGCGACTATCTCCCTTATGGAGACAGGGCGATATGGTATCTATCACGTTACCAATTCCGAGCCTACCACCTGGTTCGACTTCACCAGAGAGATATTCCGCCTTTCGGGAATAAACACTGCAGTGATGCCGGTAACCTCAGAGCAGTTCCCCAGGCCAGCCAAGAGGCCTGCAAATAGCGTGCTCGACCACTCCCCTCTTAAGGAAGTCATAGAAAGAGATATGCCATCGTGGAAAGAAGCCCTAAGAGAATATCTGGCTCAGAGGAAGGAAAAGGCAAGGCTATGAAGTTGTTGGTAACTGGAGGTGCTGGCTTCATCGGCTCCAACTTTGTTCCGTACATCCTGGAGAAGTACCCTGACTACGAGGTGGTGAACCTGGATGCTCTCACCTACGCCGGAAGCCTGGAGAACCTCAAGGAAGTGAAGGACAATCGCAGGCACAAGTTTGTCCAGGGCAGGATCGAGGATGGCAAGCTGGTGGACAAACTGATGCAAGGCATAGACGTAGTGATAAACTTCGCTGCCGAATCCCACGTTGACCGGAGCATCCTCGAGCCCCAGGTGTTCATCAGCACCAATATCCTGGGGACTCAGGTTCTGCTTGATGCGGCGTTGCGCCACGGGATAACGCTGTTCTACCAGATTTCCACAGACGAGGTTTATGGGGCGCTCAAGCTGGGCACAAAGAAGAGGTTCACCGAAGGCTCACCCCTTCGCCCCAATTCCCCCTACTCCGCCAGCAAGACCTCGGCCGACCTGCTGGTCCGGGCATACTATCATACCTATGGATTGCCAGTGGTCATCTCTCGCTGCAGCAACAACTATGGCCCGAAGCAACACCCTGAGAAATTCATTCCTACGGTTATACTGAATGCCCTCCATGACAGACCTGTACCAATCTATGGCGACGGCCTCTATGTTAGGGATTGGATTCACGTCCTCGACCACTGCCGAGCTATAGACCTCATCATGCACCGAGGCAAGCCGGACGAGGTCTACAACGTAGGTGCTGACAACGAGTGGGCAAATATAGACCTAGCCAGGAAAATCCTTGAGATACTGGGTAAGCCTGATTCTCTGCTCACATCGGTGAAAGACCGGCCGGGACACGACAGGCGCTACGCCATTGACAGCGACAAGCTGAGGCGCGAATTGGGCTGGAAGCCTACAACTCCCTTCGATAAAGGCCTCATCGATACTATCCATTGCTACAGCGAGGCTGGCAAGTAACTCCATGAGCACTGTCCAGAGAATCGCCAGAGGCGTCACCCTTTTAATTATCTCCAACGTCGTAAGCTTCATCCCGGGCCTCTTCGTCACTATGTACGTCGCCTGTTACCTGGGAGTGGAGGGCTTCGTTGGTCAGGACTGGTAATGCTGGCCTTCGGTTTTTGGGAAGGATGGCGAGTAATACGAGGGTGGGAAACTACCTATAGTTTCTGGCTGGGCTCTGCGCTGTTCACTACAAAGGCCTTTATCCCATCTTTACTTCCCATTTATACGGGATAGATGGGTCATTGTGGGGCAGGCGGTACTCGTCAGGCTTTTCGTAGTTGTAGAGGTGGGTGGGGAAATTGATAATCGTAGCCGGCTCATTGCCCGCAGCGGTGAAGCCGTGATAGACGCTTCGCGGTATCTTGACCAGGATTGGATTCATGGTGCCGAGGTAGAATTCATTAATTAAGCCCTTTGTTGGAGAATCATCGCGGGGGTCATAGAGAGCGAGTTTTGCCAATCCGCTGACGCAAGTGAAATGGTCGGTCTGGAGTTTATGATAGTGCCAGGCCTTGACTACACCAGGGTAGCACGTAGTGACATAGGCCTGTCCGAACTTCTCGAACTCCTCCCAATCCGACCGTAGCAGTTCCATGAGCCAGCCCCGGTCATCTGGTATGAGCCGCAGCCTGCGTACTTTAACACCGGATATGTACTCCATTTCGCCCTCCCTTATAGTTCCAGGCTGGAGTCGCAGCCGACGAAGATTTTCACCGCGTTGAATCTCTCGTCGGCCCTCCTGAGTTCGACACGTGTGCCGATAAGGCTGTCCTCCAGGCGCTCGATGCGTTGGATACGGCTATTCTCCAATATGACCGAATGCGCCACGGAGGAATCCTCTATCACTGTGCCTGCTCCTATGCTGGTGAAGGGACCTATAAATGAGTTCCTGATCTGACACCCCTCGGCAATAGACACAGGGCCTCTAACAGTGCTGTTCTCCACTTTAGCGCCTTCCTTGACTTCCACCCTGCCCACTATTTTGCTTTTAGGGTCGATTTCTCCCCTCACATCGCGCTTGAGCAAGCTGTCGAGGACAACTCGATTCGCTTCCAGCAGGTCGTCCTTTTTGCCGGTATCGAGCCACCATCCCGTCAGGATGTGGCTTCTGACTTTATTACCCATGTCTAGAAGCTTCTGAATGGCATCGGTTATCTCCAATTCTCCGCGCCAGGAGGGCTTGATTTTCGCTATCGCTTTGTGGATCAAGGGGGTGAACAGATAAATCCCCACCAGGGCCAGGTTGGTTTTAGGCTCTTTGGGCTTCTCTACGAGGTGAATGACCTCTCCCTTCCTGTTTAGTTCAGCAACCCCGAAGAGTCGTGGGTCAGGGACTTCCTTGAGCAGGACCAGAGCATCTGGAGAGCGACTTTCGAACTCCTGAACAAAGCTCTTCACTCCACCCTCGATGAGGTTGTCGCCGAGGAACATGAGAAATGTGGCATCGCCCAAGAAAGAGCGCGCTGTTTTTACGGCATGGGCTAGGCCCATAGGCTTCGCCTGCGGAATATAGGTAATTTGGCTATTCCATCGGGAACCGTCGCCCACGGCTTCTTCGATATAGTCGCCAGTTTCCGGTGAGATGATGATGCCAATATCTGTAATGCCTGCTTCTCTAATCTGGTCCAATACGTAGAACATAATGGGCTTATTGGCCACGGGAAGAAGCTGTTTGGGTATGGTGTGTGTAATAGGCTTGAGCCTCGTACCTTTGCCCCCTGCCAGAATCAAAGCCTTCATTCGGACTCTCCATCGCGAAATAAGGTAGTAAGAGTATACCTCACCCAAGGGGAGATAGTAAAGCCTGAGGCACTGACTAGGTACACTATAATGGGTGCGCCATATCTATGTCACTACCCGAGGTCCTTCTCGGTTGTGGTTGATAATCTACGTGCGGTGCGTCAGGCTGACACAATCCTAGACAAGGGAACCAGGTGCACCAAACTAGCGCTCGGACAGCACTCCTCTTCTAGGCATCTCGGCCGCATGGAGTGCCGTAGTACGGTGGCCCCTAAGTAGACGCCATGTACCCAAAGCAACTGCCATTTGAGAGTTAAATACATATAGCGAAGCACAGGTACATCGGCCTCTTTCCACAGTTTCAGCGATCCATGCTCCTTAAACCAATCCATGCAACTGGGAGCTACGCTTCTGGACTACTGTGCCTCTGTGGCCAAAAGTCCTATTTCGGACAGGACGATATTACCATTGCCCGGCAATATTGTTTGCATTACGCTCATACGCGAAAAGGAAAGACCATGTCAGAACGATCCAGTTCTGTACGTAAATAATGGTCGAGGAAAAGATGAGCAATTTACATTCATTCGGTCTGGCCCTAAGGAGCGAGGATGTCGACTTGACATCCTTCATCACCAGCCTGATAGAACAGAACGCCGAACTTGCTGAAAGATTGGCACACCTAGATTCCCTCACGGAGCTTGCGGAAAAGAGGGTAATCGAAGCGGGCAAAGAGGCTGAGGCCATCAAGGCAGCGGCTGAAAGCGAAGCAAACTCCAGGGCTGCCGCTATCGTTGCCGGAGCCGAAGGGAGCACAAGCATAGCCGGAGCCGACCAAATTCTTGAAGATAGCGCAGCCGAGGTGCCGAAGGAAGCTGGGGGAGGAGCGCGGCTTCTAAGAAAATGGGCTGAGCGGCTGCTGACACCAAGAAAGCATACTGCACAAAGTCTCGCTGACGTTTCCCAGGAACTATGCGATAAACTTGATGGCGATGAGGCAATGAAGTCCGCATACATGGAAGGGAATGACAAAGCGCTTGGAGCATTTGAGCCTGACACTGCTCCGCGCGCGCAGGTGGATGTATCGGCCGAAGAGCCGGTACAGGATTCTTTGTGTACTGAACAAGAACTGGATGAGCAAGAAAGCCCTGCCTCCTACGGTGAATTCGTGGACATAGTGCTTCCACCTCCCATAGCCTTGTTCCGAATGCTTGAACTGTATAAGCAATTACGCAGAAATCCCGGGGTTAGAGTTGTTGGTGTGAAAGGCTCGTTGGACAAGGGTCTCTGGCTTAGATTCATTGTGCTGGATGATGCCCCGCTTCAAAGCGTGTTTGATGCTTTAGACGAAGCGGATCGACTATCGTATTCCGTCATTGAGGTAGGAAAGGTATTCTCTGCCCAAAAATAACCCCCACCCGCCCCGTTTGTGCTTTGGTAGTTGGCTAAGAGGTCTGCCGAATATTCCACCCGAATCAGTTTGCTTCAAGGTATGGCTTTGTCTCGGCTTCATTCTATGGCGTTTATTCTGTATATCCCAGCAATTGAAGTCCGAAGTGTTTCCAGCAGCCCATCACCACCGACTTCATAGATTTCTATATTTCTGAGCCATGTGCACTTGTGTTTATGGAATAATTATCTTGTGTCGTGATAAATGGGGTATGCTGGAATGGCAGACATGCCTCCTTGCCTCTGAGCCTGAAGTAATTTGGCCTTATAGCAAGGAGGGGCACTTAATGTCAGTACGGGTTCGAGTCCCACAAGGGGTTTGTTGCCCGCAGCCAGCAATACCTCGCGGTTGAGTGGGGCAAATAACTGCTATAAGTCTGTACGTGATGGGGCTCCAATTAGCCTTTCCGGCAAAATGGAGCCCCAAAATCGAAAGGTCACCAGCACAACCAATTTACTGGCTTAGGGAGTATGTGCAACTTTGGCTGCGGTACTCTGGTATGAAGGTGTTTGTCTCTCTACTCTAGAGGCTTGCTGCCTGGTCTCAGTCGCAGAGACAATGCCTCTGACGGAATCGCCTATGGCGCCATAACAGATTTCTTCAAAAGCTTCGCTCGTGACTAACCAGACATAGGCCAGCCAGTTGATCACCCCACCCACCCGATATAGCACTTTTTGCATCTGAGCTACCTCCTTGGGCCTTCTGTCCCAATTATCCTTGAGTGAACGTGACGCAACAATCCCCTTTAGGTACTGCTTTAGTGGTACTTTGTTCCTATTTTTGTTCTCATAGAAATAGATGGCTAAGGGTAGCGAGGCTATTACTTGCGGGAGGAGAAGTTTGAATCGAGTTTAGCTACGGAGCTTTCAGTATTATGCCCACCGGACAGTGGTCAGCGCCTGTCACCTCTGGCATGATGAATGCCTTGGTGACTGATTTCAACAGATTCTCTGTCACAAAGAAGTAGTCGATCCTCCAGCCGACGTTCCTCTCTCGGGCTCTAGTCTTTAGGTCCCACCACGAGTACTGGCTTGGCTCTTTATGGAAGTGTCGGAAGGTATCTATATATCCATGAGCCACAAATTTGTCCATCCATGCCC
>Ga0315289_10007680_pt1 | contig 15693 bp, 10 predicted proteins | sample YL17G11_40_MG_FD_203452 | JGI IMG/M metagenome (GOLD analysis project Ga0315289, IMG submission 203452) | Sediment microbial communities from Yellowstone Lake, YNP, Wyoming, USA - YL17G11_40 | ecosystem: Environmental > Aquatic > Freshwater > Lake > Sediment | place: USA: Wyoming | collected... | reverse complement strand
CCCAGAAAACCCCCACCCAAGCGGCCTTCGACCACGAAGGCGCGCTCAGCCACCGCCAAAACAGATAGAACGCCGTGATCCCCAGCGCGGTCGCCGCCATGTCGCCCGTGATGAGATGTCCGTGGGCGAGGACGTTGGGGGAAAAGCACCACAGCACCAGCGCCGTCATCCCCGCCCCATACCCGTACCACTGCTGCGCCCAACGATAGCAGATGTATGCTCCCAGCACACATAAAGGAATGCAGGCCCAGCGCCCCAAGGTGATCAACCAGCAGATCCGCGCACCGTTGGCGGCCACGAAATCTTCGCCGCAATGAAAGGTTTGGGGAACGTTGTGCCAATCGACCGCCGGCCTGGCCCAGAGCACCGGCAACGCGGCCAGCGCGCGGACCAGCGGCGGATTGCCACGATCCAAGTCGGCATGGCCGGTTTGCCAGAAGCGGATGCCCGCCGCCAGGTGCGCGGGCTCGTCGTAGCTGGGCGACCACTCCACGGCAATCCAAGCAAGCAACGCGGCGTGAATGCCGAGCACTGCCACGACCAGGCCGCGCCGGCCGAGTTCGCCGTTCAAGCCTTTAAGCGCCCGCAACCGCCGGCCCACGCCACTCATCCATTGCTCGTTCAGCATTCGCGCCATCCCGCCTCAAAAACGGATCATCCACAGGTTCTTCGGTCCCGACAAATCGCGGCCGGGGCCAGACCTATCGCCAAGATCGCCACCACGCCCGTAGCCAGAACCATGTGCCAAGGCTGACTGATGGGCCAACTTCTCTTCGGCCGCTCGGGCGTGGCCGACACGTCGGGTGTTGGTTTGTCATCCGTCACTTGGAAATCCCTGCGTCTGGGAAGCGGATCATCCAGAGGTTCTTCCGCCCCGACCGTTGGCCCGGGCCCGCCGAGCAGTAGAAGGCCACGTCTTCGGCCGGTGCGACCCAAATCGGTCCCGCGACGGCCCCACACACAGCCGCGTCGACCAGGCAAACTCGGGTGTTGAGCGCTTCCTCCAGATTGCTGCGCGCCTGCACGAAGAGTCCCTTGTCGATGCCGTAATAGCCGACCAAGCGGTTGGGACGCAGACATACCACGCCGCCACAACCCTCCAGGGCGATACTTTGCGGCGGGCCAAATGCCGCCGACTGGCTGGCGCGCTCAACCACAAAGAACAAAAAGTGGGGCTGCGATGCGGTGTTCTCCACGCTGATCAACACGTGCAATGGGTCCAGGAATCGGGCCATGCACACCCGCTGGTCGGGACGCGCAATCTTGGACTCGGGCCAGCCGGCAGGCTCGCCAAACTCGGAGGATCGAGACGACCGTTGGGCGTAGTAGAACAAGGACTTGGCCTCGAGCCGCACGAAGATCAATTCCAGCCCGTCCGGCGATAACGTCGGCTTGATATTGTGTCCGCGCGAAGCGCAACTCTCAATCGCGTGCAGGTTGGCGAAAGCGCTGGAGACGTTTGGCCTGTCGGCAATGTATAACTCATAAGCAGACTTGGTATCGTCGCTCGCGGCAAAGACGATGGTGCAAAGGTCGTCGCTGAGCGAAGGGGTCCACGCCGTGTCGACTTCTTCCAGTCCGGGCACCAATTGCGGCACGCCTGGGTGCAAGCCCGGGATCGAAGGGCTCTTGGCGCGCCGTGCGGCCGCCGTTGCCAAGAGCTGATGTGCCGAGACGGGGGTGGTACTGCTCGGGCGTTCGGGCGGGGCCTGCGATGCGTAGCGTCGCCAAATCCAGAGACCCACCGCCAACGCCATGATCAGACACCCAGCCATAACCATGCGCACACGCTGGCCGATCGATTGAGATACCATGAGCTTCGTCAGCTCCAGTCAGCACTACGACGTTTTCTTGCCGCCACGCGGTTGCACGAGCATCTTCTTCAGCCACTCGAGCGCCGGGAGAGTCCCGTCCTTCTTCGGCTCGCCCCCACCTTGCGCCGACCGCAACAACGGCATACGGTTTTCGGCACGGACCTGGTTGGCCTCTTCGAGGGTCACGTGATAGATGTAGATGGAATACCCCGCCATGGCCGCCGGCTTCAGGTCCCAAAAGTAACCATATCGCTCTTTACCCGCGCGCCCCTTTCCGCCTCGGCCGTCGTGGACTGCTCGGCTCGATTGCTTGAGCAGTTGTACGCTGACGGCGTGCCAGCCGGGGCGCGGGCCGTCGGCAGGCGGGAGCGAGAACTCAATTCCCGCCAGCCGCGGATCGACCGTGCCCAGGTACGCGAAGTGCAACGGGCGTGCTTCCGGATGGGCATCGAGCCACTTCTTCAGGTACCACAAGTCCTGCCCCCAATCGATGTTCGCCTCGATCAAGTGCCAATGGCCGTTCTCCGGGCCGCCCGTAAGTTCGTTGAAGTAGGAAAGGCAGTGGGGATAAACCGCCAGGCTGTTGATAACGCTCCAGAGCAGACAGCCGGTTGCGAGCACGCCCAGCGCCTGCTGGCGATTTGCCCAGGCGCGCCCGGTCCGGCTCGTCCAGAGAAACAGAAAAGGGAAAACCGGCAGTGCGTAGCGGAGCCGTTGCTTCACGCCCGCCATGCTGATCACGCCAAACACGGCCGCCAGCGAGAGCAGGAGGAATGCCTCCCGGCGCCAATCCGTCCGATAGTTGCCCGACGCCACCGCCAGCACGGTGGCCAGTGCCACAAGCAGCAACGTACCCATGGGCTCTTTCACGAAAATGGCATACAGGTAGTAGTACCAGTACCCGCCGGGTCGATGCTCACCGCGCAGGTACGTAGTCATTTTTACGTCGAGTCTATTCTGGATTTCCCCCATGCCGTCGACGTAGTTCTTGGGCAGGGGGACCGGCAGGGATCTCACCACGCCAGCCAGGCCGGATCGGGAAACGCGCACTCCCTCGATCGCCCGTTCCGCACGCCAATCGATCGAGCTAGCGCGCTGGAAGCGATGCAGTGAATCCTCGAAGCCGTAACCCAGGTTGATCACCCAGACGCTCAGCAACCCCATCACGACCAATTGGGCCGCCTCATGGAACCAGGACGGGCGCCCGGGCTCGCGCCGATACAGCCAGCGCCAGATCAGCCACATCACCGGCCAGAGCGGATAGAGCATCACCCACACGAATTTGCTCAGTTCGGCCAGGCCCCAGAGAATCCCCACCCAAGCAGCTTTCGACCAGGAGGGTGCGCTCAGCCACCGCCAGAACATGTAAAAGGCCACGATGCCCATCGACGTTGCCACCAGGTCACCGGTGATGAGGGGCCCGTTGGCGATGATGTTGGGCGAGAAACACCAAAGCACCAGGGCCGTCAGTCCGGCTCCATAGCCGTACCACTCCCGCGCCCAGCGATAGCAGATATATCCGCCCGCGACGCTAAAAGGAATCAACGCCCAGCGTCCCAAGGTAATCAGCCAGAAGGAGCGGGAACCGTTGGCGGCCAGAAAGTCTTCCCCACTCTGAACGGTGTAAGGAACACTTTGCCAGTTGACGGCCGGCTTGGCGAGCAGGACGGGCAGGGCCGCCACCGAGCGAAACAGCGGGGGATTGCCGCGATCCAAATCGCTGTGCCCTGTTTTCCAGAAGCGGATGCCTGCCGTCAGGTGAGCCGGCTCGTCATAGGTGGGCGACCACGCGGTAGAAATCCAGGCGAGCAGACCGACATGAATGCCAAGCATTGCCGCGACCAACGCTCGTCGGCCGAGTTTCCCATTAAACCACCGCAACGTTTGCAGGCACCGGCCTGCTCCATGCCTCAATCTTTCACTGAACATACAAGCGATCCTGCCTCAAAAGCGAATCATCCAGATATTCCGCGCTCCCCCCAATTCCTTGCCAGGGCCGGGGGAACAGTAAAACGCCACGTCATCGCCGGGAGATATCCAAACGGGGCCGACCACCGGTCCGCAGACTTCCGGCTTAAAAAGGCAAACGCCCCAGCCAAAGGGTTCCTCGTCGCTCTTGCGCCCTTGCACAAAGAGCCCTTTCTCGGTGCCGAAATACCCGATCAGCAGACGGGGACACAGGCACATTCGGGAGCCGCAAGTTTTGCCCATCGCGATTTCCTTGGGCGGGCCAAATGCATCCTTGGAGTCCGCGCGTTCGGCGACAAAGAACGAAACACCGGGCGGGGGATTGACGTTCTCGGCGCTGATCACCAGGTGCAAACTATCCAGGAACCGCGCCAGCACCAACCGTTTCCCGGCCTGCTTGATTTCGGGCAGCGGCCAAGCGACCGGCTCGCCGAACTCCAAGGACTTGGAGATGCGTCGGGAGCAGGAGAATCCGTCATCGCTCGGCCGCCGCATGAAGATCAATTCCTGCCCGTTTGGCGCCAGCGCCGGCCTCTGAGAGATCTGCGAAGCACAACTGCGGATGACCTGCGGCTCGCCGAAGGGACCGGAGGCAGTCGGCCTGTTGGCGATGTGAAGATGGGGGCCGCCCTCGTCCATCGCCTCATAGACGATCGTGCAAAGGTCGGCGGTCAACGAAACACACCAGCCCGGCTGGACCTTTTCCAGGCCGGGCACCCGAATCGCCACGCCCTGTTTCAGGTTCGGAATCGACGGCACCTTGCTGCGGCGTGCTTCCGCTGCCAAACGCACCTGGTAAGCCGGGACGACCGCGGTGCCGATCTGGCGCTGAGGCAGAGCCGGACGCGTGTACTGCCGCCAACTCCAGAGGCTTCCCACCAAGATCACGACCAAACCTGCCCCGATGGCCACCCACCCACGTTGGCCGATCCGCCAGCTTCTGCTCGGTCTTCTGACCACGGCGGGGCGAGCGGCCGGAGGTTCCATGAAGAGGGCGGGCTGGGTTTCGGGCTCCTCGGGGGCCGTTGCCGCCGCCTGCCTCCCCGCGGTCCGCAGCAGACCGACTACATTTCGCGCCCGAACCCACTCCGCCGCGTACTCTTGCCGCACGAAGTTGTCTTCGGTCAGCGTGCCGGCGCGGATCAACCGCGCCAGCTCCGCAAACGACACGGGCCCCTTCTGTTGCTTGCCCTGCCGATAGAACCATTGGGATGCCATGACTTTTCAGGACCTTTCACCCGTTCCGAGTTTACACTGTCGTACTACCATCGCGCCGACACGCTTCCTTCCCGTCAGAAACGGATCATCCAGATGTACCTTTCTCCTCCCAATCGATCGCCTGGGCCAGGGGAACAGTAGAAAGCCACATCCTCGCCGGGCGTCACCCAAATCGGCCCGGCCACACGCCCGCACACCGCCGCTGGGTAAAGGGAAACGACGGGGCCAAATTCTTCCTTTTCGCTCTTGCGCCCTAGGAGCGCAAGCCCAACATCCCAGCCCGCATAGGCGATCAGCAGGTCTGGACGCAGGCACAGCCGGGGACCAGGAGCATTGCGCAGTGCAATTTCCTGGGGAGGGCCAAACGCGCTACGGAGGTCGGCACGCTCCGCGAGGAAGAAGCGGTAACGAGGGTTGGCGTTGGCAGTGTCCGTGCTGATGAGCACGCGCAAGTCGTTCAAGAAGCGTGCCAGCGCCAGCCGTCTGCCACCGCCCGTGACTTCTGGCACAGGCCAAGGATCCGGCGTCGCAAACTCCGACGACCTCGCCGCACGACGGCAATAGAAGAGCTGGCCGCCCTGCCTGAAAACCAATTCCAAACCGCTGGGCGATAGCGACAGATTGCTGGTTTCAAGCGTGGAGGAGTTGCAGCCGCTGATCGCGTGCAGGTTGCCGAATGGGCCGGACATGCTTGGTCTGCTGGCGATGTACAGGCCGCAAGGAGCCTGGGACCATCTGGCATCAAACACGATCGTGCATAGATCGTCGGCCAACGAAACACACCAACCCGCTTTGACGTTCTCCAGGCCGGGCACGAGTTGCGGCACGCCGCGCTCAAGGCCCGGAACCGAAGGGATCTTGGCACGCCTTGCGGCCGCCGTGGCCAGCACCTGGTACGCCGAGATGGACGTGGTACCACTAGGGCGACCGGACGGAGCCGACGACGTGTAGCGTCGCCAAGTCCAGAGGCCTGCGGCCAACATCACGACCGCTGCGGCGGCAATGACCATCCGCCCACCTGTGCCGATCGGCCGGGTTCTCTTCGAACTGTCCGCGGCAGCCAACACCTCGGAGCGTCCTTCGTCATGGGCCATTCGAGAGTCCCTTCGTCATTCGGGTTTCGTCCTTCGTCATTTTCTCTTTTCACAGACGGATCATCCAGAGGTATTTCGTTCCCGGCAACTTCCCGCCGGGGCCCGGCGAAGCGTAAAAGATCACGTCATCGCCCGGGGGCAGCCAAACGGGTCCGGCCACGGGCCCACTCACTGCCGGTGGGAACAGGGGAACCCATGCACCGAATCCTTCCTTTTCACTCTTACGTGTTTGCACAAAAAGGCCGTTCTCGTTGCCGACGTAACTGATTAGTCGATTGGGCCGCAGGCATGCCCGCGGGCCGCAACCGACGCCCATCAGAAGCTCCTTGGGCGGACCAAACGTGCCCTTGGGATCAGCCCGCTCCAGGATGAAGAACGAAATACGAGCTTGGAATTTGGCGTTCTCCGCGCTCATCATCACGTGCAAAGGATCGATGAATCGCACCGCGTCGATCTGTGTCTCGGGGCGCTCCATTCCAGGCACCGGCCACGGGACTGCCTCGCCGAACTCGGCGGACGGCGAGGTGCGCCGGCAGTAGAAAAGCGGAGGATCGCCGGTGTCTCGCTCGAAGATCAATTCCAGCCCGTCCGGCGACAACGCCGGCTTGCGAGCCCTGGCCGGAAGACTACTGCGGATCACCTGCGCATTACTGAAGGGACTGGCGACGTCCGGCCTGCTGGCGATGTACAGGACGTGACCGGAAGGGCCGATCGCGTCGAACACGATGGTGCAGAGGTCGTCGCTGAGCGACGGCGTCCAGCCCACCTTGACTTCTTCCAGCCCCGGCACCAATTGCGGCACGCCTTTCTGCAAACCGGGGATCGAAGGGGTCGTGCCGCGGTGTGCTGCCGCTGCCGCCCGTACGTCGCCCGCGGGGATGGTCGCGGCAGCGCCCGCGCGCGTGGGCGAAGTGGCAGCCCCGTATCGTCGCCAAGCCCATAGCCCTACGGCCAAAACCACCACCAAACCGGCAGCCAGCACCGTGCGCCCACGCTGGCCGATCGGCCACCATTTGTTCGCTCCTGTCATTTGTTCGCTCCGGTTCGCGCGCGTTTGAAGACGGCAAAGATCATGGCGTTTTCTCGACATTGCGTGGAGGCACAAGCAGGTTCCTCAGCCACTCGAGTGCCGGAAGAGCCCCGCCCTTCTTGGGCTCGCTTTCCGTTGGCCCCGGCCGCAATAGCGGCAAGCGCGCTGTGGCGCGAATCTGGTTGGCCTGTTCTAAAGTGACATGATAGATGTAGATGCCGTAGCCGGCCATGGCCACCGGCTCAAGGTCCCAGAAGTAATCGTAATAGTCTGCGCCCACGCGGGCCTTTCCGCCGTGGCCGTCGGGGACATCAAACCTCTGCTCTCGGAGCAGTTGGACGCTGACGGCATGCCAGCCGGGGTAGGGGCCGTCGGTGGGCGGCAGCGAAAACTCGATGCCCGCCAGCCGCGGGTCGACCAAGCCATAGTAGGCCAAGTGGAACGGGCGGGCCTCCGGATGGGCATCGAGCCACTTCTTCAGATACGTCAGATCTTGCCCCCAATCGGAGTCCACGTTGATCAAGTGCCAGTGACCACCCGGCGGACCGCTGGTCAGCTCGTTGAAATAGGAGAGGCTGTGGGGATAAATTGCCAGGCTGCTCATCATGCTCCAGAGGAGACAACCGGTTGCCAGGACACCGACAGCCCACTGCCGATTCTGCCACGCGCGTCCGGTCCGGCTGGCCCAAAGAAAAAGGAAGGGAAAAGCGGGCAAGGCGTAGCGCAGTTGCTGCAAGAACCCTGCCGCGCTGACAAAGCAAAGTATGGCCGCCATGCAGACCAGCAGAAACGCCTCGCGCCGCCAATCGGTGCGATAGTTGGCCGACGCCACGGCCAGCACGGTGGCCAGCGTCAACAGCAGCAGCGTTGCGACCGGCTCCTTGATGAGGAAGGCATACAGGTAGAAATACCACCAGCCGCCGTTGCGAAACTCGCCGCGCAGGTACGAGCGGATTTGTGCGTCCGATCTGTGCTGGACTTCCCCAATGCCGTCGACATAGTTCTTCGGCAGGGGAACCGGCAAGGATTTGATCCGGGCCGTAAGACCGGTTTGCGCAACACGGAACCCACCCATCAGCCGTTCGGCGCGCCCCTCGGTGGACGCGCGCCGCTTAAAACAGTGCAGCGAGTCCTCGAATCCATAGCCCAGGTTGATCACCCAGACGCTGAGCAGCCCCATCACCAAGAATTGTGCAGCCTCGCGGAACCAGGATGGACGCCCAGGCTCACGCCGGTGCAGCCATCGCCAGGCCACCCACATCACCGGCCATAGGGGATAGAACACAAGGCAAACAAACTTGCTCAACTCCGCCAGGCCCCAGAAAAGCCCCGCCCAGGCGGCCTTCGACCAGGAGGGCGCACTGAGCCACCGCCAAAACAGGTAGAATGCGGCAAGCCCCAGCGACGTGGCCGCCATGTCGCCCGTGATAACGTGCCCGTGGGTGATGATGTTGGGGGAAAAACACCACAGCACCAGCGCCGTCATCCCTGCCCAATAGCCATACCACTGCCGCGCCCAGCGATAGCAGACGTATCCCCCCAACACACTGAAGGGGATGCAGGCCCAACGTCCCAAGGTGATCAGCCAGAGGGAGCAGGGACCGTTGGCGGCCATGAAATCTCTGCCGGAGTTGAAGGTGTGGGGAACGCGATGCCAGTCGACGGCCGGCTTGGCCAAAAGCACCGGCAACGCCGCCACGGCCCGGAACAGCGTGGGGCTCCCCCGATCCAAATCGCACTTGCCGGTTTGCCAAAGGCGGATGCCTGCGGCCAGGTGTCCGGGCTCGTCATAGGTGGGCGCCCATTGAGCGGCAATCCAGGCGAGCAACCCGGCGTGAATGCCGAGCACGGCCACGACCAAGCCGCATCGCACCTGTGTTCTGCCGAAAACACCGAGAGTCATCTCGTGTTCTCCACCTGGTGTGGAGGCCGGAGTGCCTTTTTCAGCCACTCAAGTGCCCCGGAAGCGCCGCCGCGGTTCGGCTCGCCTTCCGTTTGCCCCGGCCGCAATAGCGGCAAGCGCGCTGCGGCGCGGACCTGGTTGGCCTCTTCAAGGGTCACGTGATAGATGTAAATCGAATACCCGGCCATGGCCGCGGGCTGCAGGTCCAAGAAATAATCATGGTACTCTGTGCCCGCGCGGCCCGTGTGCCCGATCGCGCCTTTGCCGTCCGGGGCCTCGCGGTCGCGATACTTGAGCAATTGGACGCTGAGGGCATGCCAGCCAGGACGGGGCCCGTCTTGGGGCGGGAGCGAAAACTCGATCCCTGCCAGCCGCGGGTCGATCTTGCCGAAATAAGCCAAGTGGAAAGGACGTGCCTGCGGATGGGCGTCGTACCATTTCTTCAGGTACAACACATCCTGACCCCAATCAGCGTTCGACTCGGGCAGGTACCAGTGGCCGTCTCGTGGACCGCCCGCCCACTCGTTGAAGTAAGAAAGGCTGTGAGGATAGACCGCCAGGCTGCTGACGACAGTCCACAGCAGGCAGCCGGCGGCGAGGACGCCGAGCGCCGGCTGCTGATTCTCCCATGCCCGTCCGGTCCGACTCGCCCAAATAAACAAAAGCGGGAAGACCGGCAGTGCATAACGAAACTGTTGCACGGTCACCAGGCTCACCGAGCAAAGCACCGCCGACCCGCAGAGCAAAAGAAATGCCTCGCGCCGCCAATCGGTGCGATACTTGGCCGACGCGACGGCCAGCACCGTGGCCAGCGCTACCAGCAGCAGCGTTGCCACGGGCTCCTTCAGCAGGATGCCGTGCAAGTAGAAATGCCACCGTCCCCCGGGTCGGACCTCGCCTCGCAGGTGCCTTTGGATATCCTGGTCGGATCGGTATTGGACTTCACCAATGCCGCCAACGTAGTCTTTCGGTAGCGGAAGCGGCAAAAATTTGATCCAGGCCGTAAGGCCCGTTTGCGCAACGGGCGGACCCTCGATTCGGCCTGCGGTAGGCTCATCGGCCCCGACATGCCGCCGGAAACGATCCAGCGAGCCCTCGAAGCCATAGCCCAGGTTGATCACCCACACGCTGAGCAACCCCATCACCAACAACTGTGCAGCCTCGCGGAACCAGGAGGGCCGTCCAGGCTCGCGCCGGTGCAACCACCGCCACATCACCCACATCACCGGCCATAGGGGATAGAGCACAAACCAAACAAACTTGCTCAGTTCCGCCAGGCCCCAAAAAACGCCGGCCCAGGCGGCCTTCGACCACGACGGCGCATCGAGCCACCGCCAAAACGTGAAACATGCCGCCACCCCCAGCGATGTTGCCGCCATGTCGCCGGTGATCAGATGCCCGTGGGCAATGATGTTGGGCGAGAAACACCACAGGACCAGTGCCGTCATGCCTGCGGCATCGCCATACCATTGCCGCGCCCAACGATAGCAGAAGTATCCGCCGAGGATGCTGAAGGGGATGCAGGCCCAGCGTCCCAAGGTGATCAACCAAAAGGAGCGCGGACCATTGGCGACCAGAAAATCCCTGCTGCACCCATGGGTATTGGGAACATTGCGCCAGTCGACCGCCGGCTTGGCCATGAGCACCGGCAAGGCTGCCACCGCGCGAAATAGTGGTGTATTGCCTCGATCCAGGTTGGAGTGCCCGGTTTGCCAGAAGCGGATGCCCGCCGCCAGGTGAATCGGCTCGTCCATGACGGGGGACCACTGGGCGGCAATCCAGGCGAGCAACCCGGCGTGAATGCCGAGCACCATCAAGACCAATCCTTGTCTGCCCAGTTCTCGGTCGAAGCGTGGCAACGCCTGAAGCCACCGGCCGCCCATCTTCGTCGATCGACCAGCAAACATACAAGTCGCCCGGGCTAGAAACGGACCATCCAAATCTTTTTCACTCCTTGCCACTCTTTACCGGGGCCCGGGGAACAATAAAAGGCCACATCATCGCCGGGCGCCACCCAAATGGCTCCGATCACGGGTCCACACACTGCGGAGTCGAAGAGGCGAACTCCTTGACCGAATGGTTCCGCCTCACTGGTGCGCGCCAGTACAAAAAGCCCTTGAGGCGTGCCGAAATACGCGATCAAACGATGGGGACGCAGGCATAGCCAGCCGCCCACTGCGCCCATCGAGATTTCCGTGGCTGGCCCAAACGCCCCTTCGGGATCCGCACGCTCCGCGACAAAGAACGAAAAACGAGGCTTCGAGTCGATGTTCTCGGCACTCAGCAGCACGTGCAACGGGTCCAGAAATCGCGCCATGAGCAACCGGCTCCCCTCGCGTGCAACTCCCGGCACGGGCCAGGCGACCGGCTCCCCGAATTCCGAGGACTTGGAGGGGCGTCGGCAGCAGAAGAACCGGGGGGCGCCTTCCACCCGCATGAAGATCAATTCCAGAGCGTTCGGCGATAACGCTGGCCTTTGCGGCTTGCCGGAAGCGGAACTGCGGATTTCGTGCAGATCGCTGAACGGACTGGAGACATTCGGCCTGGTAGCGATGCACAGAGTGTGTTGAGACTTAAGGCTCGTCTCTGCGTCAATCACGATCGTACATGAATCGTGCGAAAGCGAAATGGTCCAAGCCTTGTCGATGTTCTCCAGGCCGGGCACGAGTTGGGGCACGCCTTTCTCCAACCCTGGGATCGAGGGGCTCTTGGAACGGTTTGCTTCCGCCGCGGCAAGTACGGCGTACTGCCGTGTCGAATTAGCAAGGCCCTGGCCCTGCTTGACAGCGCCCTGGGCCTGCTTGGCAGTGCGCTGGTCCTGCTTGGCAGTGCCCTGGCGCTGCTGGACAGTGCGCTGGCCCTGCGGCAGCACCGGAATCGCGTAGCGTCGCCAAGCCCAGAGACCTACCGCCAAAACCACAACCAAGCCGCCAGCGATGACCATCCGCCAACGCTGGCTGATCGGCCAGTTTCCCTTCGGCTTGTCTGCCACAGTCGCCGCTGTTGCGGGAGGTTGTTCGGATGATGCCGACTCGCTTTGCTGCTCTGATGCCATGGTCTTGCCTCCACTGAAGTCAATGCGGCAGGCACTGCCCGGCCGTGGATACCGCTGCTTCTGTCCCATTTGGGCATGTCTGCTGTTGCGTGGCCTGCGGCGGCGCCGTCCGGTGTTCCGCACAGTTGGACACACCTGCCAGACCCACGCGCAGCCGCCCGCAGATGCGATCCGTGATCCGCGAGTCGCGGAGGTAGCGATACCAGCCGTCCGGCCCCAGACTCAAGCATAGACGAAACAAGGAAAACCAGTTCGTTTGCTGGCCGACAGCTTTTCGCTGCAGTGCCAGGTTCACCTCCGCCGAGAACCAGACGATGCGGCTGAGGCGCTTGCGATTGGGGCAGCGCCAACGCCAAGTCGACAAGTGGCGATTAAGAACCGCGGCATACTGCCGTCGCAGCTCGGCGCTGCCGGTAGCCCGCGTCGAGGTCTGCGAGTACGGATGAATGCGGAAAGAAACCAGCGGAGACGGATGGTAAACGGTGTACCCGCCTTGCGCGAGCTTCAACCAAAAATCCCAGTCGCCGGTATACCAGAGGTTTTCGTCCATCCAGCCGACCTCGGCCGCTGCTTCGCGGCGAAAGACCGGCGCCGAGACGGCAAGGAAATCCTGCACCAGCAGCCGCTCCAGAACTTCCTTCGGGCGGAGGTACCTGGCGGCGCGCGTCAGCGGGCAGCGCCACAGCCCCACTCGCCTGCCGGCGGCATCGATAAACCAGGCCGGATGCAACACCAGGCGGACCTGCGGCCAACGGGCGGAGAGCCGTTTCAACTCCCGCAGGCGGCCGGGCGCCCAGAGATCGTCTTGATGCAAGAAGCCAAGATACCGGCCTGTGGCTGCCGCCATGCCCACGTTGGTGTTGGCCACCCAGTTGCCGCCGTGCTGCCGACAAATGACTTTCAAGGGCAGCCGCTTGGCATAGCACGCCAAAATGCTTCTGGTCGCGTCGGTCGAACCATCGTCCACGGCGATGACTTCGAGATCACGATCCTGTTGGGCCAGCAGGCTGTCGAGGGCCGCGGGTAGATAGGCAGCACCGTTGTACGTGGGGATGATCACCGAAAGCCAGGGCTGCTGCTGCACGGCTAGCGACCTTAAGGCGGCCTTTGGCCGCAGCCAAATTCGAAATCCGAAATTCGAGACAAATTCCAATGACACAAATGCGAAATCCGAAACCGGCACGCCGCGGGGTTGCGGTCCTGCGAAGGACCGTTTTCATCATTGATGCATTCGCGTTTTGGATTTGCTTCGGATTTCGCGCTTCGGATTTTGGATTTTTCGGATGCGCGCAAAACGCGCACATCTTTCGACATAAGACACTGATCTACCGCAAGTATTCGTCGGCCTCCGGCCCGGGTTGTGCCAGCGGCCCTGTAATCAACGTTCCCTGTGGACTCATCAGCGCCGCGTACACCCCGCCGTAGATATCCTCCGACATGAATTGCACCCGCCCGTCGCAAAACGCCACGAAGACTCCGCCCGGATGATACGACGAAGCCCAGGGCGCCTCTCCAATGGCCTGGTCTCGATCGCCGTTGATGGCCTCGCGCCGATAGGGCAACTGCGAGCGGTCGTTGGCACGGCCGTAGTCCACGTTGCCGGCAGAACACTTCGAGTCCTTGCAGATGTACGCGCTATAAATGAAACTGTTGTACCTCGGCATCGGCGTGGACCAATTCGTCCCGTGGACCGATTCGTAGCCGACGTGGATGCTTTCGCTGAGCATCAAAGTGTTCGACAGTCCGTCCAGCACCGTGTCGGGCGTGTGGAAACGGACGGTCTCTTTCCCGCGAGGCCAATTCTCCGCGAAGAACAATCCCATTTGGAACAGGAGCGTCTTGTCGCTGGGGGTCGCATCCTTCTTTTTCCGACCCCGCGGACACGTCACGCCGTCGCCGTTCAGATCGATCGGCTCCATCAACTTCGATTCTGATATCCGGTGGAAACACATCGGGCAGTCCTTGGCGATCTGGTCGCTGGTCCAGCCGATGCCGGAGTTGACGACGTAATTGAGGTTGCCCTGATTGGGGACCGTCGTGGGATCGTCGGGACAGACCAACACGGCGATGCGCATCGAGCCCAGGGTGAGATTCTTCGGATCCTGCCAGGGCTTGTTACGGTCCCAGCGCTCGGCGATGTCGCGACGCTCCAAGAATGGCAGCAGCTCCACCACCCAACTGAAGTGTTGCATCCCGTCCGTGGCAAAATAGCCGTTGGCCGCGTAGCGGCGGTTGGCGTCGGCGTCGCCGATCATGGCTAGAGAAAGATTGTGCAGGTTGTTCATGCACTGCAGCCGGCGGGCCGCGCCGCGGGCGCTCATGACGGCCGGCAGGAGCAGCGACATCAACATGGCGATGATCGTCACCACGACCAACAGCTCGACCAACGTGAAACCGCCCTTGCGGCGATCGCTGCTTGCGGCGCCCTCGTAGCGCCGCTGGCGATCAACTCCGGCCTGCTGTGCCAGAGGCTCGGCGGGGCGCCACTTCCGCCATCGCCACAACGTGGCAAACGCCTGCAACCCGTCGGTCCAGCGGATCTTCTTGCCCTCGTCAAAGCTGCGCGGCTGGTAGCGGATGGGCACCTCGGTGATCTGCAATCCCATCCGACAGGCCTTCGCCGTGACCTCCGGACAGAATTCAAATCGCTCGCACTCGAGTTGCATGTCGCGTAAGGCGGCCGTCGGAAAGGCCTTGTAGCAGGTCGCCTCATCGGTCAAGCGGACCCCGTAGACCATCCGCAAACACAGGTTCAGAAGCTTTACTCCGAAGCGGAAGAGGCACCAATTGCGTTTCCTCCGCGGTTGCCCCGGCTCGTCCAAGGCCCGCGAACCGTACACCACCTGTGCCTGACCGCTCCGCAACGGCTCGATCAGCCGGGGATAATCGCCGGGATCGTATTCCAGGTCGGCGTCCTGAATGATGGTGAACCTTCCCCGGGCGTGCTCCAAGCCGGTGCGGATGGCCGCCCCCTTGCCGCGGTTGGTCGGATGGTGCCAAACCTCGACGCCCGATTCCGACTCCCACGCGGCCAGCCTGGCGGCAGTGCCATCGGTCGAGCCGTCGTCGACGACCACCACCTGCATCGGGTACGGCGCAGCCAAGACCCGTTTCAGCAGTTCGTCGATGGTCTGCGCCTCGTTGTAGACCGGCACCAGGACCGTCAACAACGCCCCGTCGACGGAATCCGCGGTGGGCAGCGCCGCCGTGCCCGCCGCTGCTGCCGCTGGCCCGGGTTCTTGTGGCAAGCTGTCAACGGCCTTCGCCATCTTCACGTTCCGGTTAACGAGGAAGGATCCAGCCGACTGATTGCAGATTGCGTTTATTCCCGCCCCCGTGCCTTCCTTTCAGAAGCGATGCGCGTGAATCGCCGCACCTCGTGTCGCGCCCACGTCGAAACTGTACATAGCGTTGCACTAGCGGTTTGCACTGCACCGCCGGGGCGACAGTGCAACGGTCGCCCGAACGCACTTGTGAACTATGGACGTCACAACCTATGTATGAGTTCGTTGGAAAGCCCAAAAACTTAGACGCTACTGGCAGAAGAAATGTCAATAAAACTCAAGCTAGCGGGTTTACTTTAGGGCATCAACTAATTTCTGAGGCAAGAT
>Ga0315289_10007679_pt1 | contig 15693 bp, 19 predicted proteins | sample YL17G11_40_MG_FD_203452 | JGI IMG/M metagenome (GOLD analysis project Ga0315289, IMG submission 203452) | Sediment microbial communities from Yellowstone Lake, YNP, Wyoming, USA - YL17G11_40 | ecosystem: Environmental > Aquatic > Freshwater > Lake > Sediment | place: USA: Wyoming | collected... | reverse complement strand
AGTAATGCTGATAGGATTTGCAGTAAGGGTAAAACTGGTAGTGGACGGGCTGCCGCTTCCGGTAATAGTCAGGGCCTTACCTACGGTTACATCTTCAGCATATGCTCCGGCTAAAACATTGACTGTGCCGGCAGCGGTAACTAAATCTATCCCTTCCCGGATTCTTCCGGTTGCGCCGGTCTGGGAACCCAAAGCAGTTACTGTCAGTGCAGAGAAATCACCTTGGAAACCCGCATCAGTACTTGTATCTGTGCCATTTACCAGAAATGGGGTAAAGTCAATATTTGTGGTAGAACCTGCACCTGTTCCACTACCTGCGCCACTCGGACCACTGGAATCTCCCCAATAGTTAGCTGAAGCATTAATTGCTATACCGCCACTCGCAGGAGAAGGATTATCCACTCTTATATCGTTCCAAGAAGCATCCAGCGTAGACAGACTTATGGCAAAATTACTAGCAGCTACGCCAGAAAAATTATTTTGACGTATAACTACGCTATTGAACTTTGTGGCATACTCGGAAGGAGCCCCATAAATAAAGAAACTTATCGCGTCGCCAACCGTGCTAATAATCTTATTGTTGGTAATATTGAGGTTGATTTTACTATCAAGGCCAATCCACTGGTCATAGACAACGAAGTTCCTCATTCCATTGATGGTATTGTACTGAATGTTAACAGTGCCGCTTTCAGGCGGATCAATAGAGAAATTCTCAAAGAGAATCGCTTTCTTACTTGTAGCTCCTCCCTCAAAGTAGTTGCGTAATATATTAGTTGTACCTGAGACCGCATCAAGATATATGGCATCAGCGGATTGACCCTTAAATTGACAATCTTCTATGGTAAGATTCCCGGCAGTGATATAAGCGCCTTCCTGTCCGCCATCAAAAACAAGATTATCTAAGGTAATATTTTCATATGCGATTGTATAAGCCCCCCAACTTCCTCCCCTGGGGATGGACAGAATAGAATTTATCCAACCGTCTTGATATACTTTTTTGAGGTAAAGATTTTCTAAAGTTACATTGCTTGCAGTAATGGTCACGCCCGCATTATCTTCAGCAGGAAGGTTAATTAAGGGCTTATTATCAGGGTCATTGCCTTTAAGGATTACCGGCTTGTTAATGGTTAACTTCTCATTGTAGGTGCCGGGGTACACATGCACGGTGTTTCCGGATGAGGCATTGTTGATTGCGTCCTGGATAGAACTCCAGATGTATGGCAGATAAGGCACTGTTTCTACGATTACAGCGCGGTCAAAGGTGTTATTTGCGACGAGATTTAAGATGTTAAGCGTTGCTGTATCGTCTTCCAGCTGCACACTGTTATTCTGGAATGTATTGTTGGTGACAATAACATTCTGTGTGGGTATGCTCCACTCGCCTATATAAACTCCACTTCCTAAGTTGCCTTTTATGTTGTTGTTGGTTATATCAATGTTCTGACCTTTGATTTCTATACCAGCTTCATTATTGTTCTCAGTGGTGTTACCATCAATCTTTATGTTCGTAACTATCCAGAAGTTAATACCTTTTTGCAGCTTGCTGATTGTATTACCTGATATTGTCAGATAGTTGTTGTTACTTCCCAAGATACCATTTGACGATCCCCCAGCGCCAGTTATTATATTGTTCTTTATTATATTGTCACTCAGACTAGTGCCGGTAACCCCTTGTACGTATATTCCTTGCACAGCACCTGTTGTTCCCGTTGTAATAATTGTATTTCCTTCAATACGTAATCCTGTAATATTAGGGCCTTGGAGTGTTATCCCCATCTTTGTGGTGTTTATGATGTTATTTAGAATGTTTAAGTTGTTCATCCGCTGGCTTAAGATAAAACCCCTTGGCCAATCTGAACCTGGTAGAGGCGCTGTAAGTGTAATATGATTGTCTTCAATCCTTACATTATTATAAGTCACACCAGCTTTAATGGCAGTAATCGCGTATTTTGTGTTGCTTACAATGTTAAACCCTTTTATAGTTACTGGACTCCCTGTCTCAATTGCAATAGTGGGGGTTTCTGAGCCGTCAGCTGCACTGCTTTGGATTGTTGGATGACTTCCATCTCCTTGTAATGTCAATGCCTTGTTAATAATAATGTTCTCATTATAGGTCCCTGCTGCCACGTTGATGGTACTTGTGCCAGTTACTGCGCCAATGGCGGTTATAGCGGTTTGGATGGAATTAGTACCAGCGCCATTTACCGGTTTTCCGGTAATGGTAAGGTCGCCTGCAGAACTCACTGTGCCGAGCAACTGAACAGTAGTTCCTGATATTAAAACATCGCCGCTTGTTATGGTTTGAATTATATGGCCTAAGGTAAGAATGAAACTGCCGGCTCCAGCAGTTAGAGTAATATTTCCGTTTGTTATAGCGATATTGGCATTTATGATAATGCCATCATCTTCTATTATTTCGTAATTTATTCCTGAGGAGGTTATATCTCCGTCTATTTGGGTGGGATCAAATAAAACTGTGGCAGATTTATATCCCGGAGGGGCGCGGCCTGACAATATTCCAAAAAATCCCAATTGTTTATATGCACTGATTTCTATAAAGCCAGCATTACCGGCAACTGCGCCGGCAGAAACATCTATTACTGCATTTCTATCAACAACTGTATTTCCACCCGTAGAATTTATCAGGACTTTTCCGCCATTACCTACAATCCCTAATGCCCTGGCTTCGGTAGTGGAGTTGCTGTCAAGGGTGGTCTGGGTTTGCGAAACAATGCTTACTTCTCCGGCGTCGCCGCCTTCAAAAGCATTGGCGGAAATATGCCCCTGCTGTAGGATACTTGCGGCCTCAATAGTTATCTTCCCGGCATCGGCTAAAAACGCGCTGCCATCAACGCGAATATCGCCTCTATTAATAATTGGCCCGCCCTGCGCGCGTAATTCAATAACTCCGTTATGATTTTCCAGGGAGCCGGCCTGTATAATTCCAGTGTTATTAATCGCATAATCAAATATTCCGTTTAGAACCTTGGCAGTCAAAAGCACTCTGCCGCCGTTGGCAATAATCGTGCCGCTGTTTTTCACAGCTGCTTCCTTGCCAAAGACATTTGCCTGCACTGCCTCGGTGATATCCACGGATATCTGGCCAAGGTCATCAAGCGCCATTATCATCTTCTCGCCTGCTGCCATAACCACGCTGCCCAGGTTTGCGATAATCACGCCCTGATTTTCCACTGCCTGCGAAAGTAACGCCACATATCCGCCGTTTTTAACTACAATCTTTCCCTGATTTAAAATGAAAGCGCTTTCCCCGTGCTTAAAAAAATTATAGTTTCCGTTTAAGAAATCATCATTGGAGATATCTAATGTGGAGGCGATTATGCCCGCCACATCAACGCGGGAAGTAGGCGTAAAGAAGATTCCGTTTGGATTAACCACAAAAACCTGTCCGTTGGAATTTAATGCTCCGGCAATGGTAGAGGGGTCTCCTCCCACCACGCGGTTTAGAAAGGCGGAACTTGCCTGGGGCTGGTTGATGTTTACAGTGGCGGTCTGGCCGATATTAAATGCCTGCCATTCTACTATGGAACGGTCTGTTGCAGAATTAATGTTAAGCGTGCCGGCAGTGGAGCGGTCAAAGGAAACTGCGCCGGAAACAGTATTTTCTCCGCTGGGAAGCTCATTAGGCTCCTGGGAGTAGCTGGTTAAGGGGATTAGCGCGATTACTGCGCTTAGATAAATAAAATTTAGGAAGGTTTTTTTGTAACTCATTACTGATTAACGTGTTTTATTTCTGTCAAAAAGTTAAGTAACAAAAAGTATAACACCTTTCTACCCTTTGTCAAGGGCAAAAGGCCTTTTAAAACTCCTTTTTTACCTCCAGGTAAGAGTGGTAGTGTTTGCCGTCGGAGGGAATCTGATCCAGCGGCCAGGCAAAATCCGCGCGCAGGGAAAAATTTTCCGGAAGGTTGATGCGGAACCCGCAACCATAGCCCCTTCTGGTGGTATTCTTTGCCTCTCCTGTCCCGGGCCTGGCCAAACGTACGTTTGCCCAGTCATAAAACGCAACAATACGAAAGGCATCGTATATTTTTGCTTTTGAAAAAGGAACTTTGAATCTTTTAGATAATCCGTATGGAGGTATGGAATATTCCCAGGTCATACTATAACCTTTATCTCCCACAAACTCTGCGGGAGGATAGCCGCGCACATTATTAATTCCGCCGAGCTGGAACTGTTCTGCAGCGGTTAAAATATACGGGGAAAGCTGAATCTGGTTTTTCCACAGCAGGTTTGAAGAAAAAGGCATCCTCTCTAAACGCAGGAGACTAATCGTGGTCTTGGTGAATTTGCCCCCTGCACCGCTTCTGCTGGAATGGCTGTCGTGTTTCTTCAAGCCGCCCATTATATCGGGAATGCCAAAGGAGAATTCCGGGCTTAAAATGGTCCTTCCGAATTTATCTGTAGCGTCAATATCCAAACTCGTCTTAACCACGCGCATCTTGTCCCTGCTTGATTCAAGGCCCATCAGGAAGTTAAATATGTCCTTGTAATCAAAACCGGCATTCCAGGTCACGGAGAGGTTTTCTTCATTGATGAGCTGTTGGTTTACATAAAGACTGAATAATTTACTTTTGCCGCGCGACATAACATTACGGTACTCCTTGCCCAGGGATACTTTTGAATCTGCCCAGTAGAAACCTACCTTCGTGGAATCAGTAAGCGGGTATAAATACCGCAGGGCAAGCAGCCGGTAATCTTCGGCATCAGAGAGCTGGTACTGGAAAATAAGGTTATCGTCAAAACCCAGCAGGTTATTATGGGTTAAGGTGGTGAGGTAGCGGTTTCTCCTTAAGTAGCGCGAGGCGTAATTATCATAGGTAAAACCGGCGTGGATGGGGAGCCTGTCTTTGACCTCCAGCAGCACATCGGTTGTGCCGGGCTCTTTACCGGGCGTTATCACTGCCTTTGCGTTCCTGTCTTCCTGCTGGTTGATAAGCCGTAAATCCTTTTGCAGTTCACTATAGTTAAAGGGCTTACCCTTTTCTAAGATTATGTATTTTTTATAAATGCGGGTCTTAAAATATTTGTTGCCTTTAACCTCCACATCGCCCATAAGGCCTTCCATAACCCTTATCTCCAGCGAATTATTCTCTACCCTCTGCGGAGGCAGGTATGCCCGCGAGGTAATATACCCTTTTTTGCGGTATAAATCAGTGATAAGGCCGGCAACTTTCTGCATATCCGCAAGGTAAAGCTCTTTATTTTCATAGGCAGAGGTAATCTTACGCACCTCGGCTTCAGAAAGCAGGGTAACGCCGGTAACAGTAATCTTTTTAATCAGGATTTTTTCGCCTTTGGCAGGGGCAGGCGCTTTTTCTTCCGGAAGCTGTTCTTCTATTTTTGCTTTGGGTCTTTCTTTCTGTATTTGCTGGCGCAGCTTCTCTTCTTTTTCCTGAAGCTCGCGGGAACGCTCCTGGCCGCTTGCCTGTTCCTGGGCAGGAGGATTTTGGCAAAAAGAGGGGCTATATATAGGTAAGAGAATTAAACTTAAAAAAATGGGAAAGATTAATCTTCCCTGCATAAGGAAGAGTAGTTAACCACACTTTAGGGGCTTTGTCAAGGTTTATTTAGGAAGAAAACTTGATTAAAATCAAGGAGTTATCTCTTTAACGGAAATTTTTAGCAAAGAACCCTCTATATTATAAGAAATCCCTTCCATTTTTGCAGCCAGGCCCGATTTTTTATACACTGACGTAATCTTACGGATAAGCGCATCTATATCGTTTTTGGAAAGCCATCTTTTTTTGTATGGTAAGGCCAGTTTATTGATTTTAGCTATATCTACCAGCTTTACCCCGGAAACCGCGATATCCTCAATAAAAACTTTCTCCCCCTTCCAGAGCTCTTCCTCAAGCTGCTCTTGGCGCTGTAAATCCTCCTGCGATTTTAACGTCTCCGTTGCCACAGGCCTGTCTTGGGAAAAAGCCGGGGTAAGTAATGCCAAAACCAGCGCCGCTGCCATAAAAAAAGCTGTTTTTTTCATACCTCACCCCCCAATCTGTTCCACGAGCTTTCTATACTTCTCATGGATAAGCATCCTGTCGAATTCCTGGAATTCGCAAAGCAGCGCATCCTGTTCTTCTTTGGTAAAATAACCCATCGAGGGAATAAAAAACTGCTTATCCTCTTTTTGTATGTGCACCGTATATAACTGGACTATTTTATCTATGCATTCTTTAATATCCTCTGGTGTACGGGAATCTTTCAGTTTCCCTACCAACTCTCTTGCGCAAACGTGGTCTTGCAGTAAATCCGCCATCATCTTTTTGTGCTCAGGCGCCAGCTGCTTTGCCGCAAGAGCCCTGAATAAAATATCCTCTTCCTTCCCATGGTGGCATCTATCGGCATAGAACCTGAAAAAATCCACCGCGATAGCGATAAAATCAAGGTCGCTGCGGCTTTTTAACAAAGCAACCATGCGCTCAATAAGCCGGTGCTCAATCATTAACGGCCCAATGGGAAGCATATTAGCGCTCCTTATTCTATTGTTATTTCCTTGCTGCTTTGCCAAAGCCCGTGGATATTACAGTAACTGGAGGCATAAATGACCCCTGGTTTGTCGGTTTTAAAACTTAATGCTGCCTCATGATGCGTATAGACCGAACTTGTATCCGGACCCTGGACCGAAGCCCCGTGAGCTAAGAATTCAGCCCTGCCGATCTGATAAGGGAATTTTTCTCCCTGGGGATGAAAATATATTTCAATCCAGCTGATATGGTGTTCGGTTTTGTTGGGGTGCGCAATCTCTTTGCCGACACTCACGTTGATTTTAAAAAACTCTCCTTTCCTGGCCTTGTCCGCAGCTTCGATTACCGGGACGTGTTTTTCCGCTTTCCAATCCGCGCTTTGAAACAATTCTTTTAAATCTGCCATAGTATCTCCTTTCTTACTCAACCCAGCAACAGCGGCACCTATGAACCGAATTCGGAACAGCAGAACATTCGTCGAAGAAACTCTGTCCGCTGCCGATAGCCACACCCATGCAGGTCTGATTCATCTTGCCGCAAAACTCATCCCCGGTTTCTCCGGCAGGCCGTGCATCATAATTGGCGCACTTAAGAGTCGGCCATTTGCTGCGGCAATCCTCTCCTATACAGATACTCTCTGCTTTTATCTGCTCCTGTTCTGGCGTTTTGGCTTCAGTGTCATCCATATCAGAATGCGCGTAAACAGAAATGAATACAAAGAAAATAATTAATGCTAACCCTTTAGAAATCTTCATAAATACTCCCTTCCTTTTTTATATAATCCGATTAACTCGGCCTTGTCCAGGATATGACCTTCCATGGCCTTTTCTAATGCGCCCTTGCTGATTCCTTCATTCAAATTAAGCATCTTATCCAGGGCATAGATTTTAAAAAAATAACGGTGGGTCCCGGATGGCGGACAGGGACCTCCGTAATCCTTCCTGCCGAAATTATTCATCCCCTGTTTTCCAGGAATCGTATTTTCCTCAATACGATTAATTACCGGGATATCAAAAACCACCCAGTGAACCCAGGTTCCCATAGGAGCATCAGGGTCATCAACTATCAAAGCCAGGCTTTTCGCCTCGCCGGGAACGCCCTCGATAACGAAGGCAGGGCTGATATCCTCCCCTTCGCAGGTAAATTTTTTGGGAATAAACTGGTTATTTTCAAACTCAGGACTGGTTATCTTCATACTCGACCCCCCTTCGGCTATGTTTAGCGGGTTTGCTAATACAAAAACCATAACTAAAATAAAAATAATTTTTTTATTCACCTGCCTCCAAAAAATTCTATTTAAGCTGCTCGCTCAATCGATACATAACTCCTGCGGCTATCTCAGGATGAGGAAGGCCGAATTTGCGCGCGGAAATATTAACCTGCGTTGATTTTCCCGAAAGCTTCTTTAGTTTGAAGGTTACGCTCGCTTCGTCAACTTCTGCGTTTATAATCCCCCTGGCCCTGTTTTCTCTCGTAACCTTGCCTAACATTTTGATGACCCGCAATCCGACATCATACGCCCTCTGCGTTGTAACATGGAAAGTTTGCTGAGCGTAGTCCTTACCGGCAAAAGTAAACGCCGCCGCAACCGGCAAAGCCGCCGCACCGGTAAGCATGGAAACCCCATACATTTCAAGCCCCTGGATACCCGCTGCCTTCAACGGCTCTGATATAATCAAAGCGGCAAGCTGCTGGGCGCTGGTGATATTCTTATAGGTCTTCTTCAAATTAATATCATACACTTTAACCACAGGCGCTCCTTCAACACTGTAATCCTTGCTTACCACCCTGCCCATCCCTAAGCTTATAACGTCTATTTGCATGGCCAGGTGTTTGGCAGGCCTCTTCTCTTTTTCTGCGGGTTTTTTCTCAGCTATTTTCAGGGAATCAACGTTGCGCTTACCCTCTTTATTCTTAACCATGCCTAACTCTTTAATATCTAACTCCAGCTGCCTGAGATGAATCTTGCCGGTGAAGAGTGCCCCCAGATTACAGGCAACACTCATCCTGGGAATATCAACAAGGATACCCTTGGGAAACCCCCTGGGGTTATACATCCTGAAGTTGGATATTTTGACCGACTGCCTTATTACGCTCAGCGAAAGCCCGCCTACGCGAACCGGGGCGCCGGTAATGCTGCTTGCTACGCTGCCGATTAACGATTTGATGAGAAAATCTCTGGCCAAACAAAATCCAAAGAGTAAAACAACTACCAGGACTACAATCCTGATTTTCTTCTGCATCCAATCTCTCCTTTTATCCTTCAATTTTCTCCATCGGCTGTTTACAGCAAACCAACTCTCCTCCGCCAACTTTAGTTACTACTACTTCATTTCCGCATACGTTACAGCGGTATTTTTCTCCTGTTTTTTCAACTCCCATGATTACCTCCTGATTTTTTGTCTATGCTATTTTATTCTTTGAGTCTGGTACTTGGGGGACATCCCGCTTACCCTGACTATTAGAGTCTTATATTTTTTATTATCTCTTTTAGCGTATCTGCTGAATGCTTAAACTGTTCCTGCTCCTGAGCAGACAATTCAAGCTTTATTAATCTCTCAATACCACTCCTGTTAATTAAAGAGGGGATACTCAAGCATACATCTTTCACCCCATAATAATCATTTGTCATAGTAGAGACCGGTAAAACAGAATTTTCGTCTCTTAAGATTGCCTCGGTTATCCGAACCAGCGCCAAGGCTATCGCATAGTAAGTAGCCCCTTTGGCTTCGATGATCTGATAAGCTGCATTTTTTACATTTTCAAAAATTTTTGCTAATTCGTTTTTGTAATTGCAGCGGCGGGCGCATGCTGGACAATATTTGGCTAAAACCATACCTGCTATATTTGCATTGCTCCAGACCGCAAGCTCAGTATCTCCGTGTTCGCCGATAATATAGGCGTGAACGTTTCTGGGGTCGACATTACAGTGTTCACTTATCAAATATCGGAATCTTGAAGTATCCAAAACCGTCCCCGAACCTATAACCCTAGCTACAGGAAACCCCGATATCTTTATAGTCAGATAAGTAAGAATGTCTACGGGGTTAGATACAACCAAAAGAACGGCATTTTCTGCATATTTAGTTATTTTAGGTATAATATCTTTAAATATTGTTGCGTTTTCCTGCGCCAAATCTATTCTGGTCTGCCCCGGTTTTTGTTTTGCTCCGGCTGTAATAACGACAATGTCCGCATCTTTACAGCCTTCAAACCCCGAAGAATATATTTTTGCAGGTTGGGTGAAACTCAAACCGTGATTTAAATCCATACACTCACCTTTTGCGCGTAGTTCATTTCTATCAACAATGACAATTTCTCTGGCTAATCCGCTAATCACTAAGGTAAATGCAAAAGTACTACCCACATTACCTGCACCGATTACGGCCACTTTAGGTTTTAGAGAATCCATGTTTTAACCTTTCCTTTGGTTACCCTGTGCTCAATCTTTCTTTATACACATAAGCAGGCCTATTAAGAACCCCACCACCAGGCTAATAAAAATGCTGATGGCAGAGCTGCTCTTAAAAGACCAAACCAAAAATTTAATTTGCACCGTTTCGTAATTTTGCGCGGTAAAAACAATCAAAAATAACAAAACTGTTACGATTAGAATCCATTTCCAGGACATTGTTTCACCTCTTTATAGGAAAGAAGCTCGGCCGCTATGCCGCAATTTAGGGGGGTGGAAAATAGAAACGTCCCCTATTTTCCTATCTTCGCTGAATCATCTCCAAACTAAAGTTAGCAGTTTCTCGTACCCGTTCATTTTCATCTTTTAACGCCTCCTCAAGGGCGGAAACAGCGGATTTTGCATCTGGGCCAATTCGTCCTAGAGCTATAGCAGCGTTCTCTCTAGCAGACCACCATTCATCACCCAGCGCTCCAACAAGGGCGGAAACAGCGGATTTTGCATCTGGGCCAATTCTATTTAAGGCATAAGCAGCCCATGCCCGCGCTATCTTATCTCCTCTTTTTAAGGTCTCAATTAGACTAGGCACTGCGGCTTTACCTATCCCTCCAAGCGCAAAAGCAGCGTCTCCTCTTTCGCTAGTAGTGATTTTTTCGTTCTCCAGGGCTTCAATTAAAGCAGGTATAGCCGCTTCTGCAGCTGGACCCATCTTCTCCAGAGCGCTCGTTGCGCCGAAAGGTATAACGCGGTTCTGCGCCGTTTCTTTTTTTAATTCCTCAATCCATTGATCTACGGTTTTGCCCTTATAACTAGGTTCTCCGGCTAACCCCAGTTCATAACTCAGCAGAATGACTGTAATAGTAAGAATTATTCTCTTTGCTATTTTCACCATGACATCTCCTCTTTTGTTATTTCGCCTCCTTTTTTAATTTCTAAAAGTGTATGCGGCGTGGCTTTGTCTCCTCACTACTTTATTTGTATAATTCGGCAATTTTTTTCTCAACCATCGCCACATGTTTCTCTTCCTCATTCAACAGAAAATAAAATAATTCTTTCAAGGCAGGATGTTCGACTAGTAATTTCTTGTAAGTTTCTACTGCATTTTGTTCCTTTGATAAAGCCAATTTTAAAGCTTCGAGTTCAATCATAAAACCCTCCTTTATACGATAAGCAAAACTTCGAGAAACATTTACGAATTTAGGAAAGAAGCTCGGCCGTATGCCGCAATCAACACAAAAGAACAGCGCGGTGCGTTATGCCCCGCCTTTTGCGTTCAGCGCGTCAAAGAACTGCTTGGGCGGGGCGCGGCCCCCACCCCGCGCCCCGCCTAGCACTATCTTTTCAAAAAACTGCCCGCAGAAAATCTGCGATTTTTAGGGGAGGAAAGACAAATCTCCTTTATTTTAAAAAATCAAAATACAAAGCGACAATAAGCGCAGCCGCCGAAGAAACAAATATTAAAAAATAATTAATCCTGTCTTTATTCGAACTTAAAGAACAGAGTATGGAACCTATAAGCCGGCGGTCATCTTCTGCAATTTTATCGCCTTGTGAAATTTTGTCCATAAGGCCTCTTTTGACGATGAGCTTATAGCGCGCCCGGTCTATCCTGAATTTGTATACGAAGAAGATAAAAAATCCGGCTACCCCGATGTACCAGGCAAGCTGTCCGTAAATGGGTTTGAGGTGTATCAAGACAGTGACCACGCGTAACGCTATCGTCGCTATCATACCTATAATGAAAAATATCCACGAAGTAAAAGAATCCCTGCAATTCTTATATTCACTGCAATCTAGGCACTTTTTATTCATAACCGATTCCTACTTCCTGACTTGACAAGCCGGTTTGATACCTTTCTTCTGATAGTACTTCTGATGATATTCCTCAGCCGGATAAAATTCATCCGCCGAGTTTAAGGGCTACGGTATTTATGCAATAGCGCTTCCCGCTGGGCGGCGGACCGTCATCAAAAACATGGCCCAAATGCGCATCACAACGGGCGCAAAGAACTTCGCTACGCTGCATACCCAAACTATTATCCGTTTTAGTGCGGATATTCAATTCTGAAACCGGTTCCCAGAAACTCGGCCAACCCGTGCCGGATTCAAACTTGGTCTCAACCATAAATAAATCCGTGCCGCAGCCAACGCATTGGTATACACCCGACTCTCCTTTCTTAGGAATCGGGCATTGCCCGCTAAACGGTTTTTCCGTACCTTTAAGCCGCGTTACCTGATACTGCTCAGGAGTAAGAATCTTTTTCCACTCTTCGTCGCTGCGGTATATTTTTTCCATTTGCTCGACTCCTCCGGTGCGGGCATTAAAAATCGGGATTTTTTCTGACTTCTTGACCGACTCTTTCATGCATCCTCCTGCCAATAGAGGCAACAGCATTAAAACTAAAAACACTGCTCTTTGATTACGCATAAATTAACATATTTTAAACCCTGTGGTATATGTTACGCAACTCATTTTTTGCCTCTTGTAAAATTTTTCTCTGCCCGGAATCTAAATTTTTTCCCGCACGATTTATGTAAAAATTCAGCATGGACATGGCCGAGGCAAAAGGAGAGGCCTTGCGCGTGAGGCTACCTTCAGCAGACCTTTTTAACGAAAGGGCAATTTTGCGTGGGTCCTTCCACGTGAATACACCCTGTTCTAACGCAAGGGCATTACTAAATTTTGTCACGTAGCCGGACCACTTTTTTACACGCTTCATAGCTTATCTAATTTCCGCCGTCCCTTACTCCTATACCGCCATTCTTATTCTCTCTAAAATTTCCGGCTGGATGTAGTGATTTATCGTTACTGCGTAGTTTTCCCTCCAAGTGCCATCCTTTTTTATAAAGCGCTTATGGCCTAACATCTCGGCAATAGAATAAAAAAGATTATATACGTTTTTTTTCGTTATGGGCGCGGGACCGGCCAAAAACTTTTTTACCCTTCTGGTCGCGTAAAAACTCCTTACGATATGAGGATAGAATTCCTTGCCGCAGTATCTCTTAAAGGCCTTCTTGAAATGTTCTTCATTGATGGGGCGGCCGGTATTGCGGTTCTCAAAAACAAATGACGATTTGCCGGTGTTCCTCAGGAGGTCTCTCAGCCTATCGATGTAAACCTTCGGAAATACAGCCGTAATGCTTGTGGGCACGCCGCCTTTTCCTATATAGCGAAAAGAAACCCTTTTGCCTTTAATGTCAATATCTGACTTCTTCATAGTCGTCAGCCCCTTATGGCGACGAAGTTTATAGTATATCTCGTTTCCTACCCTCATATATGTTTTCAAGAGCGTGAACATCGGCAAGGCCATATGGTCATTTTTGTCTCTCAGCGCGTTATAAACCCTAACCATGATTTTCGGGTGATATCTTTCGAACTCTTTGACGACATGGTATTTTTCCCTTCTAAACTTCTTAACTTTTTCCATGGTGTATAAGTATGAATAGGTGCCGCCGGGGTTTTTATATATCACGTCCCAATGGCACTTTGTACTTTCATCGTGAATCATTAAATCCGGAGCTAAAAGCGAAAACGACTTATTCAATTTTTTACCGTTTGGCAGGATGCCTATCCTGGCTCCCTGAGCCATGCCATTTGGTGCCAGCTGTCCTTTAAGAAAATCGGGATTTTTTTTGTCTACGAGAAAATGGAATCTTTTGTTTTTTTTGAAGAGTTTGATTATAAGCATTGCTTCCGGAAAGATTTTGGAGGCCTTTTTCCAGGACCTCTCTGTTTTTTTATAGGCCAGCAAATTAGAGGCCTTTATTCTGATAGTCCCCGGCAATACTTCTGGTTTTTTCGTTTCCATGATCCTTACGGCGCAAAATAATCAATAAAACTGCTGAGTATTTGGCTTAAGAACTGCGCTTTTTCTTCTTTCTCTTCGGCTTGTTACTCTTAAAGAGGAGGATAATTAAACTTATCATGACTAAAGCTATAATGACTATAAATAGCAATTCCCCACGCGGCGTAACCTGCATAGGAGTTAACTGTGGCTGTGGATGATATGGCGCCCGCGTTGTGGCACACCCAAAACCAAATAAGCACAAGCGGTCTAAAAAATACCTTTTCTTCATCTTAACCTCCGTTCTCGGATCCTAAATTCTTGGAAATCCGCGCTGTTTCTATTTTTTAAATGAGCGCATAACTTACGGAGCGAAAGCGACGTAAGTTATATGCGCGAATTAATCCAAACGTCCTTTACTTCTTCAAAGAGCTCCGGATTATCAAAATCCGCCGGCAAAACATCCTCTGCTGACTTACCAAATAAATAATCATCCTCTTTATAAAATCCGGTTGCAATTAATTCAGAACAGAGAAATCTCTTGCGACTACTGAGTAAATTATGCAAAACAAATCCTATTCTACCGCAAATTATTGATAAAGGAAACCAAAAAAATTGCAAAGTATCATAAGGCAGATTATTCATCGTCGCCCACCAGAGAGCGACCTTATAACGCTTTTGCTCTTGCTGGCCTCTTCTGCGCATTACCTTAATCTCACAACCTTTATCTACATATTCTTTCTGAATATTAATTACTCTCGACCTCGGAATATTGGCCTCTACTGCATCTAGGCCCCCAAGTGATCCGGCAACATGGGTCCATTTGGCGCTATCGCCATATCCGGCTTTATGCTGCAGCGCTTGAATACCAGGTTTTCGCGTAGCAACCAGAATTACATAGCCGATTTTGAGAGAGTTGGGATTGAAAATAGACATTCTCTAAAGTTAGAGATTAAATATCAAAATGAAAAATTAAAATTGAAACAAGAAATATTCATAAAATAATTTTATTCATTAACGTTGAGCACAAGACTTCCTTTTTTAGGCAGGAAATCTTCACATAAAATTTGATAATTAATTTCATTGGATTTGTTTGAAAATTCTAACGCTATAGGAGGATGTAACATTTGCCCACTCCTTGGCAAAATATCTCTTGGATAAAAATATGTAAATTGAGTATCCATATCATACCACTGATTTTTTATTTCTTCTTTGTTTGTTACCCTGGCGCCTTTAGGAATTTTAATAACGAAAGAAACATTCTTCAAGGTTCTCCCTTCATCATTATAAACACCGACATAAATACGTTGGTTTCTTTTAGAAATTAAGGCTTGTTTATCTTTTATAAATTCTATTTTACTAGTTGTAGGTAATCCAAATTCTGTTCCATAGTAAGTAAATAACCTAACCCTAGGAGGTGAATTAATTACTAAAAAATTAGCGAGAATTTTATTTTTAATAGAATTGAAAATATCAACTTGATAACCAAAGATGTTTAATATTATAAAAAGGGTAACTATTACTAACAGTGCAGCAACAAATCCTCTAAGAATCTTAGTATAATCTGTCCATAAAGTTTTCATAAATTTAAATAATCTCATAGGCTTTCTATTTTTCAAAAATTAGAAGCGGCCGCGTTTTAAAAAGGCAAAATTTGGTGAGTTTACCCTCCGAAGGAGGGGGTTAAATTTTGCCGCTTCAAAGAACAAAACAGATATTTCAAGAGGCGAAATTAAAATACTTAAATAGAAAACTGTTTTTTTAACTCATCCCACTGTTCTTTGGTAACTCTAAAATTTGACCCTTGCGGTTGTCTTATAATAGAAAGATTTTGTAATTTAGGGATATTTAATAGATACTCTCTCAAGATGGGTTTATCAATTAAAATCTGCTTATATTTACACCATACTCTTGGGAATGGTTTATCTAGTTTTTCTCTGCCTTCCGGAGTAAAATAAATGCGTGATTCTGGATTAGATAACATTATTGCTGGGTCCGAAATAATTTC
>Ga0315289_10007678_pt1 | contig 15694 bp, 19 predicted proteins | sample YL17G11_40_MG_FD_203452 | JGI IMG/M metagenome (GOLD analysis project Ga0315289, IMG submission 203452) | Sediment microbial communities from Yellowstone Lake, YNP, Wyoming, USA - YL17G11_40 | ecosystem: Environmental > Aquatic > Freshwater > Lake > Sediment | place: USA: Wyoming | collected... | reverse complement strand
CGGCGGGCATCTGCTGTTTTCCCTGATCGAATGGTTGCGCGGCAAGCCGATCAGTCTGCGCAAGCGGGAGATCGCCCAGCAGGTCGGCTTGGCCCTCCTGGTGGGGCTCATGATCTTCGCCTTCTACAACGATATCTTCCGCCTGTTGGGGCGACCATGAAGCAGGCGTCGACGTTCGAGGCCGGCGGCCGCGAGGCCATTGACTTCAGCCCGTTCACCGAGACGGTCCCCCTCCGGATCGCCTCGGCCCGCACATACACGCGGCGGGTGACCCGCCAAATCCGGGTAGGCAAGGTGGCCGTCGGCGGCAACGCGCCGATCTCTGTGCAGTCCATGACCAAGACCGACACCCGTGATGTCCAGGCCACGGTGGACCAGATCTGGGCCCTGGAGGCGGCCGGCTGCGAGATCGTCCGGGTGGCCGTGCCGGACGCCGAGGCGGCAACCGCGGTGCGGCAGATCCGGTCGCAGATCCGCATCCCGCTGATCGTGGACATCCACTTCGACTACCGGCTGGCCCTGCAATGCCTGGAAGGGGGCGTGGACTGCCTCCGCATCAACCCGGGGAACATCGGCCCCACCTGGCGCGTGCGCGAGGTCACCAAAGCGGCGGCGGAACGCACGGTGCCCATCCGGATCGGGGTGAATGCTGGGTCGTTGGAGAAGCACCTGCTGCAGCGGTTCGGCGCGCCGACGCCTGAGGCTATCGTGGAGAGCGCCCTGTTCCACATCCGGATCCTGGAGGAGCTGAATTACCCCGAGATGAAGATCTCGCTGAAATCCTCCGACCCGAAGACGATGATCGAGGCCTACCGCCTGCTGGCCGACCAGGTGCCGTACCCGTTCCACCTGGGCGTGACCGAAGCCGGGACCGCCTTCTCGGGGGCCATCAAGTCGGCAGTGGGGATCGGGACGCTCTTGGCCGAAGGGATCGGGGACACCATTCGGGTGAGCCTCACTGAGGATCCCACGGAGGAGATCCGCGCGGGCTTCGAGATCCTGAAGGCTCTGGGCCTCCGCAAGCGTGGGCTCAACGTCATCGCCTGTCCCTCCTGCGGCCGGGTGGAGATCGACCTGGTGGGTGTCACGAAAGAGGTGGAGAAGCGGCTGGCGGCCCTCAACATCAACCGGCCGCTGAACGTGGCGGTGATGGGTTGCGCGGTGAATGGCCCGGGCGAGGCCCGGGGGGCGGACATCGGCATCGCCGGCGGCAACGGCGTGGGCCTCCTCATCAAAGACGGGAAGATCGTGCGGAAGGTGAAGGAGTCGGAGTTGGCCGACGTCCTGGTGGAAGAGGTGAAGGCGCTGGCGGCCAAGCAGGAGGAGGCGTAGCTGGCGAGGACGGGACGCCGATGATGTTCGAGGAGGGGGACGCCGGCAGCGTCCTCCTCCTTCGTGTTTGAACAGGAGGGATGCCGGATGCCGGAGGGCACCGGGTTGCCGGAGCCCGCACCGGCGGCCTGTTCCGGATCGCCATCGTCCCGGGATCCGTGGCGATCCTGTCGGAGTCCCGGGCGGTCCTGCTGGCCTGCCTGATCTTTGGGGCGCTGGCTACCTTCCTGGGGGCCAATGGATTCTTGCTCTTGGTGAAGCTGCCGTTCTGACGTCTTGCGGGAGGAATCCCCGATGCGGTGGTCCAAGTCGCTCATTCCGACCCTGAAGGAAGATCCGGCGGATGCCGAGGCCATCAGTCACAAGCTGATGGTCCGCGCCGGCCTGGTGCGCCAACTGGCGGCCGGGATTTACGTGTACCTACCGCTGGGGCAGCGGGTAATGGACAAGATCAACGCCATCATCCGGGAAGAGATCAACGCCATCGGCGGCCAGGAGATCACCATGCCGGTGATCCATCCGGCGGAACTGTGGCAGGAGTCGGGCCGCTGGGACGCCATCGGGGACGAGATGTTCCGACTCAAAGACCGGAACCAGCGGGACCTGTGCCTGGGCATGACCCACGAGGAGGTCATCGCCTGGATTGCGGGGCACGAGGTGCATTCCTACCGCGACCTCCCGCAGCTCTGGTACCAGATCCAGACCAAGGAGCGGGACGAGGCCCGGCCGAAGAGCGGTGTCCTCCGGACGCGGGAGTTCGTGATGAAGGACTCCTACAGCCTGGACCGGGACATGGCCGGATTGGACGTGCAGTACGAGGCCCACCGGCAGGCTTACTGCAAGATCTTCGACCGCTGCGGTTTGCGGTACGTCGTGGTCGAGAGCGACCCCGGCATGATGGGCGGCGCCGGCTCCCACGAGTTCATGGCGCCTAGTCCCGCGGGAGAGGATCAGGTGGCCCTGTGCCGGGCGTGCGGCTACGCGGCCAACGTGGAGCTGGCCGTGTCACGACCCCGCCCCGGCGGGGCCTTCCCCCCGCCTACGGCGGGGCTGGAGGAGGTGCCCACGCCCAACGCCCGCACCATCGCCGAGGTCTGCGCGTACCTCAAGATCGAGCCGGCCCTCACCATCAAGTCGCTGGCGGTGGTAGGGAAGGAGGGCCCGGTCCTGGCGCTGGTGCGAGGGGACCAGCAACTGCGCGAGCGGAAGCTGGAGCGCGTGCTCGGGCCCTTCCGGCCGGCCCACCGGGATGAGGTCCGAGAAGCGGTAGGGGTGGAGCCGGGCTTCGTGGGCCCGGTGGGCGTCACGATCCGGATCATTGCGGATGAATGCCTCCGGGCCGGCTGCTACGTGGTGGGGGCCAACAAGCCGGATGCGCACCTGCGCGGGGTTGTTCCCGGCCGGGATTTCCAGGCGGAGTTTGCCGACCTGCACGAGGCCAACGCGGGCGATGGCTGCGGGCGCTGCGGCGCGCCTCTCGTCGTGGAGCGGGTGATCGAGGTGGGGAACATCTTCAAGCTCGGGACCAAGTACTCCGTCCCCCTGCGGGCCGTCTATCTGGACGAACAAGGGCAGGAGCGGCCCATCGTCATGGGAAGCTACGGCATCGGCCCGGCCCGTATCGCGGCCGCGGCCATCGAGCAGAACCACGACAAGGACGGCATCATCTGGCCCGAGACGATCGCACCATTCCAGATCCACCTCCTGGTGGTCAATACCAAGGAGCCCAAGATGGCAACCCTGGGGGAGCAGCTCTATGCGGATCTCACGGGGGCGGAGCTGGAGATCCTCTACGACGATCGCGACATGCGGCCGGGCGTGAAGTTCAAGGACGCCGACCTCTTGGGACTGCCCCTGCGCATCACGGTGGGAAGCCGGGCGGTAAAGGAGGGCGTGGTGGAGATCCGCCGACGGCGCACGGGGGAGGAGATCGCAGTGGCTCCCGGGGGGGTGGTGGCCCGCGTCCGGAGCCTCCTGGGTCGGCCCGCGTGATGGGGGTCGGATTCCGAAGCGGAGAGTTCCAGTCGGCCATCTGGCGCTGGGGACCGCTCATCCTCTGGATGGCGGTGATCAGCGGCCTCTCGACCGATGCCTTCTCGGCGGCGGAGACTGGTCGGCTGCTGATGCCACTCCTGCGCTTGCTCTTCCCTGGCGCGTCGCCAGCAAGCCTCGACCTGCTTCATGCCGTAGTCCGGAAGGGGGCGCACGTGACCGAGTTCGCGATCCTGGCGTTCCTGTGGTACCGCGCTCTGGACTGGCGCAGGTCGGGGTGGCAGACCAAGGCGGCCTTGACCGCCCTCGTCCTGGCTGCCGGATTCGGCGCGCTGGATGAGGCGCATCAGATGTTCGTGCCGAACCGGACGGCCTCGATCGTGGACGTGGGCTGGGACAGCCTGGGGGCTGCCTTGGGTCTCGTGGGCCGCCGGATGGTCCAGCGGTAGGAAGCGGGGGTGCCAGGAAAAACGCGCGCCCCTGGGGACCGTCTCCTCGGGGGCACGTGGGGAATGTTGGCGGTTGCAGGGAGCGCTCAGTCGTCCTTCTTGCCGGCGCCGGGGCCGGCACCGGCGCCGGACTTGGCTGGTGTGGTGTCGGCCTTCTTGTCGCCGTTGCTGTCCCCATCCTTTTCGGCCTTCATGGCCTTCTTGCGGTCGGAATTCGCATAGTCGGTGACGTACCAGCCGCTCCCCTTGAAGACCAATCCTGGGGCGGAAAGCACCTTGTGGACGGGACCGCCGCACTTCTCGCACTTCTTCAGGGGGCGGTCGCTGAACTTCTGCATGATTTCAAATCGGTGCTGGCAGCGGTCACACTCGTACTCGTAGATCGGCACGCCCATCATCCTCCTTCTTACTTCTGGCTGGCAAAAAAGACCAGCTGAACCTTAGGGGATGAGCCCGGCATTGTCAAGGCATTTGACTTTCTGATGTCCTAAGGGTAAGGTATAAAGTCCCATTTTTCCAGGGACTTGGGAGGTTCCCACGGCTACCGAAGAAGGGCCAGGCGCACGCGCCAGCATGACCGGGTTCGGCCGCGGCGAGGCCATGGGCCGCGGCCGCGCCTTCACGGTCGAGGTGCAGTCCCTCAATCACCGGTTCCTGGAGGTTCGCTGCCGGGTGCCGAAGCGGTTGACCGGCCTGGAGCCGCGCATCCAACAGGCCATCCAGGAGCGGTTCTCCCGGGGCCACTTCGAGGTCCTGGTCCTGGACAAGGACCTGGACGGTCGAGGGCGAACCCTCAAGGTGGACGTGCCCCTGGCCATGCAATACGTGGATGCACTGCGCACCCTCCAGCAGGCGCTCGGCCTCTCCGGGGAGGTGACCCTGGAGATGCTGACCGCCCAGCGCGACCTCATCGCGGTGGAGGAAACGGCCGAATCCCTGGACGAGAGCTGGGGAGAACTCTCGCCTGCCCTGGTGAAGGCCCTGGACGCCCTGGCGGAGATGCGTCGCCACGAGGGGGAGGCCCTGGTGGCAAACCTCAGAACGCACCTGGGTGAGGTCGAGGCCACGCTGGGGGGTATCGTGGAGCGCGCGCCAGAGCTGGTGCGGGCCCAGCGGGATCGCCTGCGGGAGCGGGTGGCCGAACTTCTGGACGGGCGCCTGCCCGATCCCGCCCGGGTGGAACAGGAGGTGGCGCTGCTGGCCGAGCGCGGCGACGTGGCGGAGGAGTGCGATCGGCTACGGAGCCACCTGGCCCAGTTCCGGGACGTGCTGGAGCAACCAGGGCCGCAGGGGCGCCGGCTGGACTTCCTGCTCCAGGAGATGCACCGCGAGGCCAACACCATCGGGTCCAAGTCGGCCGATGCCACGCTGGCGCACGAGGTGGTTCGTCTCAAGACGTCCATCGAGCGGCTGCGGGAGCAGGTGCAGAACCTCGAGTAGGCCCGCGAGGTACCGCCGTGGGCGGCCTGGAAGACCGCGGGGACGCGCAAGACGCCACGCGGGGGGCAGACCGGGAGGACGCGGCCGACCCGGGGAGAGGAGTGCATGGCCGCAGTACCCGTCGAGGTCCTGAACATCGGCTTTGGCAACGTGGTGCTCAGGCCGCGCATCGTGGCGATCCTGAGCGCGCGATCGTCCAAGGACTCCAAGGCCGTCTTCTCGGAGCCGATGAAGCGGCTGCGAGACGACGCCCGGGAGGCGGGGCGGCTGGTGGATGCCACGTGCGGGCGCCGGACCCAGACGCTGATCGTGACCGACAGCGGCCACGTGATCCTCTCGGCCATCCAGTCCAGCACGCTGGCCCAGCGGCTCGGCGCATCGGACGAGGTCGCGGAGCGAACCTGAGGCGGATGTGGCATCCAAGGGGCCAGGGACCGGCGAGGCGGAACGGGTGAGACCCGGCCGATTGCTCGTCGTGGTGTCGGCCCCGTCCGGAGCGGGGAAGACCTCGCTCTGCGAGTGGGTGGTCACGGCGGTGCCCAACCTGGCCCACTCGGTCTCCTTCACCACCCGCCCCCCGCGGCCCGACGAGCAGGACGGGCGCGACTATCACTTCGTGGACGAGGCGACGTTCCGGGCGATGGTGGACCGGGGCGAGTTCGCGGAGTGGGCCGTGGTTCACGGCCACCTGTACGGGACGTCGCAGGCGCTCCTGGAGCGGCACTTCGCGGCGGGGCAGGATGTCATCCTGGACATTGACACCCAGGGCGCGGCCCTCCTGCGGCGCGCCCATCCAGATGCGGTCTTCGTCTTCATCGTCCCGCCCTCGTGGGCCATGCTGGAAGAGCGCCTCCGTCGCCGGCGGAGCGACACCGAGGCCGATATCCAGCGTCGGTTGCAGCGGGCGCGGGAAGAGGTCACGCACTACGCCGAATACCAGTACGTCATCGTGAACGACGTGTTCGCCCGGGCGGCCGAGGAGCTGAAGGCCATCGTTCTGGCCGAGCGCCGGCGGAATGTCCGGGTGGATCTCGGATTTCTGCAGGCCTGATCCCGCGGAGGAGCGGGACCGGGCAGAGAGGAGTCACGCGGATGTCGCAAGTGCCGTTCGAGGACCTTCTGGAACACGTGGACAGCAAGTACCGGCTGGTCATCGTGGCCGCCAAGCGGGCCAAGCAATTGAACCGCGGCGCAGCCTGCCTGATCCAGCCACGCAGCGCGAAGCCCACCTACCAGGCGTTGGAGGAAATCGCCAGCGGCAAGCTGGGCTACGAGGCGGAACCGCTCACCGGCGAGATGGCCCGCGAGCTGGTCGAGGCCGAGGCCAAGCCCACCTGGTTCCGGAGCCTGAGCGCCGAGGAGGTTGTCCCCGAGGAGGCGGTGGTCGAGGCGGAGGAGCCGATCGAGGAAGAAGAGGCGGCGGTGGAGGCCCCGGTGGCCGGCGCCCCAGCCGGGGACGTGCTGATCAACGAGCTTGAAGAGGAGAGCCTGGACGAACTGGGTGACCTTGACGTGATCGAGCGCGAGGAGGTGGAGGAGTAATCCTCCATCCCATACCCGCGCCTCGCCGACGCGCGGCGAGTGCTGCTCTCGACCGCGTGGCCCTTCCCGCCGAGGCAGCGCCCCCGACCGAGGCCGCGGCCGTGGAGAGCAAGGCCGCGCGGCCGGCCGGGACGAACAAACCACCGTGGAACTCTCGCCTCAGGGATGAGCCGTGGTTCCCATCTTGTCCATCGTCGGCCGGTCCAACAGCGGGAAGACGACGCTCCTGGAGAAGCTCATCCGGGAGCTGACGAATCGTGGGTGGCGGGTCGGGACGATCAAGCATCATTTCCATGGACCCGTCGAGGTGGACGTCCCTGGCAAGGACTCCTGGCGCCACAAGCGGGCGGGGGCGCGGACCGTGGCCCTGTCCTCGCCTGACACGCTCTTCGTCCTCGGCGACATCGCGGGGGAGTGGTCGCTGGAGGCCATCGCTCACCAGGCGCTCTTCGAGGTGGACCTCATCCTCACCGAGGGGTTCAAGTCCGGCCCCATGCCGAAGATCGAGGTGAACCAGGCCGCACAGGAGATGCCGCTCCTCTGCGGGCCGGAGGATCACCTGGTGGCCGTGGTGACGGACCGTGACCTCGCGCTCCCAGTTCCCTGCTTCGGCCTGGAGGAGGCAGGCCCGCTGGCGGATTTCATCGAACGCGAGTTTCTCAAAGAGACCGGCGTGTCGCGCGTGGAGGTCCTCGTGGGCGGACGCCGCATCTCCCTGGATGGTCAGGCCCAGGAGATCCTGGCCCGCGTGGTCCGGAGTCTCGTGGGCGACTGCCGGGACCTGGCCGGTGGCCCGCCGATCGAGCTCCGGATTCGCGGACAGACGACATGACGGGCGCGGTCTTGGCCGGCGGGGGCTCCACCCGCATGGGGGTGAACAAGGCCCTGCTCGCGTTCGGTGGGGTGCGGATCATCGAGATGCTGCTCCGGATGATCCGTCCGTTGTTCCCCGAAATCGTGATCGTCGCCAACGACCCGGACGCCTATGCGGATCTCGGCGTGCCCATCTGGCCCGATCGGATCCCGGAGAAGGGACCCCTGGGGGGCATCTACACCGCCGTCTTCCGCAGCGCCTTCCCCCAGACCTTCTGCATCGCCTGTGACATGCCGTTCGCCAATCCGGCGGTCATCGCCTTCCTGCGGGATGTGTCCCCGGGGTACGACGTGGTGGTCCCACGGACGGCCGATGGATACCAGCCTGTGTACGCCGTTTACAGCAAGACCTGCCTCCCCCACATGGAAACGATGATCTGCGCCGATCGCCTGAGGATCGACCGGCTGTTCCCGGTGGTGCACGTGCGGACGGTCGGGGAGGACGAGCTGCGCCCGCTGGATCCGTCCCTGCTCTGTTTCGTCAACGTCAACACCCGGGAAGAGCTGGAGGCGGCCGCACGGCTGGCCGCCGGGGGCGAGGACGACATCCGACAGCGACAGCAACAGGGGCTGGGGGCAGGCCGCGGGCGATATGAGTAACCCCGCCGTTAGCGTCCTGACCCCACGCTGGGTCTTTCCCATCAGCTCGCCCCCGATCGCCGATGGGGCGGTGGCGACCCAGGGTGGACGGATCCTGGCCGTGGGGACCCGCGCCGATCTCACCGCGGCCTGGCCCGGTGCCAGCCGCTTCCATCTCCCCGAGGCCGCGCTCTTGCCCGGCCTCGTGAACTGTCATACCCATCTGGAGCTTTCCGGCCTTTCCTCACAGCAACTCGTGAACGGCACATTCGTCCTGTGGCTCGCGGCCCTGATCGAAAAGCGACGGGGGATTCCGGTCGCGGAGCAGGCAGCCGCCGCCGAGGCTGGCGCACGGAGGCTCATCGAATCCGGCACGACCTGTGTGGGCGAAGTCAGCACGGCCGGCTTGAGTCTGGCGGCCCTCCTGTCCCTGGGACTACGGGGAGTGGTGTACCGGGAGATTTTGGGTCTCACACCCGGAGAGGCCGAGAGGAGATGCGATGCTGCGCGGGCGGACCTCCAGGGTATGCAGCAGATGGCTCGCGGCGGGCTGCTTCGGGTCGGCCTCTCACCCCACAGTCCATACAGCCTGTCGGAGGAATTGTTCCGCGCCTGCGGGGCGATGCTTCGCGGGTCGCACCTTCCGTGTTGCATCCATGCGGCCGAATCCCGGGAGGAGGTGGAGTTTCTCTCCACGGGGCGGGGAGCCATCTCCGATCTGCTCTATACCGCGGTCGGGTGCCGCGTCCCGCCCCCGCGGCGGCGGGCGCAAAGCCCCATCGAATACCTCGACGGACTGGGCGCCCTGGCGTGGCGCCCGCTGCTGATCCATGCCGTCCACGTGGACGCAGCCGACATCCCCCGCATGGTGAGAAGCGGCGTCAGCGTTGCCCATTGCCCGCGCAGCAATGCCCGCCTCTCCGATGGCGTGGCCCCGGTGGCGGACTTCCTGGCGCACGGCATCCCTGTCGGCCTGGGGACGGATTCGCTGGCCAGCGTCCCGACCCTGGACCTCTGGGACGAGATGCGTGCGGCCCTGGCGGCTCAGCGGGGCCGCCTCGCCCCGGGCGAGGTTCTCGACATGGCGACGCGAGGGGGCGCCCGGGCCCTCGGCTTGGCGGACCAAGTGGGAAGCCTCGAGGTGGGCAAAAGAGCCGACCTCATCGCCGTACCCGCAGGAGCGGTGGTAGCATCGGATCCCGCGGGCTCCCTCATCGCCATGACGCGAGGGGAGGATGTGCTATTGAGTCTGGTGGAGGGTGAGGTGCGCCACCACCGGCTCGCGGAGGTGCCATGCGCCTGAGGCTGGGACGGGTTCGCTACATCAACTGCGAGCCGGTGTATTATGCCCTGGAGCATGGGATCGTGCCGGCCGACTGCGAGATCCAGGATGGGACGCCAGCCGAATTGAACGGACGCCTACGCGCCGGCGACCTGGATGTCTCGGTCATCTCGGTGATGGAGGCCGCGCTCCGCCCCCAGGCCTATCGACTGCTGCCCGGGCTGGCCATCGCCTGCGACGGAGCCGTCGAGAGCGTTCTCTTGGCGAGCGAGCGGCCGGTGGAGGAGTTGAACGATCTTCCCGTGGCCCTCAGCCGCCACTCGCTCACCTCCGTCTACCTCGTCAAGCTTCTCCTGGAAAAGGTGTATCAGGTCCAGCCCCGCTTCGTGGCCGACGCCGAGGGGGCCAGGGTGGCGGCCCGCCTGATGATCGGGGACGAGGCGCTGCGCCTGGGCCCCCAATATCCGAACAGCCTGGACCTGGGCAAGGCGTGGCACGGGCTCACAGGACTCCCCTTTGTCTTTGCCGTCTGGGCGGCACGCGCCGAGGTCTGGGACGCCGCAGGGGAGGAGGTGCGGGCGCTTCACCGAGCGCTCCTGGCCGCGAAGGCCTACAGCCAGACCCATCCGGAGGCCATGGTAGCCCTGGCCTGCGAGCGCACCGGGCTCCCGCCGGAGGCGTGCCGGCGGTATTTGCGGGAGAGTCTCTGCTTCGATCTCGGCCCGAGACATTTGGAAGGACTCCGGACCTTCCTGCAGTTCCTGGCCGAGGCCGGCGAGCTGCCCGCGGTCCCCTCGCTGACGTTCATCCCGGCGTGATCCCTGGTGGAGGGAATCAGATGCCTGACGCCCACCTCTCGTTCCTTCACGTCTCGGACCTGCACATCCTGGGGGAGGAGGAGCGGCGCCAGTACGGCGCCGACACGGCCGCCATCCTTCGGCAGGCCATCCCCATGATGAATGCGCTGCGGCCGGATTTCATCATCGCCAGCGGCGACCTGATTGGCGACGAGTCGGAGGAGTCCTACCGGCGCCTGCAGGCGCTCCTCGCGCCCGTGGAGGCCCCGGTCCATTACCTCATGGGCAACCGCGATGACCGGACAGCCTTCCGCCGGGTGTTTCGCCCGCAGGTACCGGCGTCGGCCGACCCGATCTGCGAGGCCTTCGGGCGAGGCGGGGTTCGGTTCCTCCTTCTGGATTCCGTCCTGCCCGGCAAGATCGAGGGGCGGCTTTCGGGCGACCAGCTCCACTGGCTGGAGACCGAGTTGATGGCCCATCCAGACCGACCGACCTGGGTCTTCCTCCATCACCAGCCCCTGCCCATTTACATTCGCTGGCTGGATGCCCTGGGCCTCCAGAACCAGGAGGAGTTCCTCTCGGTTCTGGCCCGGCATCCACAGGTCGAGGTCGTCTGCTATGGACACGTCCACCAGGTTCGCCGCTGGCGGTATCGCGGCGTGCTCTTCCTCAGCGTGCCTGCCCTGGCCTTCCAATTCTCTTCCACCAACCAGGAACTGGAGATCACGACGGAGCCCCCGGGCTTCCGCCGGGTCGAGATCCGCGGCGGGGAGCGGCGGCACTGGCTCCACTTCCTGGACGGCCGAGTCGTCCCCGAGCCCGCGCTGCCCGCGATTCCCATCTACGTCCGCTGATCCCTGAAGGCCGCGACGCAGAGGAGCCGCGAACACATGAACCCCTCCGAGTCGCAGATCCGTCGGGATCTCACGGCCCTCGTCGGGCCGCGCGATCCCTACGCAAGTCTGCAGGCCCTGGACGCCGCTGCGACCTACGTGGCGGAGCAGTTCCAGGCTGCCGGGCTCGCGGTATCGGAGGATGCGTTCCCGGCCGAGGGTCGGCTCTTCCGCAACATCGTCGGGACGAGCCTTGGGATTTTGGCGCCGCAGGAAGAAGTCCTGGTCGTGGCGCACTATGACACCAGGCCGGGGACGCCGGGCGCCGATGACAATGCCAGCGCCGTGGCCGCGATGATCGAGGCCGCGCGGACGCTGGTGCCGACGCGCTTCCAACGGACGCTTCAATTTGTCGGCTTCACCCTGGAGGAGTACGGCTATCTGGGGAGCCGCCACTTCGCCCGGCGGGCCAAGCGGGAGCGGCGAAAGATCGTCGGCGTGCTGGACATGGAGATGGTGGGCTTCACCAGTCGGAGGCAACGCCTCCCTCCGGGCATCCGGGCCCGAATCACCGGGGACTTCATCGGCGTGGTGGGCAACCGCAGGTCCCGGACGCTGGTGGAGGCGTTCGTCTCTTCGGCCCGACGTGCCGTTCCGTCTCTGCCGGTGGAGTCGCTCGTGGTCGGGTGGAACGGGTACCTCTTGCCCATCGTTCGTCTGAGCGATCACGTGTCGTTCTGGGACGCCGGCTTCCCCGCGGTCATGATCACCGACACGGCCTTCCTGCGGAACCCCCACTATCATTCGGCCAGCGATAGCCTGGACACCCTGGATCTCCCATTCCTCACGCAGGTGACTGCGGCCATCGCCGCCACGGCGGCTGACCTCGCCCGGCCGGTCGCGAGGTCCTTTCCGGCGAGTTGAGTTCCGGCGCTACCCGGATGGCGAATGGAGGTGAGGCGTGCACAATCGACCAAGCACCACGATCGAGCGCGGGTGTGTTTCCGCTCTCCTCGGCCTCGTTGATGGCGAGATCGTGGATGGCTGGGCCATTGGAGACAGCCTCGGTCTGATGCAACGGCTCGGCGCAATCCCCGCGAGAGGAGAGGCCGCGGGGTGGCGCAACTAGTCCACCTGGAGCCCTTATGAAACTCGACGGCATGATTTTCGATCTCGACGGAACGCTGGGGGACACGCTGCCCGCATGCTTCGCAGCCTTCCGGCGAGCCCTGAGGGGGTTTTCGAACCGCCCCTACACGGACGAGGAGATTGCGGCCCTCTTCGGGCCGAGCGAAGAAGGGATGATCCGGCAGTTGGTCCCGGACCAGTGGCAGGCCTGCCTGAAAGCCTATCTTGCGGCCTACGAAGAGGAATCCGCAAAGCGGGCCCGACTGTTCCCGGGTATCGAGACGGCGCTAGGCCTGCTCAAGAGGCGCGGCGTGGCGTTGGCGATCGTCACAGGGAAGGGGCCGCACAGTGCGGACATCTCGGTGAGGCATCTTCGCCTGGCCGAGTATTTTGACGTTCTGGAAACGGGCTCTCCGGACGGAGGCGTAAAGCCGCTGTCCATCAAGAAGGTCCTAACGGCGTGGGGTGCTATACCTCACCAGGTGGCCTACGTGGGCGATGTCCCCGCAGACATGGAGGCCGCCAGGGAGGCTGGGGTCATCCCGCTGGGGGCCGCCTGGGCCGTTTCATCGAGTGCAGATGACCTGAGTGCGCGATCACCCCTGGAGACGTTCCGCAGTGTCGAGAGTTTCATCCAGTGGATCCAGAAGAACGTGGAATCCAAGAGGAACTAGCGACTTCCCCTCTTCCCCCCTCTGAGCCTCTCCCTTGCCGCGGTGATACCCTTCGTTCCACGCTCTGTCCGTTGATCCCCGTGGTGGTCCCGCGCTGCCCGAGCGATCCGCCCCTCGCAGGTATCGTGACCCTTGACCCCCCGGGTGTGCGGGGCGGGGTCAGTGCATGTTGGGTTCGCTGGACGCAGATTCGTGGTGGGTATGAACGTGGTCGGCTCCGGGGTGCTCATGCTCGTGCGCGTGCCAGAGGTCCCCGTGGGCATGACGGTGGGAGTGGACGAGGTTGGCGGATAGGAGGATGGGGCGGTTCGTCAGGATCTCCTCAGGCGGCCCGGAGGCCAGGATGCGCCGGTCCTCCCCGAACACGAGGATCCGAGTGGCGATCTCCGGAACGATGTGCAGGTCGTTGGTCGCGGTGATCACCGTCTTGCCCTGCTCTTGCGCCTCGAGGATGAGATCCACGAGCGTCCGGCTGCTTCGAGGATCGAGCCCGGCGGTGGGTTCGTCCAGTAGGAGGACCTGCGGATCCATCACCATCACGGACGCCAGGGCGACCTTCTTCTTCTCCCCGCCGGACAGGGCAAAGGGAGGTCGTCCGGCCAGGCCGCGAAGCCCGAAGGTCTGCATGGCCTCGGTGACACCACGGCTCACCGCTTCCGGGGGATCGTTCATCTGGAGGGGGCCGAAGGCGACCTCGTCCTCCACGGTGGGGTTGAAGAGCTGCGCGTCGCAGTTCTGGAACAGGATGCCGATTTCCTTCCGGAAAAACATCCCGAAGGGATCGCGAGAGAGAAGCGCCTCGGTGATTTCCCTCCCAAAAGCGCGATAGGATCCTCTCTGCGGAAAGATCAGACCCCCCAGGACCCTGAGCAGTGTCGTCTTCCCGCAGCCGTTGGCGCCCAGGATGGCCACCCGCTCTCCGGCAGAGACGGTGAACGACACCCTCGACAGGGCGGGGATGTGTTCTCCGTAGGCGTAGTGGACGTCGACCAGCTCCAGCAGCGGTGTCATGGTCCCTCAGACTCGGGAGTGGACAGCGTTCCAGAGGATGTGGGCGGCCGCACAGAGGGCGACGACCACCGCGAGGAATCCCCAGTCCCGTGCCCGAAGGCGCGAGCCGGGAGGGAATCTCGCGTCCCTCCTGAATCCCCGGGCCGTCATCGCGTCACTGACCTCTTCCATCAGGTGCAGGCCCCGGTCCCAGGCGCTGGCGATGCGGGATCCAACCCATGCCTGCTCATCGGCCATGGGTGCGCGGCAGACCGCGCGACTCTTCTTTCCCATGTGCATCTCTTCGGACTGCCGGTGGAACACATGCAGATACCGCACGGTCATCCCGGCCACCTGCAAGAACATCGGAGGCAGGCGAAGGGACCGCAGGGCACGAAGCACGTCCACCCATCGCGTTGCAAGGGTCAGCCAGAGGACTGCGGCAACGGAAGACAGGACGCGGAGGAGCAATGTAGCTGCCGTGAGCAGCCCCTCGCGGCTCATGCCGATCACGCGAGGAAGAACGTAGGGGCCGTAATGCCATTCCTGCTCTCGCCAGAGGAGGGGGAGAATGACCTGCCCGCCGGTGAAGATGTTCAGGGTGGCTGGCGCCGCAACGAGCACGGAAAAGACGAGTGCCACAAGGAAGCCGGCCCCCAGCACTTCCTTCATCCGAAGGCGGGAGAGCGCGATGGCGGCGATGGGAAGGGCCGCATGGCCCAGGAGTACAGGGATGGACCGCGCCAGGCTGACGCTGAGCAGAAACAGAAGCGTGGCAACCAGCCGGGCTCTCGGGTCAACCCCTTGCAGGATGCCGGGGCGGCACGCCGTCTCGTCGCGCAGGAGGGAGCGGGAGAAGAATGCAGAGATCTGTCGGAGTGTCTTGTCGGCGGAATTCCTCCCGACTGGCCTCAGGCCGCGCATCCTGGCGAGTTCGAGGAATTGCTGCTCCCGGGTGGCCTGGTTCATGCGCGGTGCTTTCCCCGGCTGCCCGTCACCCATCGGGCGAGCAGGTATCCGCCGCCGCCACAGGCCGCAATTCCGATGAACGCCGAGAGGATGTAGAAGAGGCTCAAGCGAGACAGCGGCTCCTGCTCCTGGCTTGGCGGGGCATAATCGGGGATCGGCGCCTTCCAGATATCCGCGTTCTTCTCCATCCCGGCGGGGGCATATCCGACCATCTGCCGTATCTCATCCACGCCCCATTCGCCCCAGGCTGAACCCGCCTTCATGATCTTGGGGAGATAGAGCCCGATCGGTGACGCGAGGGCCAATACGACCAGAGCCACCCAGAGCTTCCGGTACGCCTTCATCGGACCGTCTCCTCGGCCGCCATCCGCAAGATCCAGGCAGATTCTGAGCGCTGGAGAAAGTAGACCACCAGCCCGGTGATGAGGGCCTCAACCGCTCCAAACAAGGTCAGGTGCCCGAGCAACATGGCGGGGATCGCCACCGAGAGGGGATAGGGGGCATACAGCGCCCGGCCATCGGCGCCCGTGTGCAAGAGGGGCTGGATCCCGAACATCAGAGCGGTGGTGAGCGCGGCGCTGTTGAGCCCCACCCATCCCCCGATGCCGGCCGCCACGGCCTTCCCCTTTTCCGAGGAGAATAACCTGGACAGGAGGCTGTACGCACCGTACCCGGTGAAGGGCATGACGAAGGCAATGTTGAAGCAGTTGGCGCCGATGGCGGTGATCCCCCCATCCCCGAAGAGGAGAGCCTGGATGATGAGCGCAATGGTGATGGAGAGCATCGCCCCCCAGGGACCGACAGCGATCGCGAT
>Ga0315289_10007677_pt1 | contig 15694 bp, 9 predicted proteins | sample YL17G11_40_MG_FD_203452 | JGI IMG/M metagenome (GOLD analysis project Ga0315289, IMG submission 203452) | Sediment microbial communities from Yellowstone Lake, YNP, Wyoming, USA - YL17G11_40 | ecosystem: Environmental > Aquatic > Freshwater > Lake > Sediment | place: USA: Wyoming | collected... | reverse complement strand
GGTCCCGGGCCCTGTCGAGCAGCGTCCGGTCGGGCGAGGCGGAGGCGCGGTTGGAGAGGGCGCGGCGGAGCTCGGAGGCCTCGGCGTCGAGCGGGTGTTGTCGTTGTTGCTGCTGCTGCTGCTGCTGTTGCTGCTGCTGCTGCTGCTGCTGCTGCTGCTGAGGAGGAGGAGGAGGAGGAGGAGCAAGGGGCGACGGCGGCGCTGGAGCAGGAGCAGGAGCAGGAGGAGGAGGAGGCGAGGAGGGGGGTGTCGTCGAGGTCGACCGCCGTGCGACCGCCGCCAATCGCTGCCGCCATCGCCTCGGCAGTTCGGCGCTTCTCCTGCTGCTCTTGATTGCCGCTTTGAGGCATCGGGGGATCGCGAGCCTCGCTCGCGGTGCCGTAGCCGTGGAGCCTCTGTCGAGGAGAGGCCGGGCGGCCAGTAGTGCCGACCGCGAAAGAGCAGCGGCCATCGGACTCTCTCTTCTACTAGAAATTTTTGAAAGTGAGCTTTTTTTTTCAACCTCGACTCCGACTCGCTCTCCCCATCTAAACGTTCCCTCTTTTTCTTCTTCTTCTTCTTCTTCTTCATAATCTTCTTCTTCTTCTTCACTTACGCGCATTACAGAGAGAAAAAAAGAATTACCACTCAAACGGCCTGCCCCCTGCCTTATCCTTGACCACCTTGACGATTAACTCCCTGACCGCCCCGGCCGCCCCGATCAGCATCACCGCCGTCATCAAGGGCACCGTCAGCCAGCAGAACCAAAACTCCCAGCTGCCCGCTCGCGGCTTCTTGAGCTTGAGCCACAGCAGGCACGGCATGATGAACGTCGTCGGCGTGATCGACAGCGCTCCGAGAAGGCCCAGCACGACCTCGAAGAACGGGATCGCGGCAGCCAAAAACGAAATGACAAGCACCAGGCTCGACCTGACAATGGCGCGGTACAGCACCGCCGAGGGCAGCAGCCCCCTCTTGATAGCGAGCCCGTCGATGTAGTCCAGCAGCGGGAACAGGTAGACGTGAAACCCGGCCAGCACGTGGAAGACCACCATCGCGTTGGCGGCGACCATCACGCCGACCGGCCGCGACAGCGACACGAGGATGTTTGGCTCGACGGCGTTGCCAAACGTGTGGTAGCCCGTGAACGCGACGCTGAAGTAGAAGAAGGCCGTGAACGCGAAGGTGAGGTGGACCGAGTTCATCATGGGCTGGGTAGTCGAGGGCGGGAAGGGGAGCGTGGCCTGGATCTCCTGGGCGATGTTGTGTCCTGTTTTCGATTTTTTTTTTAAGTTTCAAAAGTGAGCGTCAAAAAAGGGTCCCCTTTCCCTTCTCTCTCCTCGTTTCCTCTTTCTTCGTCCCCCAACCGTTCCCTTCCTCACCTCCGTACGCGAAAGCGATGGTCGCGATCGCGTTCGCGGCGTTGAAGACCAGCGCCTCGGTCGAATCGACCGATTTCGCGGCGCCGAACTGGTACGACACCGCCGCGTTTTTGTCGCCCGTGCCGCGGACCAGCGACCCGATGAACGCGACGAGCGCGTAGAAGACCGACGCCAAGGTGCCGATCATCGACACGGCCGACAGCGAGTGGAACGAGCGGATCTGGACCACACAGAGGTTGATCAGCATGAAGATAAAGATCCAGCGGCCCAGCCCGCCGTCTCCTCCCCCTCCGCCCTCGCCGCCCCAGCTCGAGCCGGGGGCGACGAGCGCGACAATCTTCTGGAAGGAAATGGCGGCAGTGATGGTGTAGGCGATCGGGATGCCGACGAAGAGGATGACCTGGAAGGGGGTGAGGAGCCAGAAGCCCCTGTTGGTGTGGAAAAGGTTGGGAAGGGAAAGGCGGAGAGAGAAGAGAAAGGTTTGAGTTTCGGATTCGGTTTCGCCGTCTTGTCGAAAAACTCGAAAGAGAAAAAATGGCTTAAAAAAACGCACCACCTCTCCCCAAAGGCGAACTTTGTCAGATCCTGGTACCGGTCCATCCGGATGAGGTTGCTTTTTTTGTTTTCGTTTTTAGTAAAAGGGGGAAGCGTGAGCGGGAGCGTGAGCGCGAGGATTTGGCAAAAAAAAGGCCAAAGAAGAAACAACTTCTGTTTCCTGTCTCACCTCGGGGGGATGAGCTGCTCGTGGAGCCTTACGAGCAGCACGAACGTCCCAAGCGAGATCGACCAGCTCAGCAGCATGCAGGTTATGCCGAACGGCCAGCCCAGACAGGCCATGGCGAAGGGGAGCGCGAGGACCCCGGCGCCGACCATCGAGGTGAAGTTGTGCTTGTTCAGTTTTGTTTTTTGTTTTTTTTCTTCCGGGTTTTTCGTTTTTAGAGAGAGAGGGCGAGAGGCAAAAGCAACGAGGCCTCCTCCCGGCTCTCTCCGTTCTCCAAATCTACACCTAAAACCTTCTCACTCACCCAGAACACAGAAAGGACCGACGCGTCGCGCTGGGACGTGCCCGTGCGGTGCGAGTCCTCCTCCTCCTTGGTCTGTTTTTTTTTTAAATGAAAAGTTCGGGGTCGATAGGGGGACGACGACGAGGGCGGCGGCGACGTCAGCAAGGTTTCTGGTTTGCCCTTTTTTTTTTCTTTCCAATTCCATACAGCAAGCCCTGCTGCAGTCCCGTTTTCTCTGCGTGACAGTGTAGCTTCGCAGCAGCGACGTGCTTCAATTTGCCGATTGGCGATCGGAGGTGCACAGGGGTCCTTGCCGGTCGAGGCCATTCGAACCTGTCGCAGAAGATATGCAGAGCCATTGAAAAACAAAAAAAAGCAAAAACTCGGGACCGATTCCGCTGCGACCCTTCCATGCGATTCTTACCATTCCGCCGGGCGCGTCGTGGAACATCTCCGACCAGAGGGAGCTCAGACGGAATCTCACTGAGCTCGAGGCCCCCCTGGTCCCTGCGAGGCTGCTGCCTTCGCCGGCCGGCGTCGACGGTGGGTCCATGCCGGTGACGAGCCTCGACTTGGCCAGCTCGACGTCTCCCGCGGCCGCTGTTGCCGGCTTGGCCGTCGACATCACTGCAATTGCGATATGACTCCCTCGAAGGAGAAGTCTCGGCCGCGCGCTGGTGGGCTGTCGAGAGAAAAAAGGGAGAAAGAGGGAAAAGGGCCGCCGCCGTCTCTCTTTGAAACGAATCGAAGTTTTGAGGGGAGGGAGAGCTGATATTTTTTGTTCTCGAGCCGTCTCTATCGGCGGGCTACTTTTCTTTCTCTCCCCTTGCGCCCCGCAACTCCTCTTCACGCTTTCTCTTCCTCGTTGCCCTCTTTTCATCCGCATTCTCCTCCTCTCCTCCAACTATCACTCCTCCAGGAGACGGGTCTCGCTCTTTCTGAACCGCTATGGTCGTAGGAGGCCCAGCCGCGGAGCTGGAGCGGCTGAGGCAGGGTGCGTCTTGAGACAGAGAGAGAGAGGGAGAGCAAGAAGAGGTCGATTGTTGCGCAGCCATGATCGAAGTTGTTTTTTTGCTCTCTTTTCCGTGCTCGTTCGCGAGCACTCTCGCGTCGGCGCTTCCGTTTCTGTCCGCAGGCAGCGCACGATCCAGACGTACTCTGCCTGAACATGGGGACGGTTCTTGCTCTTTCGGGGAAGCCTCGCCTCACGACAAGGAAACCGAATCAGGGGAAAGCAGCAGCTCCGTCGACACGCTCACTTTTTTTTTTCCTCTCTTGAAAAAAACCCAACCTCCTCTCTTCCGGAAAAAAAAAACAGAGCTTGCCGCAGAGGTCGCTCTCCTCCCGGGCTGCCTCCAGTCGCCGTACCCTTCCCTGCTGGTGGACTGCCTCGCCGACGTGTTCGGTCCCGGGGACGGGGAGCTGCCTCCGTGCCTGCGCAGCCGAGGAGGAAGCGTCGCAGGGGCACCGGAGGCAGCGGCGGCGACGCCACCACCCGCGGCGGCGGCGGCGCACCGACCCCGACCGCCAAAGACCGAGAAGAGAGTCTGGGTGCGCCTCGCCGCGGCGCTGGCCGAGCCCCTCGACTCCCCGGCGGCCCTCCGCTCCCGTGACGAGTGCGCCGAGGCCTCGCGGAAAGTGGCCGAGGAGCTGCGGAGCGCCTCGTACCTCGCGGCGCCGACAGGGAGCCACCTTCCGGCCGAGGACGCCATCCTCCTCTCGCGCGTCCGGCGGCGGGCAGGAGGAAAGCAGCCGCAAAAGCAGCCTGCCTCCGCCGCCGCAGCCACACCAGCGGCGGCGACTCCAGCCCCGACGACCACGCTCGTCATCTGCAGGTGCTGCGGTGCGACGCTCTTCGCCGACGCCTACCTCGAGCACGCGGGTCCGTGCAGGGCGGCGCTCGCACGCGTCGTCGCCCGCGCGGAGCGCGTAGCGGCCGAGGCGGCGGCGGCGGCGAGGGCGGCGAGGGCGCGCGCGGAGGCCGCGGCTCTCGCGAGCGCTGCTGCTGCTTCTGCTTCTGCTGCTGCTGCGAATGCTCATGCTGCTGCGAATACTGCAGCAGCCGCGAGCGGCGGCTTCGGCGGCAGCGGAGGAGGATACCGCGCCCCCTCGCCCGCGGCGGGCAAGCGCAAGTTTGCCGACGGCGGCGGCGGCATTTCGGCGGCGGCGGCTTCGGGCCGAGCGAGGCCCTCCCCGACGCCTCCGCCCCCGCCCGCCGCGGCGGTGCGGGCGGCTGCGGCCGCTGCCTCCGCCGCGGCCGAGGCGCTGATGTCGCAGCAGAGGGCGGCGGCGGCGGAAGGAGCGGCTGCGGTGGCGGCGTCGGCGTCAGCGTCAGCGGCAGCAGTCGCGGCTCAGGCGGCGACGACGGCAACGGCGACAACGACCTCGGCGCCCTCCCCGTCGCTCGCGCCGCCGCCGCACGCGAGAAAGCCCAGGACAGCCGTTGGGAGCGCCAGGCCGGCGCCCTCGTTCGTCGCCGCCGCCGCCAACGGCCGTGGGACGGGAGCAACGATAGCGGCGGCGCCCCTCGCTCGGACGCAGCTCCTGCCGCCGCGGCCTCCTCCTGCGGCGACGGCGGGTGCAGCTCCGCTCTCGTTCTCCAAGCTCCTGCCGTCCCTCCCCGCCGAGGCTCATCGGCAGCAGCAGCAGCAGCAGCTCCAGCAGCAGCAGCAACATCACCAGTTCCAGCTCCAGCAGCAGCAGCAGCAGCAGCAGCTTCTCCAGTTCCAGATCCAGCGGCAGCAGCTTCAGCACATGCAGCAGCAGCAGCACCTCGCGCCGCCACCGCCTCCTCCTCCCCGGAGCCACTTCTCCGTCCCCGTCACCTCGCATCCGGGGCTCGCCGCGGCGTACGCCAACGGCGGCGCCGTGCTCTGGGACGCCGCCGCAGTCGGGCTCGGGCAGCAGCAGCAGCAGATGCAGCAGATGCAGCAGCAGTTTCACCCTCCCGTTCCCGCTCCCGCTCCCGCTCCTGCTCCAGCTCCGGAGCTGCCCTCGCGCCACTTCTCGGTTCCCGTCGCCGCGGGCCCCGGGATGAACGGAATCAACTTCGCTGCGACAGCGGCGGCGGGAGAAGGAGGAGGAGGAGGGGGAGGGGGCTACCTCTCGGCGCCGCAGCCTCCCTATTTTGCGTCGCTGCCCGACCTCTCGGGGCACCACCAGCCCGCGCCGCCGCTGTTTCCGCCACCTCTCCAGCAGTTCCCGCCGCCGCCGCAGCGGTTCCCCCCGTCGCTCGACCAGCAGCAGCTCTTTCACCACCACCAGCAAATGCTGCAGCAGCAGGCGGCGTTCCAGCAGGGAGGGGGAGGGGGCGCGCCCCTGCTGCCCCCGCTGCCTCTGGCTGCTCCGCCGCCGCACTGGCAGCAGCCTCCTCCTCCTCCTCCTCCTCCTCCTCACTTCCCGGTCATTCACCACCACCACCACCACCACCACCAGCAGCAGCATCAGATGACCCCCGTCCAGGGCCAGAGGACGGCGTCGCTCAACGCGCTGCTGGGCACGCTCCCGACGGTGGAGCCGCCGCCGTCGGCGCTGGCCCTGGGCGTGACACCGCGAATGCTTCCTCAGCAACAAAACCGTTGAGAAATCATCAGACACACTTCCGTCTCCGCCTCCCTCCTCAACTTCAGCCCCTCGCTGTATTCCAAAACTTGCCTTCAAAACCAACGCAGCTTTCTTATTTCTGTGTAGAAACCAATTCGGTCGTTATCTTTTCTGAAACTTCGGATAGAAGAGAGGTTGAAAAAAAAAGGAAAAATACCGCTACGGCACCTTAACTTGGCTCCACTTTTTTTTCTTCACTCGACGTAAGTCGAGTCGTATTTCAATTGCGGTCTTGCTAGTTTCCTCTCTAGCTCGCCGTTTCTCGTTCTGCTAATCGCTCCTGCTGCTAGCTAGCAGAGAGAGAAGGCGTCTCTCTCCGTTTTAACGATGCCAGCCCAGACGACCGCCGCGCCGTCGTCGGCGCTGGCGCAGCAGCTCTCGTCCATCTCGCTCGCGTGGGCCCGAGACCATGGGGGGAGGGGCCCCTCCGCCTCGGCAACCAGGAGGCCGTCGCTGCTCTATGATGCGGCTGCCGCCGCTGACATTGACATGGCCACCGTCTATGAGGTCGGCCTGAGCGGTACGTCGATAGAAAAAGGGGGGAAGAGCTGAGAGAGTAAAGAAGGAAGGCGACTTGAGAGAGAGCGGACGAATGGCTGCATGCGTGCGGCGGGCGGCGGCGGCTCGTCTCTCTCGGCGGAATTGCCCAAAAACTAGCCACGCGCCGCGTTGAGCGAATTTGAGTCCAGCCGGCGTCCCCATTCGAGACCCAGAGCCGTTCGAGACTTCTCATGTCCGTGAATCAGCAAAGAAGCGGAGAGCACGGCACCGAGGACCCCCATAAGGGGGAGAGGCAACGCCTCTCTTGCGCCGAGCATTCGTTCGTTTCGGTCGGTCGGTCGCTCGTCGGCACTCGCTCGCTTTCTTCTTTTCCCTCCTCTCGTCCTCTCTTTCTCACCCTACCACCTCCCGCCCCCTCCACCTCGAAACGCACGCCCCTCACACCACAGGCTTCCGAGAGCTCGCCAAGTCCGACGCGCGCTTCGAGCCCTACGCCCGAACGCTCTTCGCCCGCCCGAGCGGCTCCAACGACCCCGACGCCCTCGAGGGCCCGCTCGCCCGCTCCCTCGACGCGGCGCTCGCGGCGTTCGCGCGCCTCGTCGGCCCGCGCCTCCCCGAGCCCGCCGCGGCCCGCGCGCTCGAGTACCTCGTACGCCGCTTCAAGATAGGAAGCAACAGCGTGTCGGGCCCGGCGCTGATCGCGGCGGCGCTCCCGCATCACGGCACGCACGCCTTCGTCAGGCTGCTCCGCGTCTGCGCGCTCGGGCAGGCCGACGACACTAGTAATCCGTGGGCGTGGCTGGCGGCCTCGGCCGAGGCCGGCACGCCCGTGCCGCGGGCGGTCCTGGCGGCGAGGGCGGCGCACGATCTGCGGGTGCTGGTGGCCGTCTGCGCCGCGGCGGCGGACGGCGGGGCGGCGGCGTGCAGCTCGGAGGCGGCTCCCGAGGGGGGCGACGAAGGGGCGGCGGCAGCGGCGGCGGCTGCCGCGGCTGCCGCCGCTTCCTCCCCGGCTGCTCCCTCTCGCCGCGCCTCGGCCGCCTCGCTCTCCTTCTACGCCGTCACGATCTGCGAGGCCCTAGACGTCGCGGCGACCTCGGGTCGCGTCGGCGGGCGCAGGGCGCACGGAGGGAGCTCGGGCGGCGGCGGCGGCGTGGGCGACGCCGCGGTTCGCGCCCTGCTGCCGGGCGTTCTCGCGGGCCTCGCGCGCGGCGCTGGTCCCGACAGGCGCGGCGCGGCGACGATGGTCGCGGCGGCACTGGCCCGTTCGGCCAGGCTCGCGGACGCCGTCGTGAATGGTGAGTCTTCGGCCTTCTGTTTTCTTTTCGCAGAACGACCTTCTCTCTCTCTCTCGCGCGCGCTTCGAAAAAAAAACTCCACGCCGAGGAAGAGACCAATTCTTCAATTATATCATCCTTGCCCTGAGGCGGGAGTGGGAGTAATTCCCGCGCCCGCAATGCTGCGCCGAAAAGAAAATTTTAAATATCAGTTTGTATTCCCTGAGGCGTGGAACGAAGCGCGCGCGTGAGAAGAGTTGCGAGCGAGCGAGCTAGAGCGAGAGGACAAGGGAGAGGGACGATTTTTTTTTTTGCTCACGAAAAAAACAAAAAACCCAAAAAAACCCCAAAACAAAAAACCAGCTCTGTTTATCGAGGCCGCCAAGGGCGCCCCCGACGCCGCCGCTGCGGGCTCCTCCCCCGACGTCACCCTCCCGACCGTCTCCCTGCTGGTGCACCTGGCGGCCACGCAGCCGCACTACGGCGGCGGAGGCTCGAATGCGCAGATGGACGCGAGGGCGTTTGCGCACGTCGTGAAAGTCCCCGGGCTCGCCGCGGCCGCTGCCAGGCTCCGCGCGAGGGGCGCCGCCCCGGCACTCGCGGCCCTGCTGAGGCTGCTCCTGGCGCCACTGGTCGAGGCCTCGGGCTCGAACGCGAGGCACAGGCAGGTGCTGGTGGAGTTCGCGAGGAGCGGCGCGCTCTCTGACGGGAGCGGGAGCGGAGACAGCGAAGGGGCCGACGTGTTATCATCGAGGCTCGCCCGCACCGCCGCCGATGGGGTCATCGCCGCGGGCGCCGCTGCCACTTCCTCCGGAGGGGAGGCCGGAGGGGAGGCCACGCGGGACTTTGCAGCGGCACTCGCGGCTCTCGACTCTCGCGCGCCGCTCGCCGTCGGGGCCGCCGTCGACGCGGCGCTGGCGCCTCTGCGGGAGGAGAGGAGGAAGAAGAAGAGGAGCAGCGAGGGGAAGGAGGAGGCCGGCGGCGAGCAAGGCGAGGACGGGGGCGAGCGCGCTGCCGCCTCGGCGGCGCTCGAGTTCATCTCCGCCGCGCTCTCCGACGCGCGGAACGCGCCCGTGGCCGCGGCCGGGGCCTCTCTCGCCGCGGCACTGGTCTCGCCGCACGCCCACCTACGCCGCGCGGCGCTGCGCTCGCTCGAGGAGAAGGAGAAGAGGGGCGGAGGCAGCGGCGGCGAAAACACCGCCAACGGCGGCGGGACCGCCGACGCCGACGCCCCTTCCACCCCTGCTGCCGCTCCTCTCCCTCTCGTCGACGCCTCCCTGGCCCAGACCCTCCTCGACCGCATCTTCGACGACGACCCGTCCGTCGCCGCCGAGGCCGTTTCGTGGCGCGTCGTGCGGTCGCTGCCGCGGGAAGCCGCCGCGGCTGCGCTCGTGCGGGCCGCCCGCGGCGGCGACGCCAACGGTGCCGTCGGCCGCCGCGCGCTGCGCTCGCTCTGCCGCCTCGCGCGCGAGATGGCCGCAGCCGCGCCGGAGTGGAGGCGCGCGGCCGTTACCGAGGTCCTCGCGGCCGCGCTGCCGCTCCCGGGGCGGAGGAAGGCCGCCCGCGCCGCCGCGGAGGCCGGGGCCAAGGTCGGGGACGAGCTCGCAGCGGCGCTGAGTACCGCAGAGTGGCTGACTTCGTCCTCCTCGGCTGCTGATGACGAAGACGACGAAGACGAGAGGGGAGCCAAGAAGACGGCGGCGCAGAGGAAAAAGCTTGTCGTCCCTCCGACGCCGCCACAGAACGCCGCGCGAGCGCGCGGGGCCAAGGGCGCCGGCGGCGACGACGAGGAGCGGGGAGCGCAGCGGCCGGCACACCCTTCTTCCGCTCGCCCCGGCGCGGCGGCCTGCTTTGCCGACTGCCGCTCGGCCGTCGCGGCGCTCGCCGCCGCGGCCGCCTCCTCCAGCGACGCCTCGAGCGCCGCCTCGGCCGTGGCTTCCTCCGCCGACGCGTCTCCTCGGGCGCGGTTCGCGGCGGCGCTGGCTCTGGTCGCGGCGCTCTCTGCCGAGGCGCCGGCGTCGGCCAAGGGGAGCAGCAGCGACCATCGTCAGAAGATGCAGGCGCTCGCCTCCGCCGCCCTCTCCGCCGCGCTCGCCCTGCTCCCGCTCGCCGATGGGGTGAGCGACGAGGAGGCATCCGCGGCCTTCGAGCCCGGCTCGGGCCTCCCGACGGACGAGCTGCTCGCTGCTGTTTCCGTTGCCGCGGGAGACGACGGCCCCGCGGCGAGGGCGCGCTCGCTCGCGGCGCGCAGGCTGCTGGCCGCCTCCCTCGAGGCCGCCGCCGCTGCCTCTTCGTCCTCTTCTTCCCCTTTGGCGAGAGACCGGGACGCTCTCTACGCCCGCCTCGTTGCGGTCTCCCCGCCGGCCACCTCTGCCCGCGCGGCGCTGCTCCTCCTCCTCGCGGCCGAGGGTGGCGGCGCCGGGTCGGGGGGCCTCGGCGCCGCGGGGCTCCTCGCGCGCGTCGCCGCGGCGGGCGGCGAGGCCGCCGCGATCGCCGCCCTCGCGGACCTCCCGGGGGCTCTCTCCAGTGCCTCCTGCTCCGTCGCCGCCGCCGCCGCCGCCCTCGCCTTCGTCGTCCCCAGGCTGCTGGCGGCGGCGAGGTCCCCCGCTTCGGCTCGGGTCCGCGCTGCGGCGCTCGCGGCCACCGGAGCAGCCGCCGCCGCCGCTTCTTCTTCTTCTTCTTCCGCGGCCCTCGCCGCCGCGGCTGAGGCCCTCTGCTCGTCGGAGGGGACGGCCCGCGCCGTCGCCGCCGACGGCGCTGCGGTGGACACGGCCCTGGCCGCAGCGGCGACGGCGGCGGCGGCGAAGAAGGGAGGAGCAGGAGGAGGAGCCCGCGGAGGGAAAGCGACGTCCTCTTCTCCGCTCGCGGCGCTCGCGGTCGACTTTCTGTCCTCGCTCGACGCCGGGTCCTTCGCGAGCGACCCCTCGGTCTCCCTGGCCGCGGCCGCGCTGGTCCCCGTCGCCAAGGCCGTCGCCGCGGTGGGAGCAGGGGGAGCGTCTGCCGCCGACGCTGCGAAGGCGGCCGCGTCGGCGCTCCGCGTTGTGCTTCGGAGCGAAGGAGGCGGCGGCGTCGGAAACCTCGGCCTCTGCCTCGACCTCTGCTCCGTGGCCGCCTGCGGCGTCTCCTCCGCTTCGGCCTCGATCGCCGAGGAGCCCCTGGCGACGCTCCTCTCGCTCGCGAACGCCGGGGGAGCAGGGGCGGCAGCGGCGGGATCCGGGTCCGCGCCGCCCTCCGAGCTCCGCGCCGCCGCGCTGGCCGCGCTCTCCGCGGCCGCCGGCGCGGCGGCCGCGGGCCCGGCCCGCCGCGCCGCGCTGTCGGCGCTCGTCCGCGCCGCCGCGAGGGAGGGCGACGAGGCGCCCCGCGAGGCCGCGCGCGCGGCTCTCGACGCGGCGCCGCTGCCGGCGTCAGAGGTCGCCGCAGTGCTGTCCGCTGCGGCGGCGGAGGTGGCCGGAGAGCAGAGGCCGGCGGCGGCGGGAGGGCGGGCGGCGAAGAGGCCGCGCGCCGGCGGGAGGCACGCCGCCGCTGCCGAAGAAGGCGCTCCTCGCTCCTCCCCCTCCTCCTCCTCCTCTTCCGGCTGGGAGATCCTGCTCGAGGTCCTGCACTGGCGGGCCGCGGACGACGGGGCGCTCTTGCTCCCGCCGCTGCTGGCGCTCGTCGGGGCGCTCGCGGCCGCGGCGGCAGCCGCGGCCGAGGCCGCCGCCGTCTGCGAGGGCGACGGCGACGACGGCGTCGGCGTCGGCGTCGGCGAGGAAAGCGAAGAGGGTGAGGAAGAGCGAGCTGCGCCTTCCAGCGGCGGCGTCTCCTTCGACGCCCCCTACCTCCTCCGCCTCGCCCTTGGGGCCGCCAAGCGCGCCGCCGAGGCCGCTTTTGCCGCTTCTGCTGCTGCGTGCGCGACAACGGAAATGGATGAGGACGCTGCCCCTGCTGCTGCTGCTGCTGTGCGACGCCGGGGCAGCAAAGCTCCTCCCTCGTCTTCTTCATCTTCTTCTGCTGCTCCCGACTTCGACGTCGCCGCGGTCGCCACAGCCGCGGCCTCGGCCTGCGACGGGCTCACCCGCGTGGCGGCCCTCGACACCTTCGTGTCGCTCGCGGCGCTGGCGCCCGGGAACGCCGCGGCAAGCGCGGCCGCCGCCCTCTCCGGGGCCGCCGCCGCGGCCGCCTCCCGCGACCCCGGCTCCCGCGTCGCCGCCGAGCGCGCCGTGCGCGCCCTCGCCGCGGCCTGGGGTGCGGCGAAGGGCAAAGGAGGCGACGGAAATGAAAGGAAGCCCGCGGAGCTCGCCGCGGCGGCCGTGGCCGTGCTCCCCTCGCTGCTCGCGCCGCGGAGGCTCGCGCTCGCGATGACGCTCGCCGAGGCGCTGCAGGAGGAGCACTTTGGGGGATCTCTTTCTTCTTCTTCCTCGGGGCTCACAACGGTCTGCCTGGAGCTGCTGCGCGCCGGCTGCGACGAAACTGCGGCGAACGGCGGCGGCAGCGAAGGAGGGGATGCCTCTTCGAGCTGGGTCTCCGACCTCGGCGCGTCGCTCATGGCACAGGTGAGATTGTTTCCCTTCCTTTTTTCCTTTCCGTTCCGTTCCGTTCCGTCCTCTTTCCCCTTTCCGTTCCCTTCTCTTCTTCCTCTTTCCCCTTTCCTTTCCCTTCTCTTCTTCCTCTTTCTCTTCCCTTCTCTCCTCTTTCTCCTCCCTTCTCTCTCTGCCGGTGATGGTCTCAAAAAACTATAATAAACTGATTTTAATGAGTGTGATGGGCAAGATATTATCTTTTGCCCGCGTGATCACCACCCCTTTTTGCCTGAGGCTTCTTCTTTGTTTTTACCCCCTTCTTTTTTTCCAACTCTCTCTTTTCTCATAAAGACTTGCCGGTGACGATAACGTTTTTTGCACGTCAGTCCAACCACTGAGCGATATCCGCTCTTCGGGATGACGACGCTTAACACTTATCATAATTTTCGTTCTTGATGCCGAGGCTTGTCTTTTTGAATTTTGTTTTTCTGATTTGTTTTTTTGCTTTCCCTCTTTTTCTTCCCCGAAATCAAAATCTCACCCCTTTTTTATTCTGCCTCCTCACCGTCAAAACCAAACCAAAACAGGTCCCGCTCGCGACCCGAGCGAGCGCCCTCGCCGACCTCGTCGACGCTGCCAGGGCAGACGAAGAAGCCTCGAGGGGGGACGCGACGGCGCCGCTCTGCCGCGCCGCCGTCGGCGTCGCCGCCGCCGCGCTCCTCCGCGGCGCTCACGCTGCTGGCGGGCAGGCTCCTGCTTCTAGCTCGCCTCTCGATCCGGCCGCGGCGCGCCGCCTGCTCTCCGTGGGCCTCGCGTCCGCCGCCGGCGTCTCGACGGGTGGAGGCGCCCGCGGGAGCGCCCTCGCGCTGGCAGCGGCGCTCGAGCGGGGGGCGGCCCCGGCCGACTACCTCTCGGCGCTGGCGTCGCTCGCGGCCTCGTCCGCCTCCGCCTCCGCTTCTTCTTCTTCTTCTTCTTCTTCTTCCGCCGATGGAGGAGGGGGCGCAGTTGCGGGCACGGGAAGGCGCGCGCTGGCCCTGTTCCGGGCCAAGTGCGACGCGCTTGCTCGCTCGAGCACCGCCGGGACTCCCGCTACCGCGGCCGCAGCCGCCGCCGCCGCCCCAGGAGGCGCCGCGCTCGCCGCCGCGCTCGCGCCCCAGCTGCTTTCCCCCTCCGCCCCTCCCTCGGCGGGCCTCCGCGCCGCGGCCCTCGCCGCCTTCGGCTCGGCCGCCGCGGCGTTCGCGGGCCTCGACCCGGCCCCTTACCTCGCGGCGCTGCCAGCGGTGCTGGAGGTCGCCGGCGGAGGGGGAGGGGGAGGGGCAGTGGGAGCGGGAGCCGACTCGTCTTCTTCTTCTTCGTCGCTGCGGGGCCCCGCGCTCGCCGCGGCCGCTGCCGCGCTGGGGGCCCTGGGCGTGGCTGCGACCCCTCTGCTGCCGACTGCACTCCCGGCTCTCCTCGGCGCCGCCGAGGGAGCCGTCGCCCGCTTCGAGGCCCTCCTCCTTGTGGAAGGAGGAGGAGAAGGAGCAGGAGGAGGAAGGAAGGAGGGCGGCTGCGTCGACGCCGACAAGAGGCGGCGGCGCCCCGCCGGCGGCGGCAACGCCGCGGTGGCCTCCGCCGAGCTCGACGCCGCGGCCGCCGCCGCCGCCCTGGGATCCCTCATTCGCGGGCTCGGGGGACTCGCTGCGCCGGCCCTGCCCCGCGTCGCCGCGGCCCTGCTCCGCCCGGGGCTCGCGCCGGCGCCGCGCGTGGCCAGGAGCCGCCGCGGCGGCTCGACGTTGATGGTGGTGGTCGCCGCCGGAGGAGCCGAGGCCGGCGGCAGCGGCCCGGCCGCCCTCGCAGCGGCGCGGGCCAGGGCAGCGCTCGTCGAGTGCGTCCCGGCCAGGCTGCTGCTCCCGGCGCTCGCCGGGGTCGCCGCGGCGCGCGCGGCCGAGGGGGCCGCCGGCGAGGGAGACGGCGCCGAGAGCGTCGGCCCGATGCTGGCCCTTCTGGGCGTCGCCGCCGCGGCCTTCTCGGGCCTCTCCCCGGCCGCGGCGGAGGCCGCGGCCCTGGGTCCCGCCGCGGCGGTCATCGAGACGGCGCTGGGCGTCCGGGAGAGGAGAATCGCCGCCACCGCCACTGCCGCTGTCGCCGTCGCGCCGCCCAAGGGCAGGGGGGCCAGCGGCAGCGACGCCGCCGACGGCCTCGACTCCGCCTCCGAGCTCGCCGCCGCAGCAGAGGCCAAGCTCTCGGCGATCGAGGACGCCGCCTCCGCGGCGCTGGTCGCGCTCGCGGAGCGCCTGTCCGAGGCCCCGTTCGCGAGGCTGCTCTCGAGGCTGCAGGGCTGGGCGCTGAGCGGAAGCGACGAAGCGGAAGGTGAGGACGATGAAGCCGACGACGAAAACGACGAAGGGGCCTTTGCCAAGAAGTCGGCGCGCCTTGCGTCCTTCTTCGGCGCCGCCAACGCGGTCGCCGAGAGGCTCCGCTCCGTTTTCGCCCCCTTTGGAGGAGCACTCGTCGACGTCGCTCTCGCCACGCTCGAAGCCGGAGGCGAAGTGAAGGAGGAGCCAGAAGCGAGGGACGAGGAGGAAGAGGTGGGCTCGAACAAGCGCGCCCGCCGCTCCGAGGCGGCCGAGGCCGCGAGGGCGCAGCGGCGCGCCGCTGCCTCCGCCGCCTCGTGGCTCGCGTCGCTGCGGGCCCTTCGCCTGCTCCACCGCTGCCTGGCCTACGACGCGGGGGGCGCCTTCGCTGACGCGGCCACCTGCGGCAGGCTGCTCAACCCCCTGGTGGCGGCGCTGGTCGCCTCCGGGAGGGCCTCGGCCTCGGCGGCGGCGGCGGCGCTAATGGAGGCCGACGCCGTCGGGGGCGGCGCGCCCCCCGGGGTCCCTCCCGCGATCCCCAGGGCGGCGACGGCAATAGCAGCAGCAGCTTCCGCTTCTTGTCCTCCTTCTCGGAAGAAGAAAGCCTCGGCCTCGGCCAGCGACGCCGCGGCGAGCATGCCCCTCAACGCGCTCGCGAGAGGCGCCGCCGCCGCCGTCGCCGCGCTCGCGACGGCGGCCGGCGGCGCGGCCGCCGGGGCCGCCGCCGCCGCGGCCTCCTCGGACGACGCCGCCTCGGCCTCCGCCACAAACCTGCTCAAGCCCATCCACACGGCCACGCTCATGGCGACCAGGGCCGACGCCGCGCCCTCCCGCGCCGCCGCCTTGGCGTGCTTGTCGTGCCTGGCGGCGGCGGCCGGGGACGACTACTTGCCGTTGCTGCCCGACGCGCTGCCCTTCTTGGGCGAGCTGCTCGAGGACCCGAGCCCGGCCGTGGCCGCGAGGGCCGCCGCGGCGGTGGGCGCGCTGGAGGCCGCTGCCGGGGAGAGCCTGGCGCAGTATCTGAGGCCCTGATGATTGGTTTCTTGGCGTTTTTTTTGTTTTGTTTCAGCGGGGGATTTCGGTGCTTGAAGGGAGAAAGGGAGAGAGGAAGGGGGGGGG
>Ga0315289_10007676_pt1 | contig 15697 bp, 18 predicted proteins | sample YL17G11_40_MG_FD_203452 | JGI IMG/M metagenome (GOLD analysis project Ga0315289, IMG submission 203452) | Sediment microbial communities from Yellowstone Lake, YNP, Wyoming, USA - YL17G11_40 | ecosystem: Environmental > Aquatic > Freshwater > Lake > Sediment | place: USA: Wyoming | collected... | reverse complement strand
TAAATGATTACAAATACTATTGGTCATATAGCTATTACCTCCTTGGTCTATATGTTATTATATTAGCATAGACCTGGGGGCATATGAGCTAATAGTTATTTATAACTCCTTCCCTCAACTTCTCCACCACATAATCTATCTGCTCTTCCTTTAAATTATTAAAAAACGGCAAGGCAATGGTCCTTCCAGCCACATCCTCAGTAACCGGAAAATCCCCTTCTTTATACCCAAACATCTTCCTATAAAATGGCTGCAGATGAATCGGAGTAAAATAAGGTTTACATTGAACTCCTTCTTCATTCAGATACTTAATTACCCCATTCCTATCTATTCCCTTCTCCAACCTAATTACATAAACAAACCAACTCATCCTGCTTATATAGGGAGCGATATACGGAACTTGTACTTCCTCCACTTCCACCAACTTTTCCCTATACCTCCCTGCAACCTTTTCTCTCTTCTCTAAAATCTCCTCAATCCTTTCCATCTGGGAACAGCCTAAAGCCGCACTCAGCTCATCCATCCGAAAATTATAGCCCAATCTTTCATGATCTAACCACTCTCCACTCTCTCCTCTGCCTTGGCTCCGCATGCTCCTCGCCAGCCTGGCCAACTCTTCATCATCAGTTACTACAATTCCTCCTTCTCCCGTACTAATTTGTTTATTAGGATAAAAGGCAAATACCCCCACCTCTCCCAAACTTCCTGCCCTCTTCCCCTTATATTCTGCCCCCAAAGCCTCAGCAGAATCTTCAATTAATTTTAAATTATATTTCTTTCCAATCTCTTTAAATCTATCCCAATCTGCCGGCTGTCCAAAAGCATCTACCACCAACAAGGCTTTTACTTTTTCCAATTCGTCCCTACTCAAGCTCTCTAATTTTTCCTCAACCTTATCAGCATCCAAATTCAAAGTATCTTCCTCGATATCTACAAATAAAGGTCTACCCTTCTCAAACAAGATACAATTACTGGAGGCAATAAAACTAAAAGGAGTAGTAATAACCCCATCTCCTTCTTCAATCCCCATACCTCTAATTATCAAATGAAGAGCACTGGTTCCGCTATTTACCGCCACAGCATATCTTGTCCCCGCATAACTCCCAATCCTCTTCTCAAATTCTAACACTTTCGGCCCAATACTTAAAAATCTGGTCTTCATAACACTTACAACGGCTTCAATATCCTTTTCTACAATATCTGGACTGGATAACGGTACTTTCATATTTTCACAACTCCTTTTAGAAAATATACTCATTATTTTATTTTCTTTCAATTTTCTCTAGTCTTTCTACTGTCATTTTTAAAGATTCTGAATCGCATACATTATATACTTTTGCCTTTGGTAATATCTGTTTGATCAGTTTTTTTAATACATTTCCCGGGCCGACTTCTATAAAATAATTAATTCCTTCTGAATTTATTCTTTTAATAATATCTACCCATTTTACTGGGTTAGTCACCTGTTCTATTAAGGCATCTCTTATCTCTTCTTTTGTTTTCACATAATCAGCCGTTACATTACAAATTACCGGTATTTTTGCATCTTTTATTTTAATATCTTCAATATAATCAGCTAAATTGTCTTTGGCTTTTCTCATTAAAGAGGAATGAAAAGGAGCACTTACTTTTAAGGGAACTATATTTATCTCTTCCTCTTCTTCTCCTAATATTAATAATTTTTCGATTACCTCGCTCTTACCAGAAACCACAATCTGATAAGGAGAATTATAATTAGCTATCTCTATGATTCCAAACTTAGAAACTTTTTTAATTAGTTCTTCTATCTTATCTTTCTTTAAGCTGATAATTGCAGCCATAGAGCCAGTACCAAAAGGGGTAGCAGTTTGCATGAATTGTCCTCTTTTTCTGACTAATCTAATTGCTTCTTTAAATTCAATTGATGATGCAGCTACTAAAGCAGAATATTCTCCCAAACTGTGGCCAGCTAATATACTGGGGTTAATATTATTCTTTTGAAGCAGTTTATATAAAATTATACTCATAGTTAACACTGCCGGTTGTGCATTAATAGTTTTGGTTAATTCTTCTTCCGGCCCTTCTAAGCACAATCTCTGTAAATCAATTCTTTCATCTCTAAGGGCTAAATTCGCCTTATTAAATAATTCTTCTGCTTCTTTAAATTTTTCTATTAGATCTTTCCCCATTCCGACTTCTTGTGAACCCTGGCCTGGGAAAACAAAAGCAAGTTTTGGCATTATTTTTATTTTTAATCCTCCAAAAATTCATTTTTGACTAAAATGATTAAATCGCTTTACCGGGAACTCCAAAAACCATTTTATTTGGCGGAACATCGCGCATAACTACCGAATTAGCACTTATTTTTGATTGATAACCTACTTTTTTCCCAGGAATTACCGTTGCATGTGTTCCTAAAAAAACTTCGTTTTCTAATATCACAAATCCAGTGGCAGCAGCATAAGGAGATAAAGTACAATATTTACCTATCCTAGTATCATGCCCACATGAAGAATAGACATTTAATACAACAAAATCATTTAATTTTGCACAATTACTAATTAAAACAAAAGGAGCAATAACATTACCCCTCCCAATCACTGCAGTATCTGCAATTACTGCTGTAGGATGAATTAAGTTAATAAACTTTGCGCCTCTTACTATTAATTTTTCAACTATTTGTTTTTTTATTGCTAGAGTACCTATTCCTATAATAAATCTATCCTTTTCTTTAATCTCATATTTATCAATAGAACCAACTACTCCAATCTCTACATTATAACCGTCTAATGCTTTAGAATTGTCATCAAGGAACCCTTTTATTTTATATTGCTCTTCAGAAAACGAATCCTTAGCCCATAAATAAACCTCTCGACCAAAACCTCCAGCACCTACGATTAATATATCATACATCAAATATCACATCCCTATAAATAAAATTAAATATTTAATTTACTTTGCACTATACCCACCATCCACAATTAAATTAGTCCCAGTTATCCATCTAGAAGCATCAGAAAGCAAAAAAGCACAAGTATTAGCTATATCTTCAGGTTTTCCCAAACCTAATGGATGCATATTTAGTATTTCTTCTCTAGACTCCTTAGAAAGATTACCTAATACTTGTTTCGACATTTCTGTCTCGACTACAGCAGGAAGAATAGAATTAACTCTAATTTTTTTTGAAACTAACTCTAATGCCATTGCCTTTATTCCAGATATTATCGCACCTTTTGAACTACAATATGCAATTTTTCCTATTTGCCCTAAAATTCCCATAATAGAAGAAATAAAAACAAAACTTGCGCCTTCTCTATCTATATATTTTTTCTTGGAAATAATCCTGGCAAATTCAAATCCTGAAATAGCATTAGTGGCAAACATCTCTTCATAAATAACAGGTTCCGTAAACTTAAGTGGTAAAAGTTTGTCTACTCCTGCAGAATGAACAAAACCAGATATTTTGCCGATCTTTTCTACTGAAATATTTACAATTTCTTCTAACTTATCATATTCGGTTATATCTTGTACGAAAAAAATATGGTTTCCTTTTTTTAGTTTATTAAAAGTTTGCTCAAGTCTCTCCTTATTTCTTGCTACTAAAATTATATTAGCTCCAAGTTGAGAAAAAGTTATTGCACATTGCCTTCCAATTCCAGACGAAGCGCCCGTAATAAAAATATTTTTATTCTTTAAATTAAAAAGATTTTTATTCATTCCTAATCCCTCTTCTTAAAACATTTATTTTCATTCAAAATATTCCTTCCCAATTAATTCCATCAAACTTTTTATTGTAGTATTTTTTTCAAAGTCTGACGAAGATATTTGTTTCCCATATTTTTTATCAATCATCGTAACAATAACTAACACACTCAAAGAATCATATTCTTCTAAATCTGCCAAGTTCGTATCAAGAGTAATCTTATTATCATCTTCAACCTCCAATACTTCCTTTATATCTTGAACAAATTCTTCTTTTTTAATTTTCTCCATTTATAGCTTCCTCTTTACTTATAATTCTACTTATTAAATGACTTATATTTATTGATATTAATAAAAATATTCTTAGCTGTATAAAATAAAAAATACCTATATGTTTATTCTTCGACTAATTCAAGCAACCCAATTTCTTTTTTATATAAAAAAATCACCTTCTTGTTATTTATTGCCGGCGCCTTTAGCAAATCCGAAATTACCACAAATCCACTATTACCTAAATCACTAATTTTCTTTTCTAAATTATTCGTTATATAACAGACATGATAGGGAGAATTTCCTTGCTTTTTTAATAAATTTGTTACAGGTGATTCCTTATTTAAAGGAGCTACTAACTCTATTAAGTAATCTCCATTTTTTATGAATTGAATTATAACATTTCTTAGATTATCGGTAATTTTATTCCCGATGGTTTCATATCCTAATTTTTTAAATTCATTTATTGAATCTTCTATTTTTTTAACAGCGTAACCAATATGATGAATTTTCATTTAATTATAGACCTTCCATATTATTTTTATTTCTAGAGTTATTATCTAAATGTTATCCGTTTAATTATTAATTTTATCAAAAATACTATCACATATCTCTCCAACATTTTTAAAACTTTGTATTTCTTCCAATTTAAATTTAAAATTAAATTCTTTTTCTATCTCTACAATCAATACAATGTGATTTAAAGAATCCCATCCTGTAATATCATCTGCAGTAGTATTGTAACTTAAAACAATATTGTCATCCTCTAAAACGTCAATAAATATATCCTGAACCATTTTAACTATTTCTTCCTTTTGCAATATTTACTTCTCCTTTATAAAAGTCTTTCTTTCTCGATAATCCTTAATATCCAATATCCATTTATCCTCTTCTTTTGTAAAACCAAATTCTTGAAAAATATCTTTTACCAACGCATTTTTAGGTGTAGGTAAATATTCACCAATTATTTTATTATATCCTTCACTTGCAGCCAATTTTACTATCTTATTAAAAATAAATTCTTCCATTCCCCTTTTTAAAACTCTACAGCTTACAATTAAAGTATCAATAAATACTGAATCACTATCAATTTTTTTTAATATTATAATACCTATTAATCCATATTCTCCAAATTTATCTTCTAATTTAAAATACCGAGTGATATATTGATTCGATTCTCTTATTTTCTTTATATCTTGATCAGTATATCTTTTTGTTCTTAAATTAAATTGATTAGATCTTTGGGTAAGTTGAGCAATTCTTGGTATATGATAATCATCAAATTCAGCGACTTCTGCAATCATATTTAAATTTTTTAAATAATCATCTATAGAGGAAAAATTAGTTTTAAATTTTGCTCTTTTCGCTTCATATTGATATTTTTTAGTCCTATCTGAATCTTCATCCGAATAAGAGACAGTTTCAAACAAATTTAAACTTCTTAAATAAGGAACGTAATCAACCGGGTCTTCTGGTAATTCCGGTACAGTAATTTCCGGTATCATTTTCCTTATCATATTTCGCTCGAATGAACTATCATCTATAAACACCATAGAATCAAATCCAATATTTAAAACAGATTGAATATATTTTATATTATCAACCTTATTCTCCCAATTCACAACAAATATAGAAATATCAACAAGATGTAAAATCATGTCCGGATGATTTGTAAATGGTTCTTTAGCAATTTTTTCCGTATTTTTACTACAGATAGCCAGAAGTATGCCTCTTTCTTTTAACTGTTTTGCCCACATCTGAAGCTCAGAAAATGCCTTACCTATTCCTAATTCACCAATTTGGATATTATTTATACCATCATCACCAATAATTCCACCCCAAACAATATTGTCTAAATCTAATATTAAACACTTATTTATCTTTCCACTGGCTGCTTTAATAATATCTACAATATTTTTTGCAACCAATGGTAGAAAATCAATATTAAAAACTATATTAGAAGAAATATATAATCTTGGGTCAAATGATTTTTTTCGACCATTTATATTTTGTAATGTACAAACATCATTAATAAAAATATTTTTATATTCTCGTGCTGCTTCCATTAAATTTAAATTTAATTTTCTAACCTGATAAACAAATGCTGTTTCGACCTTATTGCCATAATTCCCAAATACATTATCATTTATCTCTACATAATTAAAATTAATTATCTTGCAATTTAATTTACTATTAACTCTGTTCCAAAGATTTTTTATCCTCTCAATTTGGGTATCCGCATAATTATTTTTATAAATATTATTTGATTTATAAAAATCATCCATTAATTTTTCAGTTGATTCAAATATAATTACATATTCCGGATTAAATTTATAAAGGTTAGAATTTAAATCGACTATCTGTCTTTCAATCTGTTGATAATCTGCTTCATAGATTTCGAAATTAATCTTCTCATTGTAACCATATCCCTTAATGGCATGAACTAATAATTGAGTTGCTGAATCACCCAGGATAGTAATTTTTATTATTTTAAATCCTGAATAGTCTTTTTTTAAGTTATTTTTTAACTCTTTAAAATTTAACAACTTTAACCTCTAATATGTATTCTTATACTAATAATAAATCTCTAATACTCAATCATCCTACAAAAACTGAGACCACCCATTTTTAATAACATAGAACTCCATGCTAAGCCAACCCCAAAACCAGCTAAACAGATATTATACGAATTATTCATTAATTTATCGCACAAATTATAGGTTAGATCTACAGGAATAGTTACTCCATTAGAGTTTCCAAATTTACTCACAATATTATTGGGCATTTTGTCATAGCTTACTTCCATCTTATCTGCCAATCTTTCTAACATAAACTTATTAGGCTGGTGAAACATAAAATAGTCAATCTTATCTTTTGTAATTCCTGTTTCTCTTAATAAATCATCAATCATTGGAGGAACTTCTTTTTGAACAAAATCAAAAATTGCTTTCCCGTCCATATTCATATCATTCAGACTTCTTGTATTACCATTGGAATCCACTTTTTCTATTGAGGTTTCATTTGAATAAGGTATCTTCAAGCCCCCTGCTGGTATAATTATTGCACCATATTTTGATCCATCCATTTTTATATTACCAATAATTCTATTATCTCTATTGTTATCTTTTTCAATTATTGTAACAGCAGCAGCATCTCCAATTAAAGGATAACTATTGCGATCTTTTTTTGATACTTTCCTGCTAATTACATCTGCATTTAGTAAAACTACTTTATTAATTTCTTCCTGTTCTAAAAAAGAAAATGCTTGGAATAAACCAATCAAAAACCCAGCACATCCTTGGTTAATATCCAAACAAATAATATCCTGGCCCAATCCTAATTCACCTTGAATAACATTGCTCGTAGGTGGCATAAAATAATCTGGAGTAGTCGTCACTAAGATTAAAGCATCAATTTCATCTTTCCTTAATAAACCTTCATTAAATAGATATCTCAACCCAAATATACATAGATCCGAAACGCAGATATCTTCTTCTACAATCCTGTGTTCACCATATCCCATAATTTCCTTTAATTTTATTGATTGCTTTTTACTAAAATTATAATTATCAATTTCTTCCTCAAATTTTAATGTATTTTTAGGAACTATGGATAAAATTCCGGTTATTTTTTTATTGTTAAATTTAAAATTCATTTGTTCCTCCAAGTTTCACAAAATATTCTCTATTGTTTTTCCCCTACCTATTAATAGTAATAGTAAATTAAACATTCCTTATTTATTTTTTCTATATTACTATTAATCCATTTCAAAAAAACTAACAATTTTTTCTTCAAGATAATTCAATTTCTTTATTTTTTTTCTGATTTCCTTTTCATAAACACAGCTGGTAATTACAATAACATCTACATCATACTTTCCTATATCCTCGCAGCTAACTATATCATAACCCATAAATCTTTTTCCCTGTTTATTTAAATCATCATCCACTAAAAATAATATTTTTAAATCTAATTCCGACATATCCCCCATTACCTTAATGATCACCTTGGCTGTTTCTCCGGCCCCATAAAAAATACAATTCTTATAATTTCTTTTTATCAAATTTTTTACAAAAAGCTCGATATTTATTTTGGTCGAATTATATAATTCGATTAACTCATTCATATAAGTAACCAGTAAATAATTTTTTCTATCGATTCCTTTTTTGGTAATTATATATTCAACATCTCTTTTTGTTTTTTTATTCTTTACCAGGAATCCTTCTCTCTCAAGTTGTTTTATATAAGTATTAATCATAGAAGGGGCTGAATGTATATAGTGGGCTAATTTGTCCTGAGTGGTTTTATTTGAATTTTGAATCTGCTCTAACAACAACAATATCTTAAATTCACTGGTGGGATTAAAAAATCTTAAATTTTTTAAAAAATCAATATTCATAACAAACTCCCCATTCATTCATCGAACGAATAAATCATCTAATAAAAATATATCACGAAAGAAAACATAATGCAAATTTTTTGTAACATTTTTTTAATTCTATTACCTTTACCTTATTTATCTTCCGGATATCCTGTATTAACCACCGTCTTTTCCATAACTCCCCTTTCACCAACCTTGAGTCCTTAGCCTGCCTTTGTAGTGGCCCCTCCATCAATTATCAGCGTTGTTCCTGTAATCCACCTGGCCGCATCACTTAATAAAAACGCTACTGCTTTAGCGACATCAAGGGGGTCTCCTGGTCCTAATGGATGATTCTCGATCACATTCTCTATGCGTTCACTGGTAAGCGCTCGAGTTGCTTTATCAGTTAATTCGGTCCTAACCCACCCTGGCGATACAGTATTAAACCTGATATTCCACGGTGCATACTCCTGTGCCAATGCCTTAACACTAATGTTAAGAGTACTTTTTGTAGCAGAGTAAATAGACAAACCTTTTAAAGAAAAATCACCTGATATAGATGAAATGGCTACCACACTTGCTCCATCAGGATCTACATTTTTTTTCTTTACAAATTCTTTTGACAGCAGCATAAATGAATAATAATTAATCTTCATCATCTCATCTAAATCATTTAGGCTCATATTTCTCAATGGTATAATTTTTGAAAAACCGGCACAATGAACGAAACCAGATATACTACCACAATTCTCGAAAATACGACTAAACAGATGACTGTATTCAGAAAAACTGGTTAAATCAAAAGCTATATCGATGTGGCCTTCTCCCTCTAAACTATTAATGGTACCTCTTAGTCTCTCTTTATTGCGGGCTATTAATATAAGCTTAGCTCCCAACTTACTTAAAAGAATGGTTGTTTCTCTTCCTATGCCACTGGAAGCTCCCGTGACTATAATGGTTTTTCCGGTAAGATCAATTAAGTTAATCATATGAATCCACCTTTATAAAAATGAATTAGCAATGTACTGTCTTTAGGTTTTTATCCTTCTGTATAATATTCATTGGAGTATATGATATCCGGTATAGTTATATGTTCAAGAGTTAAATCCATTACTCCCCAGGATAAACCGACTCCAAAACCTGAAGTTAAGAGACGTATCCTGCTGTTCTCTGCCTCGGTTTTTAGCTTATCCACAATCAATAACGGTATTGATGACCCATTACAATTACCGAATTTTTCAACATTAATAGGCGTTTTCTCTAGGGGGAATTCTATTTTTTTTGCTACCTTTTCAACCATTAACTTGTTGGGTTGATGCAATACCAAGTAGTCAAACATATCATTATCCAGTTGGTAGTGCTTCAAAAATTCTTTTATAGTTTTCGGCACTTCCGTGATGGAAAACTGAAAAATATCAAGTCCATTCATAAAATTATGATAATCAGACCTCATAATGCCATCATCATGCAAGTAAGGTTCTTTTTTTGCAGTGTAGGCATTTCTAGAAGCTCCCGCAGGCATATAAAGACTTTTAAATCTACTGCCATCAGTCTTTAAAGAATACTTTATACTATTATTAACCTCTGGATCATATTCCAAAGCAAGGGCAGAACCAGCAGATGTATGCAACAATATTGACGAGTGATCTTCCGGTGAAACGTATCTATTTCCAGCATCTCCAATTAAAACCAACATTCGGTTAATATCATTATTTGACATCATTAAAGAACCAAAAAAAATCCCATAGACAAATGCTGAACAGCCTAAATTCACGTCAAAGGCAGCGCAATATTCAGAAAGCCGAAGTCGGTATTGCAGGATGCACGCTGTTGCTGGCTTTCTATAGTCAGGCGACTGGGTAATAAAAATCAAGCCCTTAATGGTATCTTTATCCCAGTTTAGGTTTTCTATCAATCTCTCTGCAGCTGTATATGCCAAATCAGATGCACATTGCTCTTCTATGGCTACATATCTGGTATTTATTCCGGTCATTTTGATAACTTTGTCAACGAGATCCTTTCCGAATTTTTCATAATAATCAGTATTTAAAACTTGATTATCTGGCAGGCAACAGGATATTCCTTTTATTGCTACATTTTTTAATTCTCCAATAGCCATATCTTCACTTCCCAAAGAAATAATTTATCAATTTATTTAGAAACTAATTTATATAAGTCAGCAAGGGTTTTACAGGCCTTAAGCTGATTCGCATCTACTTCTTTCCCATATTCTTCGTCCAGCAGGGACATTATAGAGATATACCCCATAGAATCCCACTCTTCAAATTTTTCCAGCTCTACATTTATATCAAATTCATCTTTGATATCTAAGGCATCTTTAAATTTCTCAATAAATTCATTCATAGTTTTTATCCTCCATTTTTAGTATACTATTTTTGCCGGATTACCAAATACGGTGCAACCATCCTTTACATTTTTCAGAACAACTGCTCCCGCTCCAACAATCACCTCCTTTCCAATGGTAATGCCAGGGATCAATATGGCACCTGTACCAATAAAAGATTTAGTGTTGACAACTACATTGCCAGAAATTGCCGTAAAGGTCATTAAACTAACAAAGTCTTTAATAACGACATCATGACCTATGGTACACAATCCATTAAACAAACAAAAATTTCCAATGTAAATTCCAGCAGTAAAACCAGATGGACTAGTGATGATATTTCCATACCCCATTTCAATATCTTTTCCCATTACAGCCTTAGGATTAATTATATTAGGAAAATTCAAAGGGTAGCTTCTTATTTGCTGATATACTTCAAATCTTGCCTTTGAATCACCTATTGCTATCACACAATTAATATTTTTAGTTTTTTCAAACCAGGAATCATCACCTAAAACTTCATAGCCATATTTAACTTCACCCATATCTTTTATATCAATATAACCCAGTAAATTCCATTTTGGTTTCTCTTGATTAATTCGCTCAATTAAAAAAGCAATTTCTCTGGCAAGTCCTCCGGAACCTCTTATTACAATATCCTCCATACTATAATTCCACCTCAATATAAATTAATTTTTCTTGAATAATTTATTGGTTATATTTGTGTTGTAGGGCACGATGCATCGTGCCCCTACTTGTCTTCTAAATATCCCCTATTAACACCATCCTTTCCATAAATTCCTTCTCTTGTAAAGATAACTACCCAAATAGTTTCAAATAATATTTTTAAATCTAACCATAATGACCAATGATCAATATACCAGATATCTAACTTTATTCTCTCGGGCCAGGTCAATTTATTTCTACCATTAATCAAAGCCCATCCGGTGACTCCTGGTTTCACTTCTAATCTTCGTCTATGTTCCTTAGAATATCGATTAACCTGTTCTATTAACGTAGGCCGAGGGCCTACCATACTCATTTCACCTTTAAAAACATTTATTAATTGAGGTAATTCATCTATTCCCCATCTTAAATACTTCCCCACCCGAGTAATTCGAGAATCATTTTTTTCTATTTTATATCCTAAACCAAACTTTTCCGCCTTATCTATCATCGTCCTCAATTTATAAGCTCTAAATATTTTCCCATCTTTTCCTGCCCTCTCCTGAATAAAAAAGACCGGTCCCTTAGAATCCAGCTTAATTAACGCTCCTATAACCACAAAAATAGGAAACAATATAATTAATCCTATCCCGCTAATCACCACATCAATTATTCTTTTCAAAATTAAATCTTTCTTTTTACTTTTTTTCATTTTCCGCTATCTCTCTTGTTTTTCAGATTATTCAAAATGTTTCATAATAATTTGATAGGCTTTTTCAACATTTAAATTTTCCTCGAGAAATTTTCTTCCATTTTCCCCCAGTTCTTCTCTTAGCTTTTTATCATTAAGTAATTTTTTAAAATTACCTTTGTATGCCTCTAAATCACCAGTCTCAGACCATAATCCCGCCTTTGCATCTTGAAGAAACTGTTTAAGGTCAGTATTTTTATCAGTTGATGCCAAGATAGGAATACTAGCATTAAAATAATCAACAATTTTACAAGGCATATTTGGTATAGTAAATGTTCTATTTAAATTTATGAGGCCAATATCACATTGCTTTAACAGGTTTCTATATTCATCTCTTGGTATATAATCTTTGATTATCACATTAGAAAGCTTATGGTAATCAATCAAATTAACTATCTTTTCTTTTTGAGCGCCTTTGCCAATAATAAAGAAAACTACATCGCTTCTATATTTATATTCTTTAGCCAATTCCAAAAGAAATTCAAGTTCTTGTGGCAATCCAATATTTCCACCAAATACGGCGACAAATTTATTTTCTAAGCCATATTTTTTCTTATAATCGACAGCAATTACTTCACTATTATAAAAAACCTTTCCCCAATTATAAAGAATCTCCAATTTACTCTCATCAATATCGTTATGATCTAAAATATATCGGATATTCCCTTTTGACATACATCCAATGTAATCTGAGATATTATATAACTTTTTTTCTTTTAACCTAAAATAATTATATAATAATTGATTATTTAATAATCCCAAATCCTGCACGTTTTGCGGAAAAATATCCCTTAAAATTAAATAAGATGTACATTCATCTCTTTGTTTTAAATATTTAACCACGGGAGCGAAGGTAATAGGTGGAGTAGGATAAATAACTAAATCAAACTTTATATCATTAAAATAATTTTGCACAGCCCTTTTGAAATAATTAGCAATAGTTATTGTAGTTAAACCCTTTTTTATAACCGAATTAGTATTAAACCAATTTCCAGCCCTCACTCTTAAGATATTTAAATTTTTAACTTTTTCTAAATATGTGTTTTGATTATGTTTTTTCTCTAATAGAGTAGTTACATATACTTGATGCCCATTATTTCTAAATTCTTCTGCAAGATCTGAATATAGATTAGAGTCTTTATTAATATCGGGAAATGATATCATTAAAAATAAAACATTCACTAATTTTAACTCCCCATCCCTAATAATAAATTATTTCTTATTCCAAATATTCCTATTAACGATTTTAGTATAGCTTTGAATTATTTTTACCACTTTCATTGATATATTTGTATCCTGATAATCCACTGGTAAAATATTTGCATTATCCATTTCTTTAAACATTTCTACCGAACTGTAAATAGATTGAATAACATCTTTAGATTTAATTACCCCAATTATAATCGAACCCTTATCTAATACTTCCGGTCTTTCGGTGCTGGTTCTAATTAATACAGCGGGAAAATTTAAGATTGCTGATTCTTCACTTAATGTTCCGCTATCTGATAATACGCAAAAAGCATTTTGCTGTAATTTATTATAATCTATAAATCCAAAAGGTTTTAGTTTTCTAATTAGAGAATTAAATTTCACCTTTCTCTCTTGAATTTTTTTCCAACTTCTCGGATGGGTAGAATAAATTATAGGTAATTTAAATTCTTCTGCAACAGAATTTAACGAATCAACTAAATTTAAAAATTTTTCTTCAATATCAATATTTTCTTCTCTATGTGCACTTACTAAAATATATTTACCTTTCTCCAATTTGAGCGTAGTTAATATTTTACTTTCATCGATTCGGTCCATATAATTATTTAATACTTCCGGCATCGGAGAGCCAGTAACAAAAATATACTCTTTTCTAATTCCTTCGCTTAACAAATACCTTCTACTATGTTCAGTATAGGGAAGATTAATATCACTGATATGATCTACTATCCTTCTATTTAATTCCTCAGGTACATTTTGGTCAAAACATCTATTTCCGGCTTCCATATGAAAAATGGGAATTTTTAACCTTTTTGCCGCTATAGCACTTAAAGCACTATTAGTATCACCTAAAATTAATAAAGCTTCAGGATTAATCTCCCTAAATAGATTATATGATTTAGATATGATATTCCCGATAGTTGCACCCAAATTTTCCCCCACTACATCTAAATAATAATCAGGATTTCTTAATTCTAATTCTTTAAAAAATATTTCATTTAAGGCATAATCCCAATTCTGTCCGGTATGGACTAAAATATGCTCAAAATATTTATCGCATGCCTTTATGACTACTGATAACCTAATAATTTCTGGTCTTGTGCCTACCACAGTTATTATTTTCATTTTATCCATATTAATTACACCTCACAATAGTAAGTATCAGGATTTTTAGGATTAAATATCTCATTAGCCCAAATTAACAGAATCATTTCACCATCATCATCAGTTAAGTTTTCTATAGAATGAGTATATCCCGGTGGAATATCTATAATTTCCGTTTTTTCCCCGGAAACATAATAAGATATAATATTATCATCCAGAACTTTTCTTAATTTTATTACCGCTTCTCCCTGTATAACACAAAACTTCTCATTCTTGGTGTTATGATAATGATTCCCTCTTATGACTCCCTTTTTTGACCTAGATATAGAAACCTGGCCAAAAGATTCTGATTTTATTAATTCAACAAAATCTCCTCTACTATCTTCTTTCAAGTCCATTTCATACGAAAAATCATCTTTCTCTAAATAAGAGAGATAGGTGGCATGCAAATATTTCATAAAGATATCAGACAAATCTGGTATAATTAAAGTCTTCTTTATTTCTTTTATTTTATATATTTTATCTGCTAATTCTCCCAAAGTAACCCTAAAAGTTCTTTTAATATTGTAAAAATGTTTCTGTAAATCCTTTTCTTCTCTATCCAACAAAGAGACAAATTCATTAATTACACCATCAATATACACTAATTCTAATTCTTGGATAGGATTAGAGATAGTAATATCTAAATTATGAGAAATGTTGTAACAAAAAGTCGAAACCACCGAATTATAATTAGGCCTGCTCCACTTTCCAAAAACATTAGGCAACCTATAAATATATACCGGAACACCATTTTTTTTACTATATTTTATCAATTCATCCTCAGCTCTTTTCTTACTTTTACCGTAAGGATTATCCAATTCAGCTTGAATGGAGGAAGTTAATACAATAGGTATTTTTTTGTCCATTTCTTCAAGTAATTTTATTAGAATTTTAGTTAAACCTACATTACCTTTTTCAAATTCTTCTACATTTTTAGGACGATTAACTCCTGCAAAATGAAAAATAATATCTGATTCCTGAAGATATTTTTTTAAAGTTTCTATATTATCTTCTTGGTCAAAAGATTTTATTGTAACATTATCTAATTCCTGCAATCGGACAATTAAATTTTTCCCGATAAATCCTGCACTACCAGTTACTAAAATAGTTCTCATTACAAATTTATCTCCCTCTTTACTTATATTTACTAAATAATTTAAATTACCCTATTTTTTAAGTTCATTTTGAATATACTCTATTTTTAATAATATTTCTTTTATCTCTTTAACCTTTAATCTTTTAGTATTGTGTGAATTATAATCTTCTT
>Ga0315289_10007675_pt1 | contig 15698 bp, 20 predicted proteins | sample YL17G11_40_MG_FD_203452 | JGI IMG/M metagenome (GOLD analysis project Ga0315289, IMG submission 203452) | Sediment microbial communities from Yellowstone Lake, YNP, Wyoming, USA - YL17G11_40 | ecosystem: Environmental > Aquatic > Freshwater > Lake > Sediment | place: USA: Wyoming | collected... | reverse complement strand
TCAAAATTTCAACTTTTTCAATCCTTTTCACTTTCTCACACAAAACCTCATCGGCACAGAGCTTTGGTCCTATGCACACAACATAAATTTTCTTAGCAATATTTTCCAAATGTAAGACGGCATCCAAGGCAGAATTGGCATCGCCTATGATAGCAACAGCCTTGTCCTTAAAGAATGGAGCGTCACAAACCACACAATAAGCAACTCCTGATCCCAAAAACTTTTCTTCCCCTGGGACATTCAGCCTTCTTGGTATTTTCCCAGAGCAGATTATTAATGTTTTTGTTTGATAGCTGCTTTTGTTTGTTGCAACATCAAATCCATTCGAGATTTTTTTTATTTCTTTGACATCCTCGTCGATTTTCATCTCCGCATTGTAGTCTTTCAAATGCTCTTCAAACTTTTCCATCAGCTTCAGTCCACTGACATGGCGAAATCCAGGGTAGTTGTCAGTGTCAAAGCTCCAGCTCGCTTGGCCGCCAATGTCTTTTGTAATCAGCAAGAAATTCATTTTTTTTCTGGCAGCATATATTGCTGCAGTGATCCCGGCAGGCCCTCCACCAACTATAATTAAATCAAACATGCTCTCAGTATTTTTTACGAGATTCAGTTATTTAAACAAAATGCCATTCAGTTCCTCGGCTTCAGGGATCTTCCCTTTCCATGACTTTATTTCCCTGTTGTCTTCTGCGAGAACGATTGAAGGCGTGGATAGGACATTGAAGAAAGCTGCCTCGGCCAAACCATCAACAGTTTTTATGTTGTGGTACTCGACTTTGGTTCCCTTGCCCTCCAAATCGCCCCCTAAGCCTTTTGCTGCAGGACAGTGAGGACATCCCTCTTGCCAAAAAATTTTCACGATCATCTAATCACTCGGCACGTCATATTTTCCTTTCTGCCTGTCTTTCAATTCTGCAATCTTTCCCTTGTTCCAGTTCTCGATGACAGAATAATATCCGACTACTCTGCTTATACCAATGACATTGGCACTTCCACAGTGCGGGCATTCTGCCGTATCTTCTTTCTTTTGCTCTTCTACCATTTTACCACCTCCATTATAATGCAACCTTCTCTTCAATGCTGGCTGCAACAGTATTCCTTTTGTAACCAGGACTAACCTTATGACAATCACTGCAAAAAGTGAATTCAGGTGAAATAACAATCTGTGCGCTCTGCGTGTTCTCCCAAGTCTTTTTGACAAGGTTGAAAATGCTTTCCGGGTCTGGCCTTTTCTCTCCTACAAAAACATGGGTTATCGCCCCTGACTCGATGAGCGGATTGAATCTCCCCTGCTTGTCTATTCTTTCTATTATGCTGATGGGTGCATCAGGAACAAAATGAATGCTGTTGGTGTAATAAATTTCACCAGTTTTTTTATCCCCTCTCACATAGTCTTTGCTTTCAGGATACTGTTGCAGATCAATCTTAGCAAACCTCATTGAACTGCTCTCAGCCGGTGTTTCTTCCAATGTTAGCTTAATCTTGTGCTCATTTTCAAATTCTTTCAGTTTTATGTTCATCGCAGAAATAATTTTCAACCCAAGCTTGTAAGCTTCATCTGATTCATGCAGATCTTTACCAGTCATGTGCTTCACACATTCATTCAAACCGATTATGCCGATGATGTGGGTTACTGAATCCAAATCGATGTATGGCCTGCCATCAGGAGCTATTGCACCAACCTGCCAGAGCGGTAGGCCGGGCGAATTCATGATGCTCTGAATGAATTTTTTCTTTTGCAGGTGCGCCTTCACAGCCAGTTCAATTGTTTTGTAAATTTCATTTATTACTTTGTCAACATCTCCATGGTTTGGAGGGCCAGCCCTGTAGGATGCTTGAGGAAGATTTATCGTGACATTCAAGAAACCGCAGAACCTCATCGATTCAGTGTGCGTTATCATGTAGTTGTCAGTTATTTTTGTCCTGAGTCTGCAGCACTGGGACAGGTTTGCTTCACCGCCCCTGTCAAAAACAAAATATGGAGCGCCGTTCTCAGACGCAATCTGGCAAGCATATTTCAATAGTTCAAGCTGCCTGGAGTCATCAAAACTTTCTTGGTTGACATGCAAATCGCATTTCGGGAATGCAAACGGCTTTCCATCAGAATCTCCAAGTCTCCACACATCCAGCATAGCTCGCGCGAAAAGCTGGGCTTCCTTCTCAAAATCACCATAAGTTAAAATTCTCCCTTTTTCTCGCTGGATCAAATTACCTTTTCCATCTCTCGGAACATCATCCAACTTTTCAATCTTACCATCCTCGTGCCTGAGCATGTATTTTCCTTCTGATCCGATTGCCGGGACATTCTTCAGGTAGGATGGGATGTCGAGGTGGACGTTAAAATCGATGAACAGGGTTTGCCCTCCTCTTGAGAATGCATTTTGGCTACAGGAAAAGATGATGTACTGGGCTTGCTGCTTCATTTCATTGTAGCTCATTCCAACCAAAAGTGGAGCGTAAAAAATGTTAATGTATCCTACGCCTAGTGCACCAGCGTAATATGCTTGCATGGATGCTAGGAATGTGTTGAGGTGACCTGTCAGTGTCATCGCATGTTTTGGAGGTGAGGAAGAACTGTTTAGATTGAAAAGGCGTAGTCCAAACTTCTTTATGAAATCCAGGCTGTGCGCGGAACAGTAGAGCCTGACAGGATATCCAAGATTGTGAACGTGGATTGCCCCGGTCAAATGGGCATCGGCAACATCCTTGCTGAATATTTGTTTTAATGCATACTGCTTCAAGGTGTTTTCAGCGATTGCAAGGCTCACTGCCTCTGGATTGTTTGATGTGATGTTGCTGTTCTCGTTGGTCTTGTTAAAAATAACTTGACTTACATTGAAGACAGGCATGCCAAGTATTTCCTGTTTTTCCAGTTTTTTGTTCAGCCCTCTTGTGAACAGCTCGTTGTTCACTAGCTCTCGGATCAAACTTACAGAGATTGTTTTGATACCTGAGGAAAAAACCTTTTTCTCCACGGAATTGGCAATCTCCTCAGCCTCGCTTTTTGATATGTTGGTCTCCTTCATCAGCGCAGTTATTATCCTTTCCTTGTCCCAAGGTGAGGCTTGAGTGGGAGAAGCAACCATAAGAGACAAATCAGTCGAGTCTGATGCCACTTCCCTTACGACTTTTAGTTTGCTCAATTCTTCTGTGAATGATTCTATGTCTGTGAAGTGCTTGTAGTAGGAGGCAAAACGGACATATGCTACCTCATCTAGCTTTCTCAGCTTGCCCATTGCAAGCTCGCCGATGATTTTGCTTTCGACCTCTGGTTTGTTGAGGTTTTGGATATCTTTTTCTATTTCTTCGATGGTCTTATCGATTGTCTTCAGGCTGATCGGCCTTTTGGTGCATGCCTTTAGAATGCTTGACTTGAGCTTATTGCTGTCAAAAGGCTCTCTTCGGCCATCCTTTTTAACAACTATGATGTCAGTTTCAAGTCTTTCATAGGTTGTGAACCTTTTTCCGCACTTCATGCACTCCCTGCGGCGGCGATTGGCGTCTTCTGCCGATAATCTCTTGTCAACAACTATAGTTTTGGGTGAAGAACAATAAGGACATTTCATGATATCAAAACCACAACAGCTTGTGTTGCTAATATAAATCAAACACAATATTAAATATGCTTTTCTATTCTCAAACTTATATAACAAAAGATATTGAATGAAAAGTTTATAAAATGTAAAACATACATTTAACAAGTGATTCGATGGATGTATATCTTGCCTCTGTCCTGGTATTTTTTGCCGTATTGGCAATTGTGATTTGGAGAGATAGAAAAAATATAGAGGTAAAATATGTTCTGCTGATGAGAAGGACGAAAAAAGGGAAGAAGATAATAGATAGGATTGTGAACATCTCCCCTACTTTTTGGAAAATAGTCGGGACGATCGGAGTTATTGCCTGCATCTATATCATGATCACAAGCCTTTTTTCAATTGTTACAATTTTGGACTTGATGTTCAAAAAAATAATAACCGTCCCGACAATCCAGTTCCTTCTACCAACACCAAGCGCACAGCTTGTGAAAGGGCCGGCATTCATCGGGATCCCATTCTGGTTTTGGATAATCATTGTTGCAACGGTAATGTTCCCGCATGAGCTGATGCATGGGATCATGATGAGGGCAGAAAAAATAAGGATAAAGTCTGTCGGGTTGCTGCTGCTATTGATTTTTCCTGGGGCGTTCGTCGATCCTTATGAGAAGGAATTCAAGAAGACGAAGCTGATCAGCAAGTTGAGGATTGTGGCAGGCGGGTCTTTTGCAAATTTCCTCACAGCATTCTTTCTGTTGTGCCTGACAGCATTAGCCATCTGGCCAGCATTTGTCGGGCACGGCCTTGTAATCACATCTGTTAATTCCACAGCACCGGCAGGAAATATTGGATTGAAGAACGGGATGGTTCTGCAAAAAATTAATGACAAAAACATTGATGTAAGCTATTTTGATTTCTTCGGCACATATGGGGGGCTGATGTTTTTTTCCAGCAACATGACAGTGGAAGACGTAAAAGCTGTTTCATCCAGCCTGCTCCTAAGGTCAGAACTGAAAAATTATAAACCTGGGGAAAATGTTTCATTGACTGTTGATGGGAGCAAGTATGACATAACTCTAGGAGTAAATCCGGTGGATTCAACACTTCCTTACATTGGCTTGAACACCTCGCTCAACACGAAAGGTTACTCGTATTCTGCATTTACAATTCTTTTCCCGCTGTTGAGTCTGTGTATACTGCTGAACTATGGGATTGGAATGTTCAATATTCTGCCGATCATCCCTTTGGATGGGGGACTGCTGGTGGAAGCAATAGCAGAAAAGGCTTTTCCAAAATATTCCAAGAGAATAGTTGAAATAATAACGTTGATAACACTGATGCTGATATTCCTGTCTTTTGCAGGACCTTTCATCATCAAATAAAATACAGTCGTTTCCTTTTAATTTGTTGCATAAATTTTTTACCTTTTGTTTGAGGTGCGCTCTCTGTTTGGACTACAGTTCAAGAGTATTAAAATAATTGTTAAAATTGTAAAAGATTTAAATAGTTAGTTAGTTCCTATAAATTATGCCAGAAGAATATAGAATTGCCAAGCTTTTTCGTAATGGAAACGGTAGTAGACGAATCACTCTTCCAAAAGACTGGGTGATTGAACTCTTTGGAGAAAATAATTTAAATTCTTGGATAAAAGTTTACGCTAAAGATGGTGCAATTCATCTTGAACCCGTTGAAATAGTACTGAAAGAACCGTATAATTCTGGCAATAAATAATTTTTAAAAAAATACTTCTTGATGTCTGAAAATACCTCCAAAAAATATAACTCTTAGAAACTCATGCGGGAGGTGGGATTTGAACCCACGAAGCAGTCAATCTAATTATTCAGTAAAAAATATCTCAAATGATTTCAGTCTTTCTTATCTCAAAATTTCTTACAGGATAAGCCTGCCTTGTCTCCCTCAGGACTCTGCCTTTTATCTCATCAGAAATTATTTTTTCAATGAAGTCATCGAGTGTTGAGTTCTCAACTTCTTCTTTCAGCATTTCTTTTATGTGGGCTCTGATGTTTTTCTGGATGCTGTTCTTTATTCTTCTGGAAATTATTGCCAGGCTTTTGACTCTGATTTTTATTCCGTCTTTTGTAGTGAGGTCTTGGACGGCGTCTATCCTTCTCACCCTTCTAAGAATCATTCTCGAGATGTAATCTCTCATGCACTCAGAGCCGCTGAATTCCGCGAATGCCCTGTTGCCCTCGACCCGAGTGATTTTGAAAATAAATTTCATGTAGTATTTGCTGAAATCGTTCGTTATTTCCATCAAGCTGAGGATAATTTTTCTTCCAGGAAGATTTTTTGGGTCCGATACCGTAGTTCTTCCAATCTCCTTCTCGTCAAAAAGTTTAGGAGCAACAATTGTAAACCATTCCTTTGTTTTAGTTTTCTTTGTAACCACTTGATCACTTCTGTATTAACAATTTGGCCTTGGTTGGATCGTAACGCCAGTCCTTAGGCAAGATTCCTTCCCTTGAATAATATTTACCCAGCCTTCTGATCTTTGACTCAAGATTCAGCAAACCTTTCTTGGAAAGCTTGTCTGCCTTGCTCTTTTCAAGATGCTCTCTCAGATTGACAACCTTCCTTAGCATGTTGAGCATGTCCTCAGGCATTTCTGGATAGAGTTTGTGATCCTTCATTATCCTGCTCACGGTTTTTCCCGTGACCATCTTCACATCAGGAATTCCATGTTGGTCTCGCAGGATTGTTCCGATTGTTGCTGAAGAGTGTCTTTCCTTGGCAAGGTTCGCCACAAGTTCTTCCACTTCATTCTTTTTGTATCTTACCCATCTAGGAGCCATTTTAATAGGCGGCTTTTTTGAGCCGTGCTTTCCTTTCTTCCTTGAGTACATTCTTGCCATTCAATCACTGGAAAATTCCTTCACTAACCAACTGAAAACTAGAGCTACTGTCGAGAGGAAAGCTATCAGGGTTCCAAGCATTGATAGTATAGCGCTAATGCCGAACTGGTTGAAACCGGATATGATCATGCCAGAACCGAGTATTACAGAACCTATGATTATGAAAAGGATTGAAAAGTTTTCTACAGTCTCGAATCTGTTCTTGCCTCTGATCTTGGGCATGCTGACTAATATTGTCTTTTTCTCTTTAGTGTGCTCCACTTTTTCTTCGGTTTTGGTTTGCTCTTCGACTTTTACATGTTCTTCGACTTTAGCTTCTTCCATTCATTCACCTTTTGGCATATCTTGCCCTTTTCTCAATATCTTCAATCCTCTTTAATACCTTATCTGAATCCTTATATTCTTGTTTATAACCTTTAAGTATATTGTTCCAGCAAAGTTTTAATATTTTAAAATGGGTGGATTTCAGGGCTTCATATAAAAGATTCAAGTCTGTCCCCTGGTCTTCAATCTTTTTCGAGAAGAAGCCGAGGCCGAAGTCGATGAAATATATCTGGCTGTCTTTCAGGATTATGTTGGAAGTTGTTAAATCGCCGTGAATGATTCCTGCTGAATGCAGCTTGCCAATCAGTTTACCAATCTCAAAGCAAACTTTCTCAACAGTTTTTTCATCTGCTTCATACAGGAGTTCTTTGATTCTTGTCCCGTCGATGAATTCCATGATTATCTTGTGGTTTTTTTCGTCTACAGAGAAAATCTTCGGCGTGAGAACTCCTACTTTCCTTGCTTCCGTCAGGAGCTTGACCTCTCCTTTTGTTCTCGCCTTTCTTATCTCCTGGTCGATTTGATTGATTCTGTAATTTTTCTTGATCCTTTCTTTTACCAGAACTTGCTGATCCTCGAAATTATCTAAATAAAGGACTGCTTCTGCCCCGTGTTTGATAATCTGCATAAAATTATATAAAAATTTACATTAAATATTTAAGTGTTAACCAAAAACATATAATATATTTTCAGTTAAATATTATTTTTAACAATTGGCAGGTTGTAATTGGGTAGAACATTAATCTGACTTTTAAGTTTGAGATTTCTTTAAACTTTCCAATAAGACTTCAAGAAGACGTGTATTAAGTGCCATAGATCTAGAAAATTTTCCCACAGCGTTACCCTTAACACCATCCAGTTTTCTCTGAGTAATTTCACTTCTTAATTCATTCTGTCTTTCTGCAACTGACTTAAATAAGAGTTCCTCTTCGGAAGGAGACTTTGAGTCATCTTTGGGATTTAACTTTTCTACTTTTTCTGTTATATTAGTGGCAATGTGGCAGTCATCTACCCATTGAACAGCTATTGGAAACGGTTCAAAGGAGAAAGGAAAAATTTTACATACCCCTGGCCTATCAGCATAAATTCTGCATGCTGTCTTTCCACCTTTTTTATTTTCTAAAAACGGACAAGGAGATTTCAAATAGATTCCTCCCCCTGTTCTCTTCTGGCCATATTTAGTCACAAATTCCTGTAAATCGATTTTCAAACTTTTAGCTATCTCAGCTACTTCTTCCATATCTAAATTTACAGGAGCTTGTCTACAGCATTTACCGCATTGCACACATTTTTCATATTTTAAAATTTCTAATACCTGATTATGGTATTCCAATATTTGCTTGTTTATATCTGATAGTATTTTTTCAACTTCTTTCTTTTGTTCTTCCGAGGGAAGATTTTTTATTCTTTTTATCTCTTTTTCAATGTCTTCTTCAAAAGTCATAATATTACCACCGATTTTAACAGAACCGATATTATATCAGTATGGTTAATAATTTAAGATTTAACTGAATTTCTTCTAACGAACGCTAGATGCACTGTTCATTTTTACAAGTTTAAATCTTTAACACCTCATTTATTTTTAAGTGGTTTTGAATGACTCAAAAAGAAAATATAGAATCGTTGGAAAAAAAGTTGATGGGAACAGGATATGAACCATCAAAAGAGTTAATGCCTGGTTATGTTAAACCTTTATTGATGAAGGGGGAAGTCGGTGTTCATTTAGGAGAAGTAACTTCTAGTGAAGCTTATTTTGTTGATAAATGCTTGATGCAAATACACGTACCTTCTCGTAATTCAGAATCTAGAACGCCATCAATGCACGGATATGGCCTTTTATTTACAACTCAAGAATGTGGAGGTATGTGGTGGTATGTCAGAAAATTCCCTTATGCGGAAGTACCCACTTGCTTGGCGGGCCGTAAGCATCTCTCTGACTATGTGTTGCCAATTTCTGATGAAGAAGCTGCGACAAAAATAATTGAGAGAGAAGTTGAATTTACTCAAAAAATGATAGAAGATGTTGATAGAGAAGCATTACTTGAAAAACCGGCACCATCTGGACATAGTTAACTATTATCAAGAAATGCAGTTGCCATAACTTGACATTTTTGGACGTCTAATGAAACTTATACGTAGTTTGATTTTTAAGTTAGTTAAATCATGGTTTAATTATGCCGAGAGATATTTTTGGAAGAATAATAAGGGAAGATCCTTTAACTGGTAAAAAAGTATCTAAGAAACAAATTAAGAGAGAAATTATAGCAGAAAATAGACTAAGAGGCAAAGCTGCAGAAGACGCTTATGCAACGAGGGCTCAATTGTCTGGCTACGAAGTAGAAAGGACTGGAAGAGGGCATGATTTCAGAGTTAGAAAAAGGGATTTATTGACAGGTAGAGTTGCTTATAGCGGAGTTAGAGAGATTAAATCTGGAGATGCTAGACTATCTAAACTGCAACAACGGACAAAGAAAAAGAAATCTAACTATAAAGTTATAAGGGAAAACAACCCTTTCTTTTAATTCGATATCTCCCCTTATCTTTTTTTCGTGCTGTAGAAACACACAGTTTTACCTTTTGCTTTAAATTTAACTCTCTTGGCCATATTTAACGATAATCTTAGGATTCATATAAATACTTTGCTGCATTGAAGTCCGACCATAAAGTGAGAGTTTATAAGCTTCTGAAAATAGATGAATCAATTATGTACTATGAAGAATTAGATCAAGAAAAAATAATTAGAGAATATATAAATGTGAGAAATACATTATATTCTCTAGCATATTCTAAGACTATTAGAAAATCAAGTGCGCATATAGGTGATTTGAGAATAGAAATAAATAAGTGGTTAACTTCTTTAATAAGAAAATTTGAATTCGCATTTGAGAATGAAAAAAAATATGCAGATAGAAAAATCAACAAATATATTAAAAGAATGAAGACAACTCTGGATCAAATAAACTTACTTATAAATTCAAAAAGTTTGATAAATAAAAAGTTTGGACTTGAAGTCGAATCATATGGTATTTTAACACAAATGCAAAGAAGGAAGTATGAACCAGCTTATTCTGCTTTGGTTCAATTAGAAGGATTAATAAATAATTTTTTAGAAGATTTAAATTTGGTAAAAGTTTTGAAAATTTATCCAATAGAAAAAAAGATTCAAATAAAAGAACGTCTATCCGAACTTGGATTTAATGAAATATTAGATGTTCTAGAAAAGATAGACAATAATTTGATAGCTGGACCAGAACATTATAAAGATGTTGCTGATAGATGCAGAGAGACATTAGAAAAACTTATTGAAAGGATGGCTATAAAAGCTACTGGTAATTCATCTACATTTGAAAGTAATATGACTCAGCTAAACCAAAAGGACATATTAAATGTCCCCCTTAAGAGGGTGATAACTGCAATTTATTCTTATTTTGCACAAATGGGTTTGCATAAACAACCCAGTGTTCAAATTAATGACAATGACATTAGTTATGCTGTGGATCAATTATATCGTAATATTGAAGTACTACTATCAAACCCTTTATTTTCAAGTCAAACTTAAATCTTGAAACTTCATCTAATATCAGTTAAAGGCCTGTTGCAAGAAATTTACCACTGAAAGGAGTTCTAAATGTTAAAATAGGATGTAAAATCACCTTCATTTATGGTAAAATGGTTAAACGCGCACGTGACAATTGCACTCCCAGAGGACGAGTACGAGAGAATCAAGAAGTATCCGGAGATAAAGTGGGGAGCGGTTGCAAGAAGATTGCTGGTCCAGTACCTGAACGAGCTGGAGAAAACAAGAGAGCCGATGCCAGATCAATCAAAGCAAGCTTCTGAAAACGAGAAATTACGCAAATAATTTATCGGCCAAATATAGGCATTTTATAGACTAGTCTAAATAACGCCCATATGTCGCCGATAAAGATTACTGCGAATTACGGCTCCATTTGCCGATTTGACGGCGAATATGAAGACGGCTTTTTTATATGCCCAAATAACGCCTATATTTTTCCTAAATAAATTTTGAGGTCTGTGCAGGATAGGCGGCAAATAGGCGAAGTTTAGAAATATGGGCGAATGCGGGTGAAATACGGGCGTACTTTAAACTCCTTCAGAATTTCTTCTAAAATAAGTTAAGAGAAATTAATTTTCAAAATTGCTTCGGTAAAATCTTAACTATTTAAAGTTTTTTAAGGAATTTAGGTTTATGACTGATGTAAAGCAAATTTTAGAAAATGATGTTAAAGCTGTAAGAGCGAACCTTGAAGCTTTTAAAGAACAAACTAAACCAAAACTTGGAGAATTTGAAACTGTTGCTGATCAACTTCATTCTCTGACTTGGGAATACACATCGAGGGAATGGAAAGGACTGAGAAGTTCATTTGTTCTTCGTGCAGCATCTGCCTTTGGCGGAAATATGGATATCGCTTTGGATTTAGCATCTTTGATGCAACTGGAACAAGATTGGATTCTGCCGCATGACGACATAGAAGACAAGTCCGAATTGAGGAGAGGAAAGCCAGCACTGCATAGGATGGAAGGCGTAGGCGAAGATATTGCAATAAATGTTGGTGACGGAATGGCCAAAATTGCAGACAGACTTTTTTTGAAACCACTAAAAATGATTCCAGAAGAAAGGAAATGGGAACTCTACGAATTCCGAAATCAACTGCTTACTGAAACTACGCAGGGCCAGCATTTTGAGATGACAATGAGGAGGCAGACTTTATCCAACGTATCTTTGGCCGCTGTTTTACTGATTTATGACAGGAAGACTGGGACATATACTTATGAATTGCCATGTGGCTTTGGTCTTTATCTCAGCAAACTTGATTCAATGGACATTTTGAGAAGGCGAATAGCTTTCAGAGGTTATGGCGCTCCATTTCAAATTGAAGACGATTATTTGAATTTGAGAGCAAAACCAGGATCTGGATATGGAAAAGAATTTGCAGATGACATATTGGAAGGAAAGTGGACAATTTTTGCCGAGAGAGCAGAAAGGCTTTTGAAAGGCCAAGATTTAGAAAGGCATCATCAAATTTACGGCAATAGAAGAGCGTCAGTAGAAGAACGGAAAGAAGAAATAGAATTATTTGATAAATATGGAGTTTTTAATGAAGCAATGGCAATTCAAGCAGCACTTTGGGCGCAGGTAAGAAGCAAAGCACATGAACTTGTTCCGAGAACGGAAGAAGGAAAAAATTTCATTGCAGTTTTAGATTATGGCTGTGACAGACCCAAATAATTTTTTATTACACCATCTAAAGCAATCTTAAACCATGGTGTATAATTCTGCGGATTTTTCTTCACATCACCTTTTAATTTCTTGATGTCGACAAATTTCCATCCTGCTACCTCTTTTGGATTAGGAAACATTCTCCCATCATGTTGACCGAGAAAAACATGATCAATTTCATTCTCGCTTCCCACGTTTTCATATACTGCATGATATTCAAATGCAAAAATTTCTTTTAAATCACAATCGAATCCCATTTCTTCTTCTAGTCTTCGATGGGCAGCCTTTTCAACCATTTCTCCCTTTCTAGGATGCGTACAACATGTATTTGACCAGTGTAAAGGCCATAATAGTTTTTCCTTGCTTCGTTTCTGCAACAGAAGTTCACCTTTTTTATTGAAAACAAAAATCGATAAAGATCTGTGCAGTTTTCCTTTGCCCATGTGGCATTTCCATTTTTTCTCAGTTCCAATTTCATTGTCATTAATATTAACCAAAATTAAATTTTCCATAATTAAACATCATTCGAATAAAAATATAATTATTCTGATTTGTTCATCTAAGATAAGTTAGATGCTTTTGTAGTTTCAAATTCAAAAATCAGTCCACTTTAGCATATTTTCTATGTTCGTCTATAGATGAGAGAGTTCTCTCAATCAAGCCAATTAGTTTGGAATCTTCTCCATACTTTACTTTTATTGAAGCTTTCATCATCCATCTTCTTATCCTATTTGGCTCCTTAAGGTATTTCGCAATAGCGACATGTACATCGGTATAAACCACTCCATCGGAATCTTTTATACCACGCGTTTCATTCAGATATGGTTTTAGTCCCGAAGATTCGGCAAAAGGTTCTATTTTTTGGCAATAAGGTTTTAATTTTTCCAACGACTCGGTAAATTCTCTTAAACGTTCAAGAGATTCAGGGGAGTTAAGTGAGTTTTCAACATCTTGGGATAATTTTCCTAAAAAATAAGCCTTTTCTGCTGGCGATACTTTTTTACCGGTTTTTACATTAACCACTCGTTCCGCTTTAACTATTTCAACACTGACTGGTCGTTTTCTTTTTCTGTCCCATTCTTCTGACGGCCAATGAATCTTTCCCATAAGTCCTAATTAGAACAATAAATTTAAGTATCAATCGAATTACTTGGAATTTATGAAATCTTTACATCTAAGATGCGTTAGAAGAAGTTTAAATCAGTATTTCGTCCAAATCATGTTATTGCTTATACTCTATAAGTGTTGGTTTGTAACAAGCGTGTGCCCTAATAAAGATTCCAACGATTCCAAATCAGTTTCAATAAATTCTGGCTTAATGAAACCATGCTGATTAGCTGCTTGAAATACTTCGTATATGTCTTTGTTAGTTACACCTGATTTAAAGTCTGATGGAAGCTTATGGTCATCAGAACTCAAAATACCAGTCTTTAAGCGTCCCATGTCAAGATATGTATCACTCAGCGGTCTTTGTACAGCATGGATTACATCAGTTAAATTGAAACTAAAATTACTTTGCAAAGAAGGTTCTTCTTGAAGAATTTGCCTTGAAAGCCGGTCATGACTTCCTTCTAGGAATTTTGTAAAAAGCAGGTAAGCAACGTGCCACCCATTTGTTGCGTCTCTGGAAATTCCTCGATTTCTCAGAGTGGCTAAATGATCATCCCAATTTTCTAAACTATACTCATTGGAATAAGAAGGAAGAATGTTAGCAACAAATGACGATGCGTATGCAACATGGTGTTGTGGATTACCTTTCTTGTTTCTTACAAAAATGTTTATTGCACCAAAGATGTGTCCTTCCAATTCACCCAAATGCATGTAAGCGTTGAAAGAAGTTCTGTCTAAAAAAGATATTGCCTTATAAGTTTGTTCAAAAATTTCTCGCTCCAAAGGGTCTGTTATAGGTTTCATAATCAATTAATTATATCGGAACTAAAAGATTTATCTCTTGAAAATTTTCTAGCAAATAGAAATTTACGTCTAAGATACATTCTATGAATTTTGGATATGAGCCAAATATGGGCGTCTTTTGGGAATGGTCCATATCGCGCTCATAAATGGCTCAAATAATTATTGAGTTTATGAAGAATGGCCGGCAAACAGACGAGGTTTAGAAATATGAGCGGATATAAGCGGGATATGAGCGTACTTGAAATTAGTTGAAACGCCTGAAAGCTCTTCTAACATAGATTAACCGAACCTTTAAATCTTTTTCCAACTTCATTTAGGTTATGCTACCAACAAGATCAGTTCACTATTTACCCAAAAATCCGGAATGTGCTTTACCAACTGATGTTTACTCGTTACCAGAAACCATTACTAGAGATTTACCGCCAGGTTTCTTAGAAGATACAATTAATCGTATGAGAGCAAGGGGTGAGAGAAAGAGGGATATAAATCCTTCCATACTCTCCGTTGTTTGTCACGAAACTCTCTCTGATAGTGGGTCACTAGATAGATATACGTTAATTGTTCTTGCTACGGCGAGGTATTATAATTATCAAGCTAAAATGGCTCTTTCTAAACCAGAAAAAGACGTGAAACAATAGAATCTTATAGAACTTTAAACAGTTCTTCTAACCGTTATTAGATGTAAAGGTTCAAGTTTTTCAACATTTAAAGCATTTAAGTTTTTATTACTATAGAACTTTAGATTTACATGTTATACATTAGAGATGTTCGCTTGGAAGCTGGTTCAGAGTTGAGAAAACGTGCGTCCATTATGGGTTATGGTAAAAGACATGGAACATTTTTTTATGGAGAGGTAGATGGGGTTCTTGAACAAGTAGATGCAGCAGATTTATTGTTACTTGCTGAAAAAGATCCAAAGCATGTTTACGAAGTTATTTATACAATTTCTAAAATACCCGAAAATACTGATATTAAAATAAATGTTCGAAGAGTTTCACGAGAAGAGTTCAAAGAAGAATGCAAAAAATCACCCGAATTTGTAGAACACACAGAACCTGTGGTAAAGGTTACGGTGCATTAAGTTTTATTTGTTGCCATATTAGAGAAAATTTATACATAATATATCTTAGTTGAAAGTCAAAAATTAACTTTATTTTAGTTTTTTATACCACTCAACCATGTTTTTAAATTCCAAATTAAAGTCACACTTTGGATGCCACTTCAATTTGGTTTTTGCCTTCTCAATCGAAAATGCACGATTGGTGATAGCGACTTCAAAATAGTTTCTTTTCCTCATCAATATTGTAGCAAATTTTATGGCCCACATCGGGACTTTTCTAGGTTTTTTTCCAAGCAGTTGGACAGTTTTTGAAAATAAATCCACAATTTTTATTGGTTTCTCATCCGCGATTATAAATATACCATTCCCCTTTTCCACTCCAATACAAAGGGCATTGCTAACATCTTTTACATGAACTATTTGTGTAAAATTTTCTGTATCGGGTACAAACCCCCGTTTAAGTAAGCTCATACCATACTTCCACCACGGTGAACCTATTCCATAAACTATAGTCGGGCGAAATATAATTGATGGCATGTCAGATTCCAGTATTGCTTGTTCTGCCTGAATCTTGGATATTCCGTAGGGATTATTTGACATGCACGGATAATTTTCATCAGCCATTCCTTCAATCGGTCCGAATACATCTGCAGATGATGTGTAAACTATTTTTTCCACATTTCTACATAATTCTACAATATTTTTTGTACTGTGTGTGTTCACCAAAAAATTTTCTTCGGGATTTAAAC
>Ga0315289_10007673_pt1 | contig 15700 bp, 11 predicted proteins | sample YL17G11_40_MG_FD_203452 | JGI IMG/M metagenome (GOLD analysis project Ga0315289, IMG submission 203452) | Sediment microbial communities from Yellowstone Lake, YNP, Wyoming, USA - YL17G11_40 | ecosystem: Environmental > Aquatic > Freshwater > Lake > Sediment | place: USA: Wyoming | collected... | reverse complement strand
CGCGCAGGTCGGCCCCGCCGGAGAGCGGGTGCGGGAGGAGAGGCTGGCCTCCGCCCAGCGGGTTGTCGAGCTTGCCCGGAGCGAGGGGGTGGAGTTCATCGTCGTCGCGGGGGACACCTTCGAGGACAACGCCGTGGACCGGGTTATGGTCCAGAGGGTGGCCGATATCCTGGCGAGGTTCGGCGGTCCGGTCTATGTGATCCCGGGGAACCACGACCCGCTGGTTCCGGGCTCGATGTGGGAGCATCCGGCGTGGACATCGGCTACCAATATCCGGGTCTTGAGGAAGGCCGATCTGGTCGAGATTCCAGGCGGGGTTTTATTCCCATGCCCCGCGCTTTCCAAGTACGCCCGCCTGGACCCCACCGCGTGGATCAAGGCGGGGCAGGCGGGGGGAATCAGGATCGGCGTTGCCCATGGGACGGTGGGGAACATCCATCAGGAAGAGCCAGACTATCCCATCCCGGCGGATGCGGCCGCCCGGTGCGGGCTCGACTATCTCGCCCTGGGCCACTGGCATTCCACGGCCTTGTACCCGGACGCCGGGGGGGCGGTCCGCATGGCCTATTCCGGCACCCACGAGCAGACGAAATTTGGGGAGCGGGATAGCGGGAACGCCCTGATTGTCGAGATTGAGGGTCCCGGTGAGAGGCCGGTGGTGAGATCGGTGCCGGTGGGCGGACTGCGCTGGGAGGCCATGTCGGAGACTTTGAGGGAAGCCGGAGATCTGGCCCGGATCCGGGAGCGGGTGGAGCGCCTGGAGAAGCCGGAGGCGATGCTCCTCGATATTTTGATCACGGGTTTTCTCCCGGCGGATGACCGGGGTGAGCTCAAGCGGTTGGAGGAGGTGGTGGCCGCAAAGTTTTTGTTTGGGCGCGTTAATTCCAGCAGTGTCCTTCCCTCTCCGGTGGATGAGAGCTGGGTTACCGGGTTGCCCGCGGGTGTGATCCGGCAGGCCGCCGAAAGGCTCCGGGCGATGGCCGACCCGGAGAACCGGGAATCCCGCCCGGATGGCGTGACCACGGAGATCGCGGCCCGGGCCCTTCTCGAGCTTTACGCCCTTCAGGAAGGGGGTGGGAGATGATCCTTAGGTCGATCAAGGTTGAGGGCTGGAAGTGCTTTCCCGAGGAGGTGGCGGTTGGCCCCTTTGTCGAGGGGCTCAATATCCTCTACGCACCCAACGGCACGGGCAAGTCAACCCTTTTCGAGGCGCTCCGACGGGGGATTCTGGATGGACATACTGCCAAGGGCGAGGAGTTTAAAAGCCTCCGTCCCTGGGGCCGGGAGCTCAATCCGACGGTAGTCGCCGAGGTCTTTCACGAGGGCGTGGAGTACAGGTTCACCAAGAGGTTTCTCATGGCGATTGTCTCCAGGTTGGAAAGGAAGGAGGGGGATCGGTTTGTCCCCCTGGCCGAGGGGAGGGAGGCGGACGAGAGGATCCGGACCCTGTTTCTAAAGAGCCCCGCCCAAGGAAAGGGCTCCAAGACGGAAAACTGGGGCTTGGCTCAGGTTCTCTGGGCTCCTCAGAGCAACCTGGTTATGCCCGCTTTGTCCGCCGACCTGGTGACCAGCATCAGGGGGTTTTTGGGCGTTCAAGTGGCCGGCAGCCCGCTGGAAGGACGGATTGAGCAGGTCTATGAGGTTTTTTTCACTGGCAAAGGAGAGTTAAGAACCGGGACCGATCTTAAAAGGCTTCAGGGGGAATTGGAGGATGCCCGGCAGAAGCTGAAGGAGATATTGGGCAAATATCAGGCATTCGAGGAGTCCTCCAGGCGGGTGGAGGATCTGAGGGGGATGCGCGCCCAGGCCCAGAGGGATTCGGAGGCGCTCACCTCTGCGCTCGGGGAGACGCGGAGGAAGGCAGGGGAATACCAGGAACTTATGTCGGAGAAGGGCAGGCAAGAGGGGCAGGCGAAGGCCGCCGAGGCCCGCCACAAGGAGATCAAGGCTCGGCTCGAGGCCATCGGCTCGGCCCGGACAGAGCTCAAATCGGCGGAGATGTCGGTGGAAAAACTCGGTCAGGACCTTCCCTTGATCGGGAGGGAGGTGGCGGAAAGGGAGGCGGCCGAGGCGGCGGCGAGGGCGGCTTTGGAGGATCTCCGCAAGGGCCGGGAGAAGGTGGATAGGGCCCAGTCCCGGGCTCGGGCGGCGGGGGTTTTGACCCGCGCTGAGGAGCGGGAGGGTGCGGCCAAGCACCTTCTCGACCAGGCGAAAAAGGCGTTAAAGGAATACGAGGATCTCAAAGGCCAGCGCTCCCGCCTGGTGGCGCCCGATGCGAAGGCCATGCGCGAGATCCTGAAGGTATTAAAGCTCCGGGATGACGCGCAGACCAAGCTGGATGCAGCCCTGATATCGTTGGAGATCGTTCCGGAAAAAGATATCGGCATTGAAGTGGTGGCGGGCGAGAAAACCGGCAAACGCAGGCTTGCGGCGGACGCTCCCGTCGAGATCAAGGGGATGGGCGAGGTGGTCGTGGCCATCCCCGGGGTGGCCCGCCTGCGGGCCCGGGGGCCTTCCGAGTCGGCCGAGACGCTCCGGGCGGAGCGGGACAAGGCCGGCAAGAAGCTCGAGGAACTAACCCGGGTCTACGGCGGGTCGGATATCGGTGCCCTGGAGGCGCTCAAGGAAAGGGCCGACGACTTGGACCGGCAGGTGGGGCAGGCGAAGACGCGGCTTGACTCCATCCTGGCGGGGAGAACGGTCGAGGAGATCGAGCAGGAGAGAGCCAAGGCTGAGGCGGAGGCGGAGGCTGTCCTGGAGCAGCATTCCGATTGGAGGAAGAAGAGCCCCGAGGCGAAGAGGCTGGAGGAGGAGGCCGACGCCATACAGAAGACCTTTATTGAGGCGGTGGATCCGGCGGAGCGGTCCTGGGAAAAGGCCCGGGACACCCTTTCCGTGACGCGGGAAAGGAAGGCTAAGGCCGAGGCTGGGATGGCGGAGCAGGAAAAACAGATTGAAATTATCCGGCGGCGTATTCAAAGCCTGACCTCCGACGGATTGGACGATGTAAAAAGGAACGAAGGGCTCGATAAAGCCGCCCTGGAATGGCATGCCGCGAAGACGGTTTTGGGGGAGATTGAGGGGAAGCTTTCCGCCTATGGTGTCGACCCGCGGGAAGATGTCAAGAAACTCGATCTTCGGCTGAAGGCCGCGGAGGAGACGGCGAGGATGAGTCTCGAATCCGAAAAGATCGAAGAGGGCAGTCTCCTTCTGCTGGAGAAGGATGGTTCCTATAGCGCCCTGGCTATGGCCGAGGAGAAGGCCGCCAGGCTGGAGGCGGAAACGGCAAGGGAAAAGCTCCGGATGGACGCGATCAGGCTTTTGCACGGTACGGTGGCCGTCTGCCGGTCGGAGACCCTGGCGGGGGTTACGGCACCGGTTGAGAGCATCGTGACCAGAAACCTGATGCGGATCGCCGGACCCCGGTTTGGCCGGGTGAGGCTGGGGGAAACCTTCGAGCCGGTTCATGTGGTTCCCCGGGAGGCGGAGGTCAACGCCGCCCCGGGCGAACTCTCGGGGGGCGAGCAGGAGCAGCTGTATTTCGTCACCCGCCTGGCCCTGGCAGAGGTGCTGTCTAGGGACGAGCGGCAGCTGGTGGTCCTCGACGATGTTCTTGCGTTTACCGATTCTGGCCGCCTGAATCGCGCCCTGGCCATTCTGGAGGAGGCGGCCCAGCGGAACCAGGTGGTCGTCCTCACCTGCCGTCCGGAATGGTACCGGGGGATTCCAAATGCATCGTTCATTGATTTGGAAGCCATCGTCAACGCCAGAAGGGAGTAAAAAATTCGGCTTGTCAGGAGTGTCGTTGGGAAAGAACGGGGGGATTGATGAGGGACATATCGGGAAAAATCTCAATGCTGGATGAGAAGTTGAAAAAGGTCCGGAAGGGGACGGAGAGGGCTGAGGAAGCTGTCGGGTATCTGGAGAGCCTGCTGGAAATAGCGGAGAGGGGATTGCATTGCGACGGATTTCTCAACGGAGAAAAGAGGGATTTCCACCTGGATATGCCGGCGATTGAAAAGGGAGACGGGTTTATGTTTCCGGATTTCGTGCTCCGGAGCGAAAGGGACGGCGTTGAGATCAAACTGCCCCTTGGGAGCGTTTTGGAGCTGCTGGTCCGCAAGGTCGGAGTAGAGAGAATCGCGGAGTTCAATAAACAAATCAGCCCGGTTATGAAGGTGAGGAGGGGGGTAGAAAAGGTTGCGAGACTGGGAATAAAGCGGGAGCCCGGGTGGCTGTATTACCTCGACAAGGAGGGAAATATCTCGCGGAAGCTGATGGCCCGAGGGGGAGCCGGGGAACAGGAGCTTGGCAGGGTGGAGGTTGTGGCCAGGCCAAGCATTAAAAAGGAAGCGGGCTTTTTGTATTTCCTCGACAAGGACGGAGATGTCGTCCGGGCCAAAACCAAAGGCGGTCCTAGGACTTGAGAAGAATAATGGTGACAACAGCAACTGCATGTTTGGCGTTGCTCCTGACAGGAGGGGTGGTTGCCCGAGGGGGTGATAATGGTGCTTTCCAACCGGCGGATTCCTCAAAGCCGTCTGTGGTTGAGAAACCCACCCCCAAGAAATCTGCCCCGAAGAAGAATGATGCCCGGGCTGCCCTGGAGCGGCGGGTGAAGGCGGCTTACGCCCGACTGGAGGCGTGCGAGGAAGATGTCCGGGGGGAGGGGCGGGAGCGTCCGGTAATGCCCTCTAGGCCGATGGATGCCGACGAGACGCTTGAATACACAAAAGAAGACCGCCGGTGGGAAAGGGAGGAGGAGGCCATTCGGCAGAAGGTGCTAGTGAAGTGCGGCGGGATCCGGCAGGAACTCCAACGGCTGACGAAGGAATACCGGGACAAGTACAAGGTTGCTCCGAAATGGAGATAAAAATAGCCCACCAGGATGGAGTGGAAACATAGGTGGTCGAGGATCGTAACCTGATTTTCAAACTCTTGGTATTTCGATTTAAAAGTTCTCCCTCCCCTATCGCCCGCGGACTGACAAAGATTGACCTTCAGTAGGTTTTCTTAAATAATACACGCATATATCCATTTGAAGTTTGAATCGGGGCAACTCCATAGTAATTTTTTGCTAATGGGGAGGGGTGTTCCCAGAATTCAGAACCAATTTTGAAGTTTGGCCTAAGGTATCAATATACCAAGGGCAGTTGCTGCGCATCATGACACGACACCTGCGAAATCTCGGCAATCGTCTCTCAGTATCTCTTCCTGTCGACAAGGAAGGCTACCTTGGGCGAGAGTGCCCGGATCCCAATTGCGAACACTACTTCAAGATCAAGCCCGGCACCGGTTTAAAGGGTCTAACCCTGCCATGTCACTGTCCCTACTGCGGTTACAAAGGGCCGATGAATCATTTCCATTCTCGGAGCCAGATTGACTACGCCGCTTCCGTTGCAAAACGCAAAGTACATGAAGCCATTTCCCACGATCTGGAGGATATGGCGAGAGATTTTAATCGGCGGACGCAAGGAGGTCTTTTTTCTATAAAAATGAAGGTGGAATCATCCTCATCGCCATTAAGTCATTTCACTGAGAAAGAACTGGAAACCAATGTCGAATGCGGCAACTGCACGCTTCAGTATTCTGTGTATGGTGTGTTTGCGTTTTGCCCGGATTGTGGCCAGCACAATTCCTTACAGATCCTCGACAAGAACCTCGAGTTGGTGGGTAAAATACTCGACCTGTCTGCGGGTGCTGAGGTGGCATTGGCGGAACGCTTAATCGAAAACGCCCTGGAGGATTGCGTATCAGCGTTTGACGGTTTCGGCAGGGAGGTTTGTCGGGTTTATGCCAAATTCTCAGCAAATCCGGCCAAGGCCGAGAAAATATCCTTCCAAAATCTGGATAGCGCTCGGCAGAATGTAATGGATTCTTTCGCTTTTAACCTTGCCGATGGGCTTGCCCTTGAAGAATGGAAGGCTGCGGTTCAATGCTTTCAGAAACGACACCTCGTATCCCATAAGATGGGTGTTGTGGATGATGACTACATCCAAAAGTCTGGTGACACCCAGGCCGTCGTTGGTCGTAAGATAAGTATTGGTGCCCAGGAGGTGCGGAGTCTTGTGCAGATTCTGGGCAAGCTTGCTCGATATACATCAAATAAGTTTCCGATGATGGAAAAGAATCCATGAACGACGGGCATTGGGATCCAGGTTGCTTATTGAACAGGCCATGATTCCAAACATGATATGAATTGGCTTGAGGCGCTTCCCGAAAATCGGCGGAGGGGGAGCTATTGCCGGTGCCTGCTTTTCATGGAGAGTGACCGGCGAGCGGTCGCCCGGAGGCTCACCGATCTGGTCGGGATCGATGATGTCGTGATCGGCGAGAACGACTTTTGGGCTCCGCAGGGGATTCCCAGCTGCTCGACCGATGGCCGGTGGAATACAGGGCCGGCACAAGAGGCAAAGCTAGGGGAGACGGAGGATCTTCTTTCGGCTGATGATCAATCGGCGATCACACGATGGTGGCTTGCCTGCCCCTCACTCAATTCGAACACGCCCAATTGGGACATCGCCAGCACCTGCACCATAGAAGGTAAGAAAGGGTTCTTGCTTGTCGAGGCCAAGGCACACGATCAGGAACTCATTAAAGAGGAAAAGGGAAAATCGCTGAAAAGGGGCGCCTCTAATAACAGCAGAGCCAACCATGACCAAATCGGCAACCGCATCTGCCAGGCGAGCGCCGAGTTCTGCAAATTCACCGGCCTTGATTGGAGGCTTTCCCGGGACTCGCGTTACCAGATGTCCAACCGCTTCGCCTGGGCTTGGAAGCTGACCGATCTGGGCCACCCCGTGGTTTTGGTCTACCTTGGCTTCCTTCTGGCCGGCGAGATGAACGATCAGGGAAAACCCATCGCCGACCAGGCCGACTGGGAGCGAATGGTGGTATCCCATAGCCGGCCACTTTTCCCTCAAGAGGTTTGGGGGCGACGGTGGAAAGTCAATGGGCAGACCTTTCTGTCTCTCATCCGGGCGTTAAACCAGCCCCTCAATATCTCTCCTGGGATAAAGGAGGACTGAAAATGACCGAATTCATCTCCGAAAGAAACTGCTGGTCCCGCTTGAAGAAGGCTGCAATAGCAAGCCGAAAACCGGCCTATGTGGCTGTAGCTTATTTCGGCAAGGGAGCCTCGAGGCTCCTGCCGCTGCCGGAACGAAGCCGGCTAGTTGTTGATGCTAGCGAGTCCGCGGTGAAAAGCGGCCAGACATGCCCCGCAGAGCTGAAGATACTGAAACGGAAAAAGGGGGTACGAATATACAGCGTTGATAACCTGCACGCGAAGGTGTTCGTGCTTGGATCCAAGGCTTTTGTCGGGTCCGCAAATGTGTCGCGGCATTCCGCCGATACGCTCCTCGAGGCGATGGTCGCGACGACTGATCGAAAAGTGGTTAGAGCCGCTCGGCGGTATGTTCGGGGAAAATTCTTTGAGGAATTGGGGCCGAAAGAACTCGATCGGCTCCAACAGATGTATCGCCCACCCCTCATGGGAGGGCGTGGCCGGGCTAAGCGATCCCATGGAGATCATCGGGTGCGTCCGGCGCTATCCCGGCTAATGCTTGTGCATTTGGATGAAGGCAATCCTCCTAAAGGGTCTGAATCGGCCATGGAAGCAGGGAAAATAGCTTCAAAAAAATTAATGGAAGAACCACGGACCAATAAAATTGACGAACCCTTCTGGTGCTTGGATAAATGTCGCTATAACCCCGGCGACATTGTTGTGCAGGTTATTCACGAAAAGGGTGGTCGTCAGATGGTGTCACCCCCGGCAAAGGTCCTTAATACCAAGCCGTGGAAAAAGGGAAGCGAGAGATGCACATTCGTGTTTGTCGAAATGCCAAAGAGGCGTTGGATCAGAATGGAGCGACTGGCTAAGCGAATAGGCAGAGGCGCACAGAAAAACCTTCGGGGTGAAGGGAAAGTCAGCAGGGACTTTGAAGAGCGGCTATTGGCTGCCTGGGGCGATTAGATAATCCTGAAGCAAGATTCCTCCGGTTTTATATTCCCGAGACATTTCGGACTTGAAGAAGCCCAACTCTGAGCCATAATCATTGTCGGCCTCCGCCGGAGGAGTGATTCGATGCCGGAAAGATTCGAGCTCGGAACCGGGGTACTGAATTGGGAGCGGGACGAGAGGGTCACCGACCGCTACGGGTTTGTCTTTCTCGATCAGCAGGATGAGATGGACCGGGGTATCGGAGACAAGGTGGAACTCGACCTGTCGCGGGCCAACCGCAGGGGGCGGCTGATCGCAGTGGTCCGGGAGACCCGGAGGTCCCGGCATGTCGGGGACATTTTTCACGAGATATATCCCCAGACCCCGGAAGTGGGCGAGGAGATCGTCCTCGGGGAGGGGGTTCTGATATTCGATGACGATGGGAATGTCGGGACCATCCCCGACGATAAAAGACCAACCTGGTGGCTGAATGTCCGCAACCTGTACCGGGCTCACGAGCAGACCGTCACGCTGTTCTTCGAGGAAGATCCGCCGAATTCTTGACCTCGGAGATAGATTCCTCGCGCTGGTTTGCCTCCTGAATAATTAGCTGAAACACCCGCTGTCTGACCGGCTTTCTGCCCGGTCAGGATTCCCTAAAAATACTCCAAAATTGACTTGATATCCGTCGGAGACAGAGCAAATATCTGTTCACCGACGGGGGCATGGGGCTTCCTCGAGGGAACAGAGAGGAGGTGGTCGGATTGGGAGCGAGGGTGGAGACCGAGCTGACGGAGGTCGGCACGCTTCTGGGGCGCCTGGCCAGCAGGCTCCGTAATGACGGCTGGTCGCTCGTGGGGATCGGCAGCAGGGAGCCAAATCCGGGGAGCTTGGAGCACAGGGATCTGCAGGGCCTTTCGTGCTCGTTGATGAGGATCGCCGGGCTGCTCGAATTCGTTCGCGAAGGGCTGTGCCAGGAGTGTCGGATGAGGGATTTCAGGGAGTTGGTGGCTTTCGGCGATAAACCGGAGGCGGAGAGGAAACCGAAAGGAGGAAGGGGCTATGGGCAAAAAGGGAAGGAAGAACGGCAAGAAGGCGGTCTCGGCAAAGGTCGCCGGCGGAAAACCCGCCGCGGGAAAAGGCACCGGGGCTAAGTCCAAGGCGACGGAGGTGAGGGAACCGGAGGCGCCGAAGCCGGAGAAGCCGGTTAAGCAGGATGTCCCCCGGGCCGATCTCGAGGCCCTGCGCGGGGCGGTTGAGGCGGCCAAAAACGACTTGGACAAGGCCGAGGCCGAGGCGAGGGAGACAACGGAAAGGGCGCATAAATTGGTTTCTGGAGCGAAGAATGCCTACCGCCTGGCACTTGCCCCCTACCGGGAGGCATGCCGGAAGGCCGGTGTCGAGTGCGAGTTCGAGGGGGGAAGGAGTACGAATATTTCCGAAAAGGTCACTTTCGTCGTAGAGAAAACCGGCGAAAACGTCCGGGTAATGGTCAAGGACCGGCCAGAGACCAAGGAGTTGATCCCATCGGCAGTTATCAGGGAGTCCGTCGGCAAGGCGGCCTACGCCTACACGGAAAAACACCTTGGCCCGAAAGAAGAGATCGGTAATAAAGGTGGGAGCCTTTCCAACCGCCTGCGTGCCGTCCTCAAAGCCTAACTTCATCCCACCAGGCCCGGTCGAAGGAATGACCGGGCTTCTCTTCGACATCTATCAGGGAAAATCTGGAGAACTCTCAATACTGGAAATAGGTTCTTTTGGATAAAGGAAATTAAATTGACCCTTCCGTCCGGCTAGAAATATAATTGCCTCCATATGGGAATAACCGGTTTTTCATTCCGTTTATCCCGACAATTACCGAGGGATTTATCCCGAGCTATCTCGAAGAACAATCCGCAATCTATTTATCCTGGAAGGGCATTCCGCATTCTTTAGTTTGCTCTCTGCTCCTGCCTCTTGCCTTCTGCCTACTCCGACACTCGGCCTTCCATGGGCGACGAAGCCTTGGCGTAGTCGGCCCGGCCGAGTGTCATTCCCTGTCACTGCCCGGCGGTAAGATCGGCATCATGAAAAGGATGTTGTTCCTAATCGGCCTTTCCCTTTATTTGTCGGGTTGTGCGGCCATTTGGGATTCGATCATGTCGACCCCCGGTCCCCAGGTAGTCCACGAAATATGCCGGGATAATGGGAAAACCACGAGCTGCAACTGGTGGACCGGCGACGGCAATTCGCACTGGTGCTACTGCTCGGTGGCAAAGGAGGGCCAAACCCGCCGGACCGTCTGCTCCGGAGACTGCCGTTGAGGGAGACCAGACAGACTAGAGAGACCAGATAGACGTTTTATTGGGACCGCGGTCGGCGGCCGTTATGACCCACGACCTGGAAACAAACCGGAAAGGAGGGAAAATGAAAGCAAAAATTCTAAGTAAGTTTAAACCGGGTGATCGAGTGGTTGTTTCGAGATGGGAAAGAATGACCATTTTCCCCTTCAGAGTCGTGCGTTTTTTGGGGAAGATAGTTTCCGGCCCTGATAGAAAAGGAATATACCGGGTTCTTCATCTCAGGTATCAGATTCGTGGATCTCAGGTTTGGAAACATACCGATTATGATTATGTTTCCGAAAGAATCCAGAATGATTTAAAGATCTATCGTCCCAAGAAACGAATTTAATTGTGAATACTCTTGCCCCTGGTTTTGCCGGGTTAAGAGAGGATGAAGATTTTAAAAAATGATTTCCTAGTGGATTCGAGGAATTTGGGGCAAGTGTAAGGAAATACCCGAAGGAGGTGGAAAATGACCATCGAAGAGCGTCTGGAAAAGGTCGAAAAGGAATTAGCTATATTGAAAAAATCCGCAGCCTCCGCTCCGAAAGAAATCCGTGCTTCTTCTTTTATTGCAGTGGATGAGAATGGCAAGGACCGTGCCGTGCTGAATGTAAGTGATGGCGTCCCAGGTCTGATATTGAAAGATGAAAACGGCAAAAATCGGATCATTCTAAACATAACCAAGAATAAAACGGGATTAACAATATATGATGAGAAGAGCAAGAACCATATTGGATTGAGCGTAAAAGATGAAGGGCTAGGGCTTGCCTTGTACGACGATAATGGCCCTATCGCTGGATTGGGAATGGAGAATGATCAGTTAGAGTTAAGGTTGGGTGGCAAGAAGGGCATGGGCCGCGTTATTCTGCAAGTAAACAAGAACATAGCGGGGCTAGTCCTGCGCGATGATAACGACAACCCCCGCGCCTTGTTAAGCGTAGACAAGGACGGGTGTCATATGCTGGCGCTGGTAGACGGGAATAGTCAAGCCCGCGCTACGCTGAGATTTACCGAAAGCGGGGTAGGTCTGGTCCTGTCCGACGAAAAGGGTGAACCCCGCGCCATGCTAATTGTGACGGAGGATGGTCCGGCATTGCAGCTGCTCGACGAGGATGGCGAAATGGGTTGGAGCACTCCTTCTTCGCCTGCGGTACAGTAGGCACGGCCAAAGAGTTATTTTGTCCAAATTCTCTAGTCCCGGATGAGGGAATCAAATTGACCATTACCTACGGACGGTAATATAATCGGCCATACTAGATGACATTCTCTATCATTCAATAAGCTATAAAATGGCCTTAGTTTATGATGGATAAGGCCCGAACCTACTAATATTGTGGGAAAGAAAATAGCTGCTGAGCCAATGACCTTTACCCATGCTTTCTCCGCCGGTCACGCCGGGCGGCATGAAACCTTCACCCCTAGGTATGGTTGGCTGAAGAAAGGATATGACCATTGTTTGGCCAATCCGCATGTTTTTAACGACGACAGCGCTATCGAACAGCTCGGCGTCGGGAAAAACATGGTTCGCTCAATCCGCTTTTGGTGTGTTCTCTTCCGTCTATTAGAGGATGCTGGCGAACCTGGTTTTCTGCAGCCCACCGATTTCGGCCAGAGATTGCTAAATACGGAAAACGGGTGGGACCCATATCTTGAAGATCCCGCAAGCCTCTGGCTTTTGCATTGGCAGATATTCCGTCCGCCATTCATGGCTGTTTCCTGGAATCTAGCTTTCACATACACACCCTTATCAGCCTTTAAGGTGAGTGAGCTTTCTGATTCCATTCACGCCAAAGCCCGGGAAATCGAACGTCTTAGCCAGATCGCTAAAAGCTCATTCGAGAAAGACGCCTCATGCCTTCTTCGCATGTACGCTTCTGGAGTTCGTGAACGGGCGGATATCCGCTGTCCCTTTACCGACCTCGGCCTGATTTTTCCGGCGGCTGAGCAACAAGATCCTGACCGCTATCATTTCGCGTCGGGACCCAAAAAAACATTGCCGGACTTGGTTTTTATGGCGGCGGTGTTTGATTATGCGGCGCAATGGTTTCCTGGTCAGCAGAGCCTTCTCCTCACCCAGATTACCTTCGAACCCAACTCACCGGGGATGGCTTTCCGCCTCTCGGAATCCGATTGCGGACAGCGGCTTGACCGAATTTGCCGCCAACTAAAGGGCAGTACCTTCACGGATACCAACGGCATCCAACAGCTGCAGTTCAGCGGTGACCCAGAAAAACTGTCCCGGACCTGCCTGGCTCAATATTACCGAGAGGCAAGATGAAGCACTACGCTCTTTCCCAATGGATTACCGTTGACCATTCGGTGGCCCGTTCGGTGAATCTTGACCGCGATGCGGCAGACAGCCGTCTGCTGGAGCGGTTTCAGATTACCCCCAATGCTTGCGATATGCTGCATCGTCTCGCGGATGCCTTGAATGGCGAACCGGTCAACGCCTGGTCACTTACTGGCCCCTACGGCAGCGGTAAAAGCGCCTTCTGTAATTTCCTAATCGCCTTGTCGTGTGGTGATTCTAAAACGCGCGCCCTGTGTTTTAGCAAACTTCGCAAAACCGATCATCAGCTAGCCGCGCGGATGAAGGCATTTGTGTCTCCAAAAAGCAGAAAAGCATCCGCCATCAGTGTCCGGGCCGTATCCCACTACGAATCGCTGAACAGCACTTTGGTTCGGGGTCTTTCTTCAACATTGGAGGTGCTACCTGCCCGCCCAGCTAACCGAGAATGGAAGCAACTGCGGGAGCGGGTCCATGTGCTGTGCGGCAAGGAATGGCCCGCTACGCGGGATATCGTGGATGCTTTCGGCGTCCTGGTAAAGGTTACTGGCAGACCGATTTTTTTAGTGGTGGACGAGTTTGGAAAAAACCTCGAGTACCAGGCCCATCATGCAGAACAAGGCGATATTTTTGCTCTTCAAGCCCTAGCGGAATCGAAGTCGGTCTTTCTCTGGGTGTGCTTGCATCAGGCTTTCAGCGCATATTCGGGTGCTTTAAGTCGTGTCCAGCGGGAAGAATGGCAGAAGGTTCAAGGACGTTTTGAGGATCGTCCTTACGTTGAGCCACCTACACGTAGCTTCGGTCTTATTCGAGATGCACTCTCTATTACACCGCCGGACTCAGCACACAAGCAGGCTCTAAATAGTTGGGCACGAGGAATGGCGGAAGCCATGTCCGGCATTGCCTTAGAAGGCTTGAAGCAGCTGGGGGTAGAAACATTCAAGGCCCTTTATCCGTTCCATCCCCTAGCGGTTTATCTCATGGGTGAACTAACTCGGCGTTTCGCCCAGAATGACCGAACGATCTTTTCCTTCCTTTCCAGCGGCGAGCAGTATGCTTTCGCTGGTTGCCTACAACGATTGGAATCAGGGCGGAAAGATCGCCTGCCAACATTGGGATTGGACGCGCTTTACGACTATTTCAGCGAAACCGGTGTGCTTCGCCATTCAGACCGTTCAGAAAACCAGCGTTGGATCGAAATCCACACCATAATTTCGTCACATGGTGGATTAGATCCAGACAAAACGAAGCTGTTGAAGACCATTGGTGTACTGAATCTTCTTTCCTCTTTGCCGGGCGTGCTGGCATCTGAGGACATGATTAATTTCGCTTTGGCCACCTCCTATTACGGAGGCAAGCGCGAGACCATCGCGACTCTTCGCGAGCTGGCCGAAGCGCGGGTTCTGATTCACCGGGAATATGCCCGCGAATATCGGCTTTGGGAAGGCAGTGATTTTGATCTGGATCAGGAAGTAATGCAAGCGCGCGGGCGGGTGGCGTTGCGACCCGTAGCCGAGACGCTAGAAGAGATCGCTTTACGCCCCAATTTAGTGGCGGCCCGTCATTCTATCCAAACCGGAACGCTCCGCGAGTTCGCCGTACGCTGGTGCACCGAGGATGATCTGCCTGCACTTATTAAACGATCTCGTGCCGAAGGGGATGTGGATGGGACCGTCTGGCTTATGTTGGGAAAGCAGAAAAATATTGATCATCTTTTCGAAGTCGCAAAAGAGGGCAACCCAGTTATCGTTGGGTACGCTCCCTGCCTGGAACAAGTAAAGCAATTGATGCTGGAAGCTGCGGCGGCACGAGAAGCCTGTAATGCACCGCAATTGGAGAGGGACGGCGTGGCCCGTAAAGAAGCTCATTACCGTGCCGCTTATGCTGCGCAGTCATTGGTCTCGTTTTTAAATGATGTTTTTTCTCCGGACCAGGGCCAAGTAACGTGGTTTGCGGATGGCGCGCACAAAAAAATTCGTTCCCAGCGGGAACTTTCGGCCGTAGCTTCGGACTTATGTGATCGCATTTATGCACAATGTCCCCGTATTAATAATGAGATGCTAAATGTTGAACGCATCTCAAGCATAGCTGCTGCGGCTCGTAACAAGGTTGCAGAAGCCCTAGCAAATCAGTCCGACAGAGCAGACCTGGGTTTCACTGGGTTTGGGCCTGAAGTGGCGATTTACCGCACAGTTTTCAAAGAAACCGGATTGCATCGGAAGAACTCCGAAGGGGAATGGGTTCTTACTACCCCTAATAAGCGACATCATCCTCAATTCGCGGCGGTCTGGGATATGTTAAACCAAATGTTGGAAGATGCCGATCAGACTGGACAAGCAGTGCCGGTCAGAAAAATTTTAGATACGTTGAAGCAACCCCCCTACGGTCTGCGCGAAGGACCAGCACCGCTTTTGTTATCGCACTATCTGCTTGTTCATGCAGATGAAGTTGCCATCTATGAAGAGAATGTTTTTAAGCCGTTTTTTGGAGATGCAGAGATAATTCTGGTACTGCGGCGTCCAGAGCTTTTTAGCTTGCGCCGTTATAAATCCTCTGGGGTTCGCTCCGAAGTCATCCGTATCTATTATCAGGTAATCAATACTGAACTCGAACTGGCCAATCGCGTCCGCAACCAAACTATGCTGTCGGTAGTTGTTCCATTGACTGAATTTTATAAATCTCTGCCGGAATATACGCGGGCTACACATTCGATAAGTACGAACGCACTGCGCCTGAGAAATGCCATTGCAAATGCCCGCGACCCCCAACAGCTGCTTTTTCGAGATATTCCGGAAGCATTAGGCTTTCCGCCGATCGAGGCTGGGAAAAGCACATCAAATTCTAATCTCGATGCGGCAGAGCTTCAGAAGGCATTGTGGAGCGCACTGACAGAACTTCGCGACGCATTCCTAGCTTTTATTAAAAAGATAAGGGGACGTTTTGTCCTTGCGATATCCAATGTGCCAACAGAAACGAGTCAATTCGATTTGATTTGTAATGATTTAAGGGAGAAGGCCGCGCCTTTAGTCAATATTTGTCTGGATGCCGAATTGAAGCCGGTGCTTGCCGCTTTAGCTGTTGAAAAGGGGGTAGACGGAGAATGGTTGCTTCAGGTAGCAGCAATAATCATGAAGAAACCTGTCCATG
>Ga0315289_10007672_pt1 | contig 15700 bp, 11 predicted proteins | sample YL17G11_40_MG_FD_203452 | JGI IMG/M metagenome (GOLD analysis project Ga0315289, IMG submission 203452) | Sediment microbial communities from Yellowstone Lake, YNP, Wyoming, USA - YL17G11_40 | ecosystem: Environmental > Aquatic > Freshwater > Lake > Sediment | place: USA: Wyoming | collected... | reverse complement strand
TGGCGGGACTCGAGAGACCGCAGCTCGGGCCGCTGCCGGAGCGCCCGCGCCACGGCCTCGCGCAGGTCGCCGGTCTCGGGCAGCGCCAGCGTGTCCACGTCCACGGGAAGGATCTCATGGTTCCACAGCGCGGACTCGCGGCTGGGCGCGAGCAGCGTCTTGAGCGCGTTCTCGGCCTCGGTGACCAGGCCCAGGCTGGAATAATAGGTGTCGCGGCGGCGCTCCAGCTCCGCCACGGCGGCCGCGATTTCGACCTGCGCAATCACGCCGGCGGCCGCCATGCGCTGGGTCCGGGCCAACTGTTCGCGCGCCAGCTCGACGCTGTCCTCGGAGACTCTGAGCCCCTGCCGGGCCGCCACCAGGTCCCAGTAGGCCTGCTCGACGCGGGTGATGACCTCGATCAAGCGCAGCTCGAAATCGAGGTCGGCCACGTCGGCCTGCTTGCGCCGGACCTTGAGCTCCGCGCGCTCCCGGTCCACGGTGCGGTTGCGGAGCAGCGGCTGCGTCAGGGTAAACAGCAGGCGCGAGGTGGTGAAGGGATTCAGCGACACGAACGTGTTGCTGGTGGACTGGCGGCCGTTCTCGAAGTCCAAGCCCAGGCTGGAGCCGTGCCACGGGAGCTTCTGGCGGAGGTAGAAGTTCTGCCCCAGGAGGTGGTCGGTCAGCTTGCCGCCGGCGCCCTGAAGGACCGAGGTGGTGGGCGTGTTGCGGGACTCCAGCGAGGGCAGCCACCGCAACGTGGGGTCGAAGAAGCCGCGGGCCCCTTTGAGGGCTTCGTACGCGGTGGCCCGGTTGAGCCGTTCGATCTCGAGGTCCAGGTTAGTGGCCAGGGCGGTCTCGACAGCCTCGCGGAGCGACAGCTTCTTCTGAACCATGCCCACGCCCACCCGGGTCTGGGCCACGGCGGGCGCCGCCACCGCCAGCAACACCAGCAGCAGCCACAGGCCGGAGATGCCGTTCCAGGCGCGGCGCGGGCTCAGCCGCGCCAGCGCGGCGCCGATCCGGCTCCAGGCCCGCGCGTGGGCCAGATCGTCGAACAGCGAGTACATCACCGGGGTCACCAGCAGGGTCAGCAGCAGGCACAGCGATTGCCCGCCGATGACCACCAGCGCCACGATGCGCCGCGAGCCCGAGCCCGCGCCCCCGCCCAGCGCCATGGGCGTCATGCCGGCCACCAGCGAGGCCGTGGTCATCAGGATGGGCCGCAACCGGTCCTCGCACCCCTTCAGCACCGCTTCCAGCCGCGGCAGGCCTTGCTCGAACCGCAGCCGCTTGATGCGGTCGATTTGCAGGATGGCGTTCTTCTTGACGATGCCGAACAGCATCAGGATCCCCAGCGACGAGAAGATGATGGAGAAGTTCTCGCCCACCACGAGCAGCGTCAGCAAGGCGAACGGAACCGACAGCGGCAGGCTGACCAGGATGGTGACCGGGTCGATGAAACTCTCGAACTGCGCGGCCAGCACCATGTACATGAAGATGATCGAGAGCAGAAAGGCGATCACGTAAGCCAGCGAAGTGCGGCCGAACTCGCGGCTCCTGCCCAGCAGGCCGCTGCGGTACTCGGGAGGCAGGCTGAGGTTGCGCACGGCCTCGTCCAGGATGGGCAGGACGTTGCTGAGGGCCTGGCCCTCGACCAGGTTGGCCGTGATGGTGATCTGCCGCTGGCGATTGACGCGGTCGATCTGGGTGGGGCCGCTGCCCTGCTCGGTCCACACCACGTTGGAGACGGGCACGTTGCCCAGGGTGGCCGAGGGCACGTACAGCCGCTCCAGGGCGCGGGCCGAGTCGCGGGATTGCTTCTCGACGCGCAACTGCACGTCGTAGCGGTCCTCGCCCTCGCGGTAGGTGGTCACCTGCTCGTCGCCGCCCACCAGGGTGCGCAGGGCCGTGGCGATGGAGGCCACGTTCACGTTCAGGTCGGCGGACTTGTCGCGGTTGATACGCACGCGGATCTCGGGCTTGCCGGGCTCGTATGAGCTGTCCAGATCGCGCACCCCGGGGACCTCCCGGAGCCGCTCCTTCACCGTCGTGACGTATTTCTCCAGGCGCGAGAAATCCGGGCCCTGGAGGAAGAAGGTCAGGTCCTTGGCGGAGGCGGCGCCGCCGCCAAACATGGCCGGCAACTGCACGCCGATGGTCAGGTCGCGGTGCTTGAGCAGCCGGTTGCGCGCCATCAGCATCAACTGCTGCTGGCTGTGCCGGCGCTCCTCGACCGGCGCCAGCTCCACCAGGACGGAGCCGCGGTCCACCTGGCGGCGCGCGTCGGAGCCCACCATGGTCAGCAGGTTCTTCACGCCGGGCAGGCCGCGCAGCTCCGCCTCGAGCTGCCGCATCACGGCGTCGCTGCCCTCCAGTGACGAACCCACCGGCATCCGCACCGTGACCTCGAACTCGCTGCGGTCGTCCACCGGCATGAAGTCCTTGCCGATGCGCATGAACAGCGGTCCCGAGGACAGCGCAATAAGCACGGCCGCCGCCACCACCGCCCAGCGGTGGGTCATCGACCAGCGCAGCATCCGCCGGTACGGCCCGGCCAGCATGCGGAACAGCAGCGTCTCCTTGGTCGAGGCGCCCTGGCCCGCTTTCATGAAACGGGAACACAACATCGGGGTGAGCGTGAAGCTCACCAGCAGCGAGACCAGCACCGCGAAGGCCGCCGTGAAGCCGAAGCTGGACATGAAGCGGCCCACCATGCCCGTCATGGTGGCTACCGGCAGGAAAATGATCACCAGGCTGAAGGTGGTGGCCATCACCGCCAGGCTGATTTCGCGGGTGCCCTGGAGGGCGGCCTCCATGGGCGACAGCTTCTTCTCCTCCGCGTTGCGGAAGATGTTCTCCAGCACCACGATGGCGTCGTCGATGACGATGCCCACCACCAGCACCAGGGCCAGCATGGTCATCTGGTTGAGCGTGAAGCCCATCCAGCTCATCAGGGTGAAGGTGGCGATGATGGAGGTGGGAATGGCCAGCGCGGCGATCAGCGTCGAGCGCCAGCTCCGCATGAACAGCAGCACCACGAACGCCGCGCAGAAGCCGCCCAGGATCAGGTGCTCCTGGACCGCTTTGAAGGACCCCTCGATGAAGGTGGATTGGTCGCCGGCGTAGGTGATGCGGAAGTCGGGCGGCAGGCCGGCCTTGAGCCGATCGATCCGCTCCTTGACGCGGCGGATGACATCGAGCGTGTTGGTGCCGGCCTGTTTGCGGACTTCCAGCAGCACGGCCGGTATGCCGTCCAGGCGGGCCAGCGAGCGCGGCTCTTCCACCCCGTCCTCCACCCGCGCGATGTCGCGGATGCGCACGGGCGTGCCGCCGACGTTGGCGACAATGATGCCGGCGAAATCGGCGGGCTGCTCGACCCGGCCCAGCGTGCGCAGGCTCAGCTCGCGCGCGCCCTGATCGACGCGCCCCCCCGGCACCTCGACGTTCTGCGCCGCCAGCGCCCCGCGCACCTGGTCGATGTTCAGGTTGTAGGAGTAGAGCTTCTCGCCGTCCAGCCACACCTGGATCTGGCGCGCGCGCTCGCCGATGAAGCGCACCTGGCCCACGCCGTCGATGGACTCGATGTTCTTCTTGATCTGGTCGTCCACCCGCTTGGTGGTCTCGCGCAACTCGCGCCGGGACGACACGGCAATGATGATCACCGGCGAAGCGTCGGTGGAGATCTTCTCGACGACCGGCGGATCCACATCGCGGGGAAGCAGCCGGAGGATGCCGGCCACCTTGTCGCGCGCCTCTTGGGCCGCCACGTCGGGGTTCTTCTCCAGCACGAAGGTGACGAACACCTGGGAGATGCCCTCGGCGGAGATGGAGCGCATCTCGTCGATGCCACTGGTGGTGTTGACGGCCTCCTCAATGCGCCGGGTCACCTGGGTCTCCACCTCCTCGGGTGAGGCGCCCCGCAGAGTGGTGGTGATGGTGACCGTGGGGAACTCGATCTTGGGGAACAGGTCCACGCCCAGAGTGCGGTAGGCGTTCAGGCCCAGCACCACCAGGGCCAGGATGAGCATGGTGGCGAAGACCGGGCGGCGGATGCAGATTTGCGCCAGTTTTTGCATGGGCTACCTCCTCGTCTCGAGGCGGACCGCGGCGCCGTCGATCAGGGCGTCCAGACGGCTGACCGCCACCTGGTCGCCCGAACGGATCCGGTCGCCGGGCACTTCCACCCAGCCGTCAGTCTGCGCGCCCGGGGTGACCTTGTTCTCCTGGGCGCGCCCGCCACGGATCACGAAGACTTTGCTCAGGCCGGCCACCTGGTAGAGGGCTGCCTTCGGCACCATCACCGCGGCGGCGGCGCGCGCCAGGGCCAACTCGACCTGCACGAACATGCCGGGCCGCAGGCGCGGCTGTTCTCCCGTGAGCCGGGCCTCGGCCACCAGCGAGCGCGAGCGGGCCTCGAGCGCGGGGTTCAGCTCACGCACCACCGCGTGGAAGCGCTGGCCCGGCACGGCGCCGGTGGTGAAGGACAGCGTGCTTCCCACGCGCACTTCGCCCGCGGCGGTCTCCGGGATCTCCGCCCTCAGCCGCAGGGGATGGGTCTTCACCAGCGTCACGATGGGTGTGTTGTCCTTCAGGTACTGGCCGGGCGAAACCAGACGGGCGGAAATCGCCCCATCGAACGGGGCGCGCACCGTGGCGTCGTTCAGGCGCTTCTCGGCCAGCTTCATCTCCGCGCGCAACGCGCGGATGCCGGCCAGCACGGTGCGCAGCTCGTCGTGCGCCGCGTCCAGGGCCGCCTGCCGGGCGTGGCAGACCTTCTGCAGCTCGATGAAGCGCTCCTCGGAGACGTCGCCCGTCTTGACCAGGCGCGCGGCGTTCTCGTACTTGAAGCGGGCGTCCTCCAGTTGCGCTTGGGCCAGGCGGATGGAGGCCGTGGAATCCGGGGCCGCCTCCTCCCGGCTGGGATCGAGGCCGATGCGCGCCAGCGCCTGCGCCAGCGCCGCCCGGCTGCGCTCGTATTGCAGCGCGAACTCACGCTTGTCGAGCTCGGCGATCACCTCCCCCTGGCGCACGCTCTGCCCGAAATCCACGCGCAGTTCCAAGACGCGCCCCGCCACCTCGGCGCTGACCGTGACCGTCTCGTCGGCCGTCAGCGATCCGGTCACCGAGAGCGTCCGGGCAAGCTGGCGGGTCTCGGCTACCGCCACGCGGACCGCCAGCGGTTCCTGGGCCTTCTCTTGCGAGGAGGCCTCCACCGGTCCGGAGCGCCTGGCGCAGCCCACCGTCAGCAGCGCTGTGAGCGCCCACGCGGTAAGTGAAAGTCTCATTTCGCACCGTTCCTGTCTTGGGTGATCCCGTTCAAGAAAATCTCCACGATCCCTTCGGCGATCTGGGTCCGCCTGTTCCCGAGGGAATCGTCGTGATACAGCAGCTCCAGCAGGCCCAGGTGGACCACCATGCCTAGAAACGCCCGGGCTGCCAGCGCCGGATCCATCGGCCGGAAAGCCCGCTGCTGGATGCGCCTCTCGATGTACCGGGCCAGCAGCTCCCGCCCTTCCTTCTGCCGCTCGTAGATGAGCGCCCCCAATTCGGGTTCCTCCAAGGCCGCGTAAAGTTGCAGCCGGGTGTATTCGCCGGACTGCTCGCTGTGGGAATCAAGGACAAATCCGGCCAAGCGCATAAAAAAGGCGCGGTCGTCTCCGGCCTCGGCATAGGGCTTCAGCAAGGCCATGCCCCGAGCCATGGTCTCCCGCGACTTGGCCTCGATGATGGCCCAGTAGAGGTCGCGTTTAGACTTGAAGTGCTCGTAGAGCACCGGCTCGGTGACCCCCACCGCCTCGGCCAGCGCCCGGGTGGTGGTTCCGCGGAATCCTCGCTCGGCAAACAAGCGCACGGCGGCCTGGATGATGGCGGCACGGCGCTCCTCGCTCGACATCCGGCTGGCGATAGCCACTTTGGCCTCCTCGAGACTAGTATCCACTAAGTTTGCGGCCACTAACAGTGGCCTTCACCCGAGGCCGTCCGGCCCTTGACAAACATAGAATGACGTATCATTCTATTATTGACATGAGACAGCCCCTCCGGCGGAACATCCTTTTCGCCGGACCGGCGGTTCTGGCCTACGCCATCGTGGTGGCAGGTGGCCTGTACGTGCGCTACATTGAAGAACCGCGCCTGCGCGAGCGCTTCGGGGCGGCGTACGCGGAGTACGCGGCCCGGGTGCCGCGCTGGCTCGGGTGCGGATTCCGGGAGGCCTGTGGCCTATCGCACCACTCCCAAAATGGCTGAGCGCAAGGACGCCCGGCGCCGGCGGCTGCTGGCGGCGGCGATGCGCCTGTTCGGGCAGCACGGCTACCACGCGACCACGGTGCCGATGATGGTGGCCGAGGCCGGCAGCTCCACCGGGAGCTTCTACTTCTACTTCCGCAACAAGGAGGACATCTTCCGCGCGGCGCTGGAAGCCCTGGGAGAGCGAATATCGGCTGCCCTCAACCCGGCCATCGCCGCCGAGACGCAACCCTTGCGGCAGATGGAGGCCGCCGTTCGCCGGCTGGTGCTGTTCCTGGCCGAGAACCCTGCGGAGGCCCGCCTGCTGATCGTCGAGTCCTCCGGGCTGAGCCCGAGGCTGGAGGAAACGCGCCGGTTGGTGCTCGGCGAGCACGCGCGCGCGGTCGAGGGCGCGCTCGCCGTGGTAGCCGGGGAGCTGTCGCCCCAGGAGCGGGCCGTCACGGCGCGGTGCTGGGTGGGCGCGGTCTACGAAGCGGCGTATCACTGGCTGGAACTGGCGCCGGAGCAGCGCCCCGCCGCCGAGACGGTTGCCGCCGCCGTGGCCCGCTTCAACCTGCGCGGCATCGGCGCCGGGCCGGAGCGGCTACAATAGATCCCTTATGCTGCTGCGCCTCCTGCTCGTCCTGGCCCTGTTGTGCGCCGCGGCGCCGGCCCAGAAGCCGGCCGCCGGCGACGTCGATCGGATCCACCGGTCGGCCATCCTGATCGACGCCCACAACGACGTCCCGTTGCGCGTCATCCGGGGCTTCGACATTGGCCAGCGGGCCAAGGACGGCCACACGGACCTGCCGCGGCTGCGCGAGGGGGGCGTGGACGCCGTGTTCTTCTCGGTCTACATCTCGCCGGGCTACGTGCCCAAGGGGCAGTCGCTCCACCGCGCGCTGGAGGTGTTCGACGCCGTGCGCGGGGACATCATAGCGAGGTACCCGGACGAGTTCCAACTGGCGCTCACGGCTGGCGACATCGAGGCGGCGCACCGGAGGGGCAAGATCGCGGCGCTGATCGGCGTCGAGGGAGGGCATGCCATCGAGAACAGCCTCCCCGTGCTGCGCATGTTCTACGCGCTCGGCGCGCGCTACCTGACCCTAACCCACGCCAACACCAACGACTGGGCCGACTCCTCCGGCGACATCCGCGACCCGAAGGTCCCGCACCACAACGGCCTGACCGATTTCGGCCGCGAGGTCATCGCCGAGATGAACCGGCTGGGCATGATGGTGGACGTCTCGCACGTCTCCGACAAGACGTTCTGCGACGTGCTGGAGGTGAGCAAGGCGCCGATCCTGGCCACGCACTCCTCCTGCCGGGCCCTGTGCGCGGACCCGCGCAACCTCACCGACGAGATGATCCGCGCCCTGGCCAAGAAGGGCGGCATCATCCAGATCAACTTCAACCCGGGGTTTCTCACCAAGCGCCCGTCGCCTCCGGCGAACCTTGAGGACGTGGTCGCCCACATCGATCATGCGGTGAAGGCGGGGGGCATCGACGCCGTCGGCATCGGGAGCGACTTCGACGGCATCGACCAGGCCCCGGTAGGACTGGACGACGTCTCGAAGTTCCCGAACCTGACCCGCGCGCTGGTCGAGAAAGGCTACTCCGCTGGCGACATCAGCAAGATCTACGGCGGCAACCTGCTGCGGCTGATGCGGGCGGCGGAGGCGGCGGCCGCGCGCTAAGCGCCGTCGGCGACCCGGTCGAGAAGAACGACGTCCAGCCCCGCAACACGCGCGAAGGCCGCGTCGTTCGAGACGAACGCGGTGGCCCCGCGGAGCAGTGCCGTGGCGGCCTGGACAGCATCCGGCGTTCGCAGGCTATGCCGGGCCCGGAGTTGGGCGGCCAGATCGGCGATCTCGAGCGTGGGCGCGACCCACTCCAGGTGAGGGTACGTGGACAGCAGAGCATAGAACTGGTCCACCCGCTCCAGGTCGCCGCGACGGTAGGGCGGCACCAGCAGCTCCAGCATCGTCACCGTCGAGGTGATGGCTCTCCCACGCGAGCTCGGTAGAGGTTGCGGGCCATCCCCAGAACGGCCCGGGCATGCCGCTTGGGCTTGCGCAGGAGAATCACGGCGCCGCCGCGGACCACCACCAGCAGTTTGTCCCCGGCCTTGAGATTCAGGGCCTCCCTGGCCTGCCGCGGCACGACCATCTGGTTTTTGCGGGAAAGCTTGACTTCGGGGCTCAGCATAGTGCGCTTTACATTCCAGCAAAAAGTAAAGCGAGACCCGCCCCAGCGGAGGAGCCCGCGGTGGAAGCGGTTCCCCTGCCGCGGTTTCCCGCTGGAATCCTGGCGGTGGCGCCCCGTGGTATTCTCTTTCCTGGATGTTCAGCCGGCATCATCGGAAGGCCAGAGTACTTTTCGGTCTGTCGGACGTGCTGCTGACGGCCCTGGCCTTCGAGGCCGCCTACCAGAGCCGGCAGTGGTTGCCGCTGGAGCGGTTCTTCTACCTGCCGCCTCCGGTCAAGACCCTGCTGCTGGGATTCTCCGTGCTGATCTGGCTGCTGCTGGGGCGGTGGCTGAAGGTCTACGACAAGCTGGAGGCCGGCCATCCCCGGGTGATCTTCTCGGACAGCTTCCGCCAGTGCTTCGCCGGCACCGTGGCGGTGGTGATCTTCCAGTACCTGCTGCGGCTGGAATTGAGCCGGCCGTTTCTGGGGTTGTTCGCCGGCTACAGTTGGGTCTTCCTGTTCGTGTTCCGGCTGGTGGCCAACAGCCTGGTGGGAGTGGTCCGCCGGGAGTTCAGCGCGCCGCATTACGTCATGGTGGTGGGGGTGGGCGAGAACGGGCGCCGCCTGGGCGAAGCGGTGGAGCGCGCCGGGAAGTACGGGGTGAAGTTGATCGGGTTCCTGGCCGATGAGGCGGCGGGCGCGCCCGAGCGGATCCGGCTGGAAGCCGACTACCCGGTGCATCCGCTCAGCGAGCTGAGCGCGCTGCTGCGCCGCCAGGTGATCGACGAGATCATCTTCGCCGTGGACAGCCGCCGGCTGGCCGAACTCGAGGACGTGCTGGTGCTGTGCGACGAAGAGGGGGTGCGCACGCGCATGGCGGTGGATTTTTTCCCGCACGTCAACAGCGAGGTGTACCTGGAGCGGCTGGGCTCGATCCCGCTGCTGACGTTCTCGGCGGCCCCGCACGACGAAGTCCGGATGCTGGCCAAGCGGGCCATCGACGTGGCGGTGGCGGCGGCGGGATTGATGGTGCTGGCGCCGTTGATGGCCTTGGTGGCGCTGCTGATCCGGCTGACCTCGCCGGGGCCCGCCGTTTTCAGGCAGGTGCGCTGCGGGCTGAACGGGCGCCGTTTCACCTTCTACAAGTTCCGCTCGATGGTCCAGAACGCGGAAGCACTCAAGCCCGCGGTCGCGCATCTGAGCGAGAAGACCACCGCCTTCAAGATCGCCCAGGACCCCCGGCTGGCGCCGCTGGGGCGGTTCCTGCGGAAGTTCTCCATCGACGAATGGCCGCAGTTGTGGAACGTGCTGAAGGGGGACATGTCGCTGGTCGGCCCGCGCCCGCCCATCCCCGAAGAGGTCGAGCGCTACCAGGGCTGGCAGCGGCGGCGGCTGCGGATGCGCCCGGGGATGACCTGCCTGTGGGCGGTGAAGGGGCGCGACGCAGTGGATTTTGAGACCTGGATGAAAATGGACATGCAGTACATGGACCACTGGTCGCTGGCGCTGGACTGGAAGATCCTGCTGCTGACCATACCGAGAGTGCTCACGGGGAGGGGAGCTCATTAGCCATGCACCTGGTACCGACACAAGACGAAGTCATCGAGCTGCTGCGCCAGACCGGCGCCTTGCGGGACGGCCATTTCGCGTACCCCAACGGCCTGCACGCCGACGAGTACCTGCAAGTGGCGCTGGCCATGCGCTACTACCAGCACGCCAAGATGCTTAGCGTGGGCTTGAGCCGCCTGCTGCGCGCCAACACCGAGATCCGGGCCGCCATCCCCGAGCTGTCCATCGTGACGCCCGCCACCGGCGGGCTGCCCGTGGCCTACGGGGTCTGCGAGGCCCTGCGGGCCCATCAGGTCTACTGGGCGGAGAAGGAAGACGGCAGCGACGAGATGCGGTTCCGCCAGTACCTTGAGCAGGTGCCCGGCGAGAAGGTCGTCCTGGTGGACGATTTCCTGCGGACGGGCCGGAAGCTCCGGGAGTTGAAAGCCCTGCTCGAGGCCAATGGCGCCGAGGTGATGGCCCTGGCTGTGATCGTCTACCAGCCCACGCCCCAGACGCCCGACTTCAGCCCCCTGCCGCTGTACTACCTGGCCAAGATGGAGGCCAGTTACTACCGGGACGCGGCGAGCTGCGAGCTGTGCCGGCAGGGCGTGCCGTGCGAGACGGTGCGGATCTAAACTTAAACTCGAGGGGAACTCGTTAAACTCGGGACAGCACACTCACATACGTTTTCTGAGAGGATGCTGGGCGCCGGTGCGGGGCCGACCGATGGGCGATGACAAGTTCGTAGAGGAACTGGAGCGGAGGGCGATGCGCCGGCTACGCCCGCTGCCGGTGGGTCGGCCAAAGAAGCGAGGAGGCGGCGGTCCGCACGACGCGGCAGCCGACCAGTTACGGCTCGGAATTGGTGTTGGAGTGTACTGTCCCGGTTTACGGCTTACCTACCAGTTGAGCTTCAGGCCGAGCTGAAACTGGCGCGGGTCGAAGGCTGCGGTGAACGATAGCGGCAGGGTGGGAATCCCCAGCCGGCCCACCAGGGGCCGCGGCAGCTCCTCCAGGGCGATGTCGCCGACGGTGTTGTTCACGCTCCTGAAATTCGTCCGGTTCAGCAGGTTGAAGCCCTCCGCAATGAACTCCAGGCTGCGGCGCTCGTTGCGGCCCAGGAAGAACTTCCGGCTCAGCCGGGAATCCAGGCTGAAGTAGTCCGGCCCCTGTCCGATGTTGCGGCCTGCGCGCAGCGGGCGATGGGTGGTCGAGTGGCGGTCGCCCAAGTTGTCCACCCCGGTCAGGACGTTGAAGGGCCGGCCCGAGGAGGCCACGCCGATGGGCGAGAAGGTGAAGCCTCCCAGGAGGTTGGTCCAGAGGCCCTTACCCTTCCCCGGCCGCAGGGGTGATTCCAGCACCGCATTCAGGACGAAGCGGTGCTGCTGGTGGAAGGCGGAGAGCGCCCGCTCGGCGCGCGCGTTGAGCTGGTCGTGGGGCTGGAAGTCGGTGTTGAAGTCGGTCACTTCGTCCATGGCCTTGCTGAAGGTGTAGTGGGCGTGGAAAGCGAAGTGCTGGCTGAAGCGCCGGGCGGCCTGCACCACCAGGGCATGGTAGAAGGAGTTGGCCGTGGACTCGAAGATGTTCTTCTGCATTATCAGCGGATCAAAGAAACCGAAAGTGGGCGCGCCGTCGGGCCGCCGCCCGGCGTAGTAGAGGTTGCGGTCCAGGATGCGCACCAGGTGGGCGCCGCGATTGAAGTTGTAGGCGGCCGACAGGGCCCAGCCGCCCAGGGCGCGCTCGATCTCGAGGCTGGCCTGGTGGGCGTAGGGGTTGACGAAGTCCGGCACGATGCCAAAGACGACCGAGCCGGGCGCGGTGGTCGAAGGATTGAGGCCAAACTGCACCAGGTCCTCGCGGGTGATGGCGCGGCGCCCGAGGATGCCCTGCGCCAGCAGGGTCTGGTAGACGTCGGCGGAGGTCAGCGGCTGGCGGGTCCTGGGGTTGACCAGCCCGGGCAGGGCGGTGATCTGCACGAAGGCCTGGGCGATCTGCTTGCCGGCCAGGGTCTCGGCCACGTTGGCCACCTGGAGATTGATCTGGGAGTAATACAGGCCGTAACCGCCGCGAATCACCGTGCGGCCGTGGGCGGTGGGGGTCCAGGCAAAGCCGAAACGCGGCCCCAGGTTATTGGGATCCGTCCCCACGTTCGCGGGGTTGGCCTCCAGCTCGTAGCGGACGCCCAGGCTGAGGGTCAGTCCCGGGCGCACGCGCCAGGTATCTTGCAGGAACAGGTTGAAGCGCTTGCTCCAGCCGCGCCAGTGGGGATCGCCGAAGCCCTGCTGGTAGAACTCCGGCAGGCCCAGGGTGAAGGACTGCAAAGAGGTCAGGGGGGCCTGCAAGTTGGCGATCAGTTGCCGCTGGCCCAGGCCCGCCAGGGTGCCGGCCAGTGAGGTGGTGAAATTCGGGTCGCCGGTGGCGCTGTTGAGCAGGAGCGCGAGAGGGATGCGGCCGCCGAAGACGAAGCGCCCGGCGAAGAAGGTCTCCGAGCGGGCCGAATCGGCCACCGGATTGAGGTCAAAGCCGAACTTGAGGTCGTGGTGGCGCTGGAAGGTGTTCCAACTCTGCTGCAACTGGTAGTGGCGGTCGAAGACGGTGGAAGGCAGGAAGATCTCCCGGCCGAAGAGGCCGTAGCCGTTGATGTCGATGCCCGGGCCCAGGCGATCCGTGGGCTGGATGTCAAACTTGTTGTAGCCGAAGGCGGCGCGGGTCTCCAGTACCCAGTGCGAATTCAGGACCCAGGAGTGGTTGGCCATGGCTGCGCCGTCCAGCATCTCGAGGCTGCGGCCGCGGTTGAAGGCGACCAGGGCGCCGAACTGGGCGTTCTGGTTGAAGTTCTTGGTGAGGTTGAAACGGGTGAACAGGTTGTGGCGCTCGCTGAGGCGGTGGTCCAGGCGCAGGGAGAACTGGGTCTGGTCCTCGCTGAAGGGGAAGCTGCCGCTGTTGCGGTCGAATAGCTCGAGGGTGCGCGGGGTGGGGGTGAGGGCGGCGCGCATGGTGCGGGCCAAACCCACGAGCTGGGGCGACTGGGTGGCCTCGAAGAAGTCGGCGAGCTGCTGCTGCGAGGGCGTCAGGCGCAGCAGGCCGGCGCGGTCCTGGTAGATGGGCACGAAGGCGGTCTCCTGGCGGTCCAGGCGCTCCAGGGCGGCGAAGAAGAAGTTCTTGTCGCGGGTGATGGGGCCGCCCGCGGTGGCGCCGGATTGCAGCCGGGTGAAGGCTGACTTGCCCGGGTCGAAGAAGTTGCGCGCCTGGATGTCGCGCTGGCGGAGGAAACCGAAGAAGTTGCCCCGGAAGTCGTTGGTGCCGGACTTCGAGACGATGTTGACGGCGCCGCCGGAAGCGCCTCCGATCTCCGCCGAGAAGGTGCTGCGGTTGATCTGGAACTCCTGCACCGCCTCCTGGCTGAGGGAGGGCCGCACGCCGCCCGAGTTGTAGTAGTTCTCGACGCCGTCGATCGAGAAGGCGTTGCCGCGGCCGTTGCTGCCCCCAAAGCTCAACCCGGAATGGGGCGCTTGCGCCACGCGGTAGTCGCTGCCGTCCACCAGGTAGTTGGTCTCCGCCACGCCGGGCGCCAGCAGGGCGAAGTCCAGGAAGTTGCGCCGGTTGATGGGCAGGTTGTGAATCCGCACCGACTCGATGGTGTTGGCCAGTTGGGTGCGCTCCGGCTCGATCACCGGCGTGTCGGCCAGCACGTCCACCTCGGTGGCCACGGCCGAGACGGCCATTTCCACGCGCAGCGACAGGGAGTCGCCCACGCGCAGCTCGAGGCCTTCCAGCACCTTGGTGGCGAAGCCGGACATCTCGAAGCGCAGGCGGTAGCCGCCGGGCGGCAGCAGAGGCAGGCTGTAAGCCCCCTCGGCATCCGTGTGGGCAGTCCGGGTGATGCCGCGGTCGGGATCCGCGGCCGTCACCTTGACACCACCCAGGACACCTCCCAGGGCATCGACCACGGTGCCCTTGATATCGCCGGAGTTGACCTGCGCCTGGGCCAAGACCAGGGCAGGTAGAAGGCCGATCAGCCACAGTGCGCGCCAAAGTGTCATACGTCCCCCAGGGTCGTTGAAAGCAATTGGGGGATTATACTACAGTTCTGGCCGGAGGACGCCTATGACGCAAATTCTTTTCTGCTTGCTGCTGGCCTGCCAGGCCGCCCTGGCGGCCGCCGACTTCACAGCCGGCGTGGCGCGGGTAAAAATCACTCCCGACGGACCGATCTGGATGTCGGGCTACGCCGCCCGGAAGCATCCCTCCGAGGGGATACTGACCGATCTGTGGGCCAAGGCCCTGGCGCTGGAGAGTACCCCGGGCGGCCGCGTAGTCATCGTGACCACCGACGTGATCGGCCTGCCGCGGCCCATCTCCGAGCTGGTGGCGGCGCGGGTCGAGAAACAGTATGGGCTGGAGCGGGCGCGCCTGCTGCTGAACTCCTCGCACACCCACTCCGGGCCGGTGCTGCGGGCCAACCTGAGCGCCATGTACGACCTGAGCCCGGAGGACGACCGGCGGATGAACGAATACAGCCAGAAGTTCACCGACGCCCTGGTCTCGGTGGTGGGAGCGGCGCTGGGCGACCTCCAGCCGGCCCAGCTCTTCTATGGCGTGGGGCGGGCCGGCTTTGCCATCAACCGGCGGGAGCGCACGCCCAAGGGATTCCGCATCGGCCTGAACCCGCAGGGCCCCGGCGACCCGGAGGTGCCGGTGCTGCGAGTGACGACGCCGGACGGGCAGCTCCGCGCCGTGTTGTTCGGCTACGCCTGCCACAACACCACGCTGGGGGGCGATTTCTACCAGATCAACGGCGACTACGCCGGCTTCGCCCAGCTGGCCTTCGAGACGGCGCACGCGGGCGCCGCCGCCATGTTCATGGAACTCTGCGGCGCCGACCAGAATCCCAACCCGCGGGGGAAGGTCGAGCACGCCGAGCAATATGGCAAGACCCTGGCGGCAGAGGTGGACCGCGTGCAGTCCGGCCAGTTGAAGCGCGTGCGGGGTCCCATTCGGGCGGCCTTCCAGGTCATCGACCTCGCCTTCGCGCCGCACACGCGGGAGACCTTCGAGCAGCGGCTCAACGACCCCAACCCGGCGCGGGTGAAGAACGCCCGGCTGATGCTGAAAGCCTACGACGAAGGCCGTCCCATCCGGCGCACGCCCTACCCGGTGCAGGCGGTGCGCTTCGGGAAGGACCTGACCATGGTGGCGCTGGGCGGCGAGGTGGTGGTGGATTACGCCCTGCGCGCCAAGAAGGAATTCAGCCACGCCCGGGAGCCGCTGGTGGTGGCCGGCTTCTCCAACGACGTGATGTGCTACATTCCCTCGCTGCGCGTGCTCCAGGAGGGCGGCTACGAGCCCGTGGACAGCATGCTCTACTACGGCCAGCCCGGCCCCTTCGCCGAGGACGTCGAGGAGCGCATCTTCACCACCCTCGGCAAGGTGCTGAAGCGGGTGGGGAGGAAGGGGCGGTAGGCGCCGGCTAATTGAGACCGCCCGCTCCCGCAGGCTCCGCAGATACCGTGGCTCCCGCCGCCAACCCCTCCCCTTCCACCACCACGCAGGCCGGCGAGAAGTCGCTGCCGGCCTTCCGCCAGATGAGGCTGCTGGCCGGCTTGCCCAGGCGCATCTCAAGGGCCAACTGGGCCACCTGGTAGTTGTAGGGGTAGCAGTGGATGGAGACAGGGCCGGAGGCGCGGCGCGCCACCTCGATCAGGACCTCGGTAGGCGCGGCGCGTTCCAGGAACTGCGCCCGTTTCTTGATG
>Ga0315289_10007669_pt1 | contig 15705 bp, 12 predicted proteins | sample YL17G11_40_MG_FD_203452 | JGI IMG/M metagenome (GOLD analysis project Ga0315289, IMG submission 203452) | Sediment microbial communities from Yellowstone Lake, YNP, Wyoming, USA - YL17G11_40 | ecosystem: Environmental > Aquatic > Freshwater > Lake > Sediment | place: USA: Wyoming | collected... | reverse complement strand
GTATCGGCAACAATTGCCATAAACTCGTTCGAGAAACGACCTTCCGAGTGGGCCAACGCTCAAACTGGTTTGACGCAGATAGATAGGAATATTAGAATGCTACCACTTGGGGCGGCGAGCCGATAGCCCACTATTCGGGGGGCATCGGATTGGCCTCCCCCATGCCCCGGCCTTCTCCGCCATCCGCAGAGGCGGAGTCCGCACGGAGGACAGGCTGGGGTTGTTGTGAACCATCGTGCCTGCCTGATGGTAGGCAGGGAGTTGCTGACGATGACCAGCCAGGCTGAGAAAGGCGGCCACAGCCCTCATACTGAGATGGCCAAGGCTTACGACCCCAGCCAGGTGGAGGAGAGCTTCTATCGCCTCTGGCTGGAAGGGGGCTACTTCACCGCCCGCATCGATCCCGCCAAGCAGCCTTTCACCATCATCATGCCGCCCCCTAACGTTACGGGCGAGCTGCACCTGGGGCACGCCCTCACCGCCACCATCGAGGACCTGCTCATCCGCTGGCACCGCATGAAGGGCGACCCCACCCTCTGGCTACCGGGGCTGGATCACGCCGGCATCGCCACCCAGAACGTGGTGGAGAAGGAGATCCTCAAGGAGGGCCTCACCCGCCACGACCTGGGGCGCGATGGCTTCCTGGAGCGCGTCTGGCAGTGGGTGGGGAGGTATCGGCATATCATCAGCCGCCAGCATCAGCGGCTGGGCGCCTCCTGCGACTGGGCGCGCGAGCGCTTCACCATGGACGAGGGGCCCCAGAAGGCGGTGCGCACTACCTTCGTCAACCTCCATCGCGACGGCCTCATCTATCGGGGCAAGCGGATCATCAATTGGTGCCCCCGCTGCCAGACCGCCCTGTCCGACCTGGAGGTGGAGCACAAGGAGCACGCTGATCACCTCTGGTACGTCCGCTACCCCCTGCTGGATGAGAGGGGAGAGCCTGGCGGCGAGTGCATTACCATCGCCACCACCCGGCCAGAGACCATCGTCGCCGATGTGGCGGTGGCGGTGAATCCCAGCGAGCCCCGCTATCAGGGCATTGTCGGCCGCACGGCACTCTTGCCCATCATGAATCGTCACATCCCGGTGGTTGCTGACGCAGCGGTCGATCCCGCCTTCGGCACGGGCGCTCTGAAGATAACGCCCGGCCATGACCAGGTGGACTTCGAGGTGGGTGAGCGCCACGGCCTGTCTGCCATCGTGGCGGTGGGGCCGGACGGTCTGATGAACGAAGAAGCAGGCCCCTACGCTGGCCAGGACCGCTTCGTTTGTCGCGATGCCATCGTGCGCGACCTGGAGGCCCTGGGCCTGATCGAGAAGATCGAGCCTTATGGCCACTCCATCGGCCACTGCGAGCGCTGCGACACCATCGTCGAGCCCGTCGTCAGTCAGCAGTGGTTCGTGAGCATGAAGCCGCTGGCCGAGCCGGCCATGGCGGCGGTGAAGGACGGGCGGATCAAGATCCTGCCGCGGCGGTTCACGCGGGTCTACCTCCACTGGATGGAAAACATCCGCGACTGGTGCATCTCCCGCCAGCTCTGGTGGGGGCACCGCATCCCCGTCTGGTACTGCGACGACTGCCATCAGGTGACGGTGGCCCTGGAGGACCCCAGCCAGTGCGAGCACTGTGGTTCGACCAGCATATGGCAGGACCCGGACGTGCTGGACACCTGGTTCTCCTCGGCCCTCTGGCCCCACTCCACCCTGGGCTGGCCCGATGACACGGAGGACCTGCGCTATTTCTACCCCACCACGGTCATGGAGACCGGCTACGACATCCTCTTCTTCTGGGTGGCGCGCATGATCATGATGGGCCTGTACAACATGGGCCAGGTGCCCTTCCATACCGTCTACCTGCACGGGCTTCTGCGCGACCGCGACGGGCGCAAGATGACCAAGAGCCTGGGCAACGTGGTCGACCCGGTGCAGGCCGCCACCAAGTACGGCACCGACGCCCTTCGCTACGTGCTGGCCACCGGCGGTGCCCCCGGCAACGACATGCGTATCTCCGACGAACGCCTGGAGGGTGGCCGCAACTTCGCCAACAAGGTCTGGAACGCCGCTCGCTTCGTCATCACCAGCCTGGCAGACCAGGCGGTGGAGCCGCCGCAGCCAGGCCAGCGGGACGACATGCCCCTGGAGGATCGCTGGATCATGTCGCGCCTGCACGGGCTGGTCGGCAATGTCGAGAGGCTGCTCTCTGCCTTTCAGGTGGGCGAGGCCGGTCGCCAGGTGCATGACTTCTTCTGGGGCGACTTCTGCGACTGGTACATCGAGATGGCCAAGGTGCGCCTGAAGGCCGACGACCCTTCGCCGCTGCCCCTGCTGGCGCACGTGCTGGACGTGAGCCTGCGCCTGCTGCATCCCTTCATGCCTTTCCTGACGGAGGCCATCTGGCAGAACCTGAGGCCGCACCTGCGCCAGGCTGAGGCCGAGGCCCTCATCGCTGCGCCCTGGCCGAGGGCGAGCAAGCGCTGGCATGACAGCGAGGCGGAAGCTCAGGCCCAGGCGGTGATGGATGTAGTGCGGGCCATCCGCAACATCCGGGCCGAGCGAGGGGTGGAGCCGGTCCGATACGTGGAGGCCTACCTGGTAGCTGAAGGTATGCGCAAGGCAGCCGAGGCCAGCCGCCTGATCATTGAGACGTTGGCTCGGGTGCGGCCCCTGCACATTGTCGATGGGGCCGGCGCGGCCCCGCGAGAGCAGGTGATCACCGCCGTTCTGCGCGACGTGCAGGTAGTGATCCCCCTGGCTGGTCTGTTCGATGTGGAGGCCGAGCGGGCCCGCCTGCGCCGCGAGGTTGACGCCGCCCAGGCGGAGGTCGCTCGCCTGGCGGCCAAGCTGGCCAACGAGCAGTTCCGCACACGCGCTCCGGCGGCGGTGGTGGGCAAAGAGGAGGAGAAGCTGGCGGCCGCCCGCGCTCGCCTGGAGGGCCTGCAGGCCCGCCTGGGGGAGCTGGCGGAGACTTCCACAGATGGGCAAGGGGTTGTATGATTCCGATGGATGAACTCCCCGGTATCAACTAGTTGATGCCGGGCTTATTACCTCCCCACCTTCGCTCAGGCGACGGTGGGTTTTCTTTTCGACGCGAATCGTGCCAGGTTACCGACTTGCTCAGGCCCTTCTTCTGGCCGACACGCTCAGCCGCTACAGAATGGGCAAATAGCGCTTGATCTCGTAGTCGGTGACGTAGCGGCGGTACTCGCTCCACTCGATGAGCTTGTTCTTCAGAAGAATCTCGAAAAGGTGATCCCCCAGGCAGCGTCGCAGCAGCTCGCTCTGCTCGGCCAGCTCGATGGCCTCGAAGAGGCTGCCCGGCAAGTGGGCGATGTTCCGCTTCTGCCGCTCCTCCGCTGTCATCAGAAAGACGTTCTCCTCCACCGGCTCGGGGCAGGGGTATTCCTTCTCGATGCCCTCCAGGCCAGCCGCCAGCATCACGGCGAAGACCAGGTAGGGGTTGCAGGCTGGATCGGGGGAGCGATACTCGATGCGCGTGTCTTCCTCTTTGCCCGGCTTATATTGGGGCACGCGGATGAGGTCGGAGCGATTGCGTAGGGCCCAGGAGAGATAGACCGGCGCCTCATAGCCCGGCACCAGTCGCTTGTAGGAGTTCACCCACTGGTTGGTGACGAGGGTTATCTCGCGGGCGTGACGGAGCAGACCAGCGATGTAGCTCTTGGCGATGGCCGATAGGTAGTGCTCACTGTTGGCGTCGAAGAAGGCGTTGCGCTCGCCCCGGAACAGGGACTGATGGACGTGCATGCCGCTGCCATTCTGGTCGGCCAGGGGCTTGGGCATGAAGCTGGCATGGACGCCGTGCATGAGGGCGACCTCTTTGACTATCAGTCGATAGGTCATGGTGCTGTCGGCCATAGTGAGAGCGTCGGTGTAGCGCAGGTCGATCTCGTGCTGACTGGGGGCTACCTCGTGGTGGCTGGCCTCCACGCCGATGCCCATCTCCTCCAGGGCCAGGACGGTCTCCCGCCGCAGGTCGGTGGCGGCGTCCAGGGGGGTGAGGTCGAAGTAGCCGCCTCGATCCAGGACGGTGGTGCTCTCGGGGCTGGCGAAGTAGAAGTACTCCAGCTCGGGGGCGACGTAGAAGGTGTAGCCCAGGTCGGCGGCTCGCTTGAGGTTGCGCTTGAGGATATAGCGGGGGTCTCCTTCGAAGGGCTGGCCGCCGGGCTGGAGGATGTCGCAGAAGATGCGGGCCACCCGGTTCTCGGTGGGGCGCCAGGGGAGGATGACGAAGGTATTGGGGTCGGGCATGGCCACCATGTCGCTCTCGTCGATGCGGGCGAAGCCCTCGATGGAGGAGCCGTCAAAGCCGATGCCCTCCTCCAGAGCCCCTTCCAGTTCCTCCACAGTGATGGCCACGCTCTTCAGGCTGCCCAGAATGTCGGAGAACCACAAACGAATGAACTTGACATCCTGCTCCTTGGCCATCCGGAGGACGTATTCCTTGCTTTCGCTGGTGCTCATGGCGTCAACCTCCCCCCTTTAGTGGCATCATCTTAGCGCAAGAGGGCCTTGGCAGGCTAGGCTACTCTATCACCGAGTTGCAGCGACACTCGGGCGTAGCATGCCATACCGGAGTGAGACCCTTCGCTACGCTCAGCGTGACACCAAGGTCAGGGTGACGGCCTGGCCCACTGTCATTCTGAGCAAAGCGAAGAATCTTGGCGGCGATGTGGGCAAAATGGCAAGGCTTGCTCTGAGCTTTCCGCCGCCCGTGGGGGCTATCCGATGGTGAGCACGCAGTCGCGGCTGGCAAGCAGCCAGTAGCCCCGGCCAGGGCCCATCTCCTTCAGTGTGCCGTAGCCCAGGCCCGGAGCGTAGGACAGCCATGAGCCGCTGGCGGGGTCCTGGGCGTAGACGATGTCGTAGTCGCCGTCGATGGAGGCCAGCGCCTCCTGTGGGGGTAGCGGCGTGCGCCAGGGGTAGCCGATGAGGTTCCATCCTTTCACCAGTGGGATCTGGACTCGGCCGGGTGCTTCCCCCACCACCGATAGGGTCGCCTCATCGGTCATGCGGATCCAGAAGCCCATGGTTTCGTCCAGGCGGACGAGGTTGCCGCTGGCTCCGAAGAAGGATAGGTAGCGGCCGGCGCCGGCGTCCCAGCCGTAGACGGCATCGTAGCCGCCGTCCACGCTCGCTAGCACGGAAGGGGTTGCTTCAGGCTGCGGCCGCAGGGGCAGCGAGATGAGGTTCCAGCCAGGGCTGAGGTGGACGGTTTCCACATCTAGGCTGAAGAGGGGGTTGCGGCGTAGCGCATCTATCTCCGGGTGCTCCGGCACGTGGAGAAGCCCGACCTGGGGGTACTTGGGGTAGACCCACATCACGGTCTGATCGCAATGCTCATCGCAGGGGTCGGCACCGTTGGAGTACACGTCCTCGTGGGGATGGGGGAGATTGAAGGCGTGGCCTAGCTCATGGGCGAAAATGCCCAAGGCCCTGTTCCTGGCGTAGCAGTCGTCGTGGCAGTCGGCGGCTATGTCCTGCAGCTCGCGACGGCCGATGGTGGCCACACCACCGCCGTCGCTTGAGAACCAGGCTCCGCCGGGGTCGCCCAGGCTGGAGCTGATTTCGTAGGTTTGCACTGCCACCAGGTAGACCGACTGGGGGTCGTCTCGGTTCACGTAGCCGCGCGCCTCCAGCTCGCCCACCACCGCGTGAAAGGCGGCGACCCACTCGCTGGCGGGCTGGCAAGTGAGGTCGCTACAGTATTCGGCGATGGTCTTCTGGCCAACCACCTCGACGAGGGCATCGCGCTGGAAGGTCTTGCCCACTTGCTGCCCATACCAGAGGCGCACATCTTCGAGACCTTGCTCGAATGCCGCCACCAGAGTCGGGTCGAGGGGGTCGTCTTTGGCTCGGAAGTAGAGGACGTGGACGGTGGGGCTGGTGGTATCTGTGGCGCTTCCTGCTGGGGCTGGCGATACAAGAACGGCCAGAGCCGAAACCACCACCGCCGCCAGCGCCGCGCATCGGATGACCATGCGGGCCTCCAAGGGAGGGCCCGCGCGGTTGGACGGTGGGTGCCGCTTCGGCTGGGCCGACGAAGCCTGCCAAACAGTGGCCTTCTTCCGCCCACTTCGCGCGGGTTCCCCCGACTAGGGACAATTCCGAGGGTTCGTTGCGGTTGGACGGTGGGGTCGCTTTAGGCGGGCCGCCGAAGGCCGCCGAGCAGCGCCGTTTTTCGTCCACTTCGCAGTGGCTCACCCTTAGGATCGCATGCCTGGGTGAAGACAGCGGTTAATGGGAAGTGCTAGGCGGTGAACCGAAGGTATACAAACGGTTAAGCCTTGCCCTGGGGCATCAGAGGTTGTTAACAAATCCTGGGGGTTGTGCGTCTGCCAGGGCTATCCCTTCCTGGGCGCGCTGAAAGGGCTCGCTGGTGCTATCATTATGGGCACCGATGGCTACCCAACGATCGACGAGCGAGCGGCGGCCGCGCAAGCCAGCGTGGCTGAAGGTGCCCTTCCCCGGCGGGCCGCGCTACTTGCGCCTGAAGGGCATGTTGCGAGCCTCGGGCCTGCACACCGTCTGCGAGGAGGCCCGCTGCCCCAACATCGGCGAGTGCTTCCAGGCTGGCACCGCCACCTTCATGATCCTGGGCGACATCTGCAGCCGCGCCTGCCGCTTCTGTGCCGTCAGCAGCGGGTGGCCGGTCGGCCTGGACAGCGAGGAGCCCCTGCGCGTGGCGGAGGTGGTGCAGCGTCTGGGCCTGAGGCACGCCGTCATCACCTCGGTCACCCGCGACGACCTGCCCGACGGCGGTGCGGCCGTCTTCGCCGATACGATCCGCCACATTCGCCGCCTGTCGCCGACCACCAGCGTGGAGGTGCTCGTGCCCGATTTCCAGGGCTCGCAACAGGCCCTGGCCACGCTCATGGCGGCGCGGCCGGATATCCTCAACCATAACCTGGAGACGGTGCGCCGCCTCTATCCGCGGGTGCGCCCCAAGGCCGTCTACGAGCGCTCGCTGGGGCTTCTGGGCCGGGCCAAGTCCCTCGGGCCCACCATCCCCACCAAGAGCGGCCTGATGGTGGGCCTGGGAGAGACGGGCCAAGAGCTGTTGCAGGCTATGGCTGACCTGGCGGCGGTCGGCTGCGGCATCCTGACCATCGGCCAGTACTTGCAGCCGTCGCCCAGGCAACTGCCGGTGGCTCGCTACTACCGGCCCCAGGAGTTTCGGGAGCTGGCCGAGGAGGGCCAGCGCCTGGGATTTTGCCACGTGGAGGCGGGGCCGCTGGTGCGCAGCTCCTATCATGCGGAAAGGCAAATCCGGAATATTTCTTGGCCTTGTTGGAAGGTGGCCCCTGGAATAGACTGTGATAGGAGTCATCTTCGATGACGAACGTCGACAAGCCCCGCGGAGCAAGGGCAAAGAAGGCGAGGGCGCCTCGGCAACGGGCCAACGAGCGGCCAGACGGGCGTAAGGACGCGGCTGAGGGCGCCCAGCAGCAGGACGAGCGGGGTTTTCTCTTCGATGATCCCTACTGGGACGACGCCTTCTGCTCCTACTACGACCCCACCCTGCGAACCTGTTGTGGCAGATAGCCAAAATGTGGTTTCACCACACCGGTTGTGGACTGAGGAGGTTTGAATGGTAGCGATAGCATCCTACGGAGGTTACATACCCGTATTCCGATTGGCACGCCAGGAGATGAGCCAGGCTTGGGGCATTCCCGGCGTACCCGGCGAGCGCTCGGTGGCCAACGCCGACGAGGATAGCATCACCATGGCGATCGCCGCTGGCTTCGAGTGCATGGCAGGCATCGACCCGGCCAGTGTCGACGGTGTCTACTTTGCCAGCACCACCCCACCCTATACCGAGAAGCAGTGCGCTTCTGTCGTTGCTGGCGCCCTCGATCTGCGCCATGACATCTTTACCGCCGATTTCACTGACTCCGTCCGCGCGGCCACCGTGGCCATGAGGGCGGCCTACGACGCCATCGCGAGCGGCTCGGCCAAGCGCGTGCTGGTGGTGGCGGCGGATAATCGCCCGGCCGAGCCGGAGACCATGTGGGAGCAGCTTTTGGGGGACGGCGGCGCCGCCTTCCTTCTATCCGAGGATGGTCCGGCGACTGTTCGCGGCTTTCAGTCCGTCACCAGCGAGGTCATCGGCCCTTGGCGGCGCTCCAGCGACCGCTATGTGCGCGCCTTCGAGCCGAAGTTGGACACCCAGTATGGCTACATGGCTAGCATGCTGGCCGCGGCAAAGGCGCTGGCGCAGAAGGAGGGCCTTGGCCCCAAGGACATAAGCAAGGCGGTCTTGACCGCCAGCGATCCCCGTGCCCACGGCGCCCTCGGCCGCCAGCTAGGTCTGGAGATGCCCCAGCTCCAGGACACCGGTTTCCTCTTGCTGGGCAACACGGGTACACCCCAGGTGCTGATGATGCTGGCGGCGGCCCTGGACATGGCCAAAGCCGGCGACAAGCTCCTGGTGGACAACTACGGTGACGGCGCTGATGCCTTCCTGGTGGAGGTCAACGACGCCTTCCCCGCCGTTCCCGGCAAGAGATCGCTTCAGACCTACCTCATGACCAAGCGGATGCTCCCCAACTACAACGCCTACGCGTCCTTCCGGAAGTTGATGGATAGGGATAGGTACGTTCCCAAGTCGTCGCCCGTTATCTACTGGCGGGACAGCAAGATGGAGCTGGCCCTCTATGGCGCCCGCTGCCGCAAGTGCGGCACGGTGCAGTACCCGCCGCCGCGGGTGTGCGTGCAGTGTGGCACAAAGGATGAGCTGGACGAGGTCAAGCTGGCCCACAAGGGGACAGTGTTCACCTTCACCCTCGACCATTTGGTGGGCGGCGACTACCTGAACACCCCCGTCCCAAGGGTTGTGGTTGACTTGGAGGGAGGGGGCCGCACGTTCCTGCAGATGACCGACTGCGACCCCAAGGAGGTAAGCATCGGCATGACGGTCGAGCTGACCCTACGCTGCCTCCACGAGGGGGCAGGATTCCACAACTACTACTGGAAGTGCCAGCCGGTGAGGGGAGGCTAGGCCTTCTCGCTGACGCTCAGCGGAAAGGGAGGAAACATGCCTGGGATTAAGGATCGAGTGGCTATCGCCGGTGTTGGTTGCACCAAGTTCGGCGAGCTCTGGGAGAAGGATCAGGAAGACCTGCTGGTAGAGGCGGTGTACGAGGCCCTGGACGACGCTGGCATCACCCCCCAGGACATCGAGGCGGCCTGGGTGGGGGTGCTGTACCACTTCACCGGTATATCGGGAGGCACATTCGCCGAGCCCATGAAGCTCTTCGGCCGGCCGGTTACCCGGGTGGAGAACTTCTGCGCCTCCGGCATGGACGCCTTCCGCAACGCCTGCTTCGCGGTGGCAGCCGGCGTCTACGACATCGTGGTCGCCTGCGGGGTGGAGAAGCTTCTGGACCAGGGCTCCAGCGGCCTGCCCATGGAGGGGGGCCACCCAGTGATGACCGGAGCTAGCGCACCGGGCTTGTTCGCTCTGGCTGCCACCCGCGCCTTCCACGAGTGGGGTTGGACCAGGGAGGACCTGGCGCGCGTGGCCGTCAAGAACCACAAGAACGGCGTTCCCCACCCTAAGGCCCACTTCCGTCGGGCAATCACCATGGACGATGCCCTGAAGGCGCCGATGATCGCCTGGCCTCTGGGCCGCTTCGACTGCTGCGCCATGTCCGATGGCTCCGCTGCCCTGGTGATCACTCGGCCGGAGATCGCCAAGACAATGAAGCATAAGGACGACTATGTGGTGGTGAAGGCCAACGCCCTCGCCGTTGACTCCACTTTCCCCATGTACAGGCCGGGCTACAACTGGCTGGGCTTCCCCGCCACCAAGAAGGCGGCTGCCATGGCCTACGAGGAGGCAGGAGTCAAGGACCCCGTCAAGGAGATCAGCTTCGCCGAGGTGCATGACTGTTTCACCAGCACTGAGCTGTTCAACATGGGCGACCTGGGCTTCGTCGACCCGCCGAAGGCCGCCGAGGCTGTCCGAGACGGCATGACCGAGGTGGAGGGTGACATCCCGATCAACCCCAGCGGCGGTCTCAAGTGCTTCGGCCACCCCATCGGCGCCACCGGCTGCCGCATGCTGTACGAGGTGACTAAGCAGCTCCAGGGGCGCGCCGACGGCATGCAGGTGAAGGACCCCGTCCTGGGCATGGCTCACAACCTGGGCGGGCCGGGCTCCGTCTGCTCGGTGACCATCCTCGGCCGGCACGACTAGCGACGCGGAGAGCGCCCCGCCCTGGGTATCCGTGCAGGGTCCCCGGCTGGTGCCGGGCCCCTGTTCCCTTGCATCTGGCCGCCGGCCGTAGGTTTGACGCTCTCGGCGGGGGCCAACAGGATCGGGGCGCTGTAGCTGCTAGCTACCGGGGGAAGAATCGATGAAGGTGGAAACCGCCCTGCCGATAGGTGGCCTGGAGCAGGTGGCGGCGGCCGCTATTGAGGCCGAGGAGATGGGCTACGACGGCGTCCTGTCCTTTGAGGTTGGCCACGATCCCTTCCTGCCGCTGGCCATCGCCGCCGAGCACACCCAGCGGGTCACCCTTGGCTCGGCGGTGGCCGTGGCCTTCCCCCGCAGCCCCATGGCAGTGGCTCAGATGGCCTGGGACATCCAGGCCCTGTCGCGCGGGCGTCTCCTCCTGGGCCTAGGCACCCAGGTGAAGGGTCACAACGAGCGGCGTTACAGCACCCCCTGGCCCTCGCCGCCTGGCCCACGGCTGCGGGAGTACATCCTGGTGCTGAGGGCGATCTGGGACTCCTGGCAGAACAAGAGCCGCCCCAACTTCCGCGGCAAGCACTACACCTATACTCTCATGACTCCCTACTTCGACCCCGGGCCAATCGAGCATCCGCACGTCGCCATACACATCTCGGCGGTCAATCCCTACATGTGCCGCCTGGCGGGCGAGCTATGCGACGGCGTCCGCCTACACAGCTTCTGCACGCCCAAGTACCTGCGGGAGGTCATCCTGCCCAATATGGAGGCAGCGGCCAAGAAGGCCGGCCGTTCCCTGAAGGATATCGACATTTCGGGCGGCGGCTTCATCATCACCGGCGAGAAGGAGGAGGACGTCGAGAGGCAGAAGGAGGCCACCCGCGCTCAGATCGCCTTCTACGGCTCCACTCGAACCTACAAGGGCGTGCTGGACATCCACGGCTGGGGTGAGACCTGCCTCAGGCTGCACCAACTGGCCGCCGAGGGCAGGTGGGCCGAGATGGGGCGGCAGATCAGCGACGAGATGCTGGACCAGTTCGCCGTCATTGGCACCTATGACGAGATCGTGGCCAGGATCAGGGAGCGCTGGGGCGGGATAGTGAACCGCATCGCCTTCGCCATCCCCATCCGTAACCAGGGGGATAAGGAGCGGCTGAAGGCACTGATCGGCGAGCTTCAGGCGATCTAGACGCCAGCCGCCTGGGACAGGAGCCCGAGCAGAGGTTGAGATGATCTTGGTAGCCGGCGGCACCGGATTCGTGGGCGGCGGCATCGTGCGCGAGCTGGCCCGCCGCGGCAAGCCGGTCGCCGTGCTGACCCGCAACGCGGCCAAGGCGGCGACTCGCTTCCCCCACGTTGAGGTCGAATACCGCGAGGGGGATGTGAGAGAACCAGCGAGCTTGGCCGCCGCCCTTCAGGGGGCGGAGGTCGTCATCGGCTGCGTCCAGTTCCCCAACTCGCCCATCGAAAATCGGCGCCGAGGCTATACCTTCGAGGAGATCGATGCCGTCGGCAGCGAGCGCCTGGTGGAGGCGGCCAAGGCGGCGGGCGTCCAGCGCTACATCTACCTGAGCGGCGCCGGCGCCGCCCCCAACGCCAAGTACCACTGGTTTCGGGCCAAGTGGCAGGCGGAGACGGCCGTCAGGGGTAGCGGCATCACCTACGTCATCTTTCGGCCGTCCTGGGTCTACGGGCCGGAGGATCACAGCCTCAACCGTTTCCTGACGATGAGCCGCCTTCTCCCCTTTGTGCCCATCATCGGCGACGGCAGCAGGCAGCGCCTTCAGCCGGTGTTCATCGACGACCTGGGCTGGGCCGTGGCCGAGGCGGTGGACAAACGGGCAGCCGACAACAGGGTGTTCGAGATAGGCGGCCCGGAGGTGCTAACCATGAAGGAGATCATCCGCACGGCCCTGGCGGTGCTGGATAGGCGGCGCTTCCTCTTGCGCATCCCCAAGGCGCTGATGAAGGCCCAGGCCACCCTGTTGCGGTTCCTGCCGGGGCCTCCGCTCACGCCCGATGCCATCGACTTCATAACCATGGACGCCCTGGCCGACAGCTCGGAGCTGGTGGAGGCCCTCGGCCTGCGGCTCACGCCCCTCAGAGAGGGGCTATCCACCTACCTGGTGCTCTAGGAAGGGTCGGATTGGGCAACATTTTGGGGGATTTTCGCTTAGCGACTCTGGTGGTAAGATTGTGCTCGGCTGAACAATCTAATCACCGCCCGAGCGTCGTGGTCGATGACGCCAGGCGGTGATTCACCCAAGGTTGGGAATTCTTATTGCGAGTTTCAGGAAGGAGGCAGAAATGGCTGAGGTTCGATTCGACGGAAGGGTGGCCATTGTCACCGGCGCCGGTGGTGGACTGGGGCGCTCGCATGCCCTTCTGCTGGCGTCCCGCGGCGCTAAGGTCGTGGTCAACGACCTGGGAGGCACGGTCGAGGGCACGGGTGCCGGTAGCGCTGCGGCGGACAAGGTTGTGGAGGAGATCCGCGCCGCCGGGGGAGAGGCAGTAGCGAACTACAATGGTGTGGACACCTGGGAGGGCGGCGAGGCAATTGTGAAGACCGCCCTGGACGCCTTCGGAAAGGTGGACATCCTTATCAACAACGCCGGCATCCTCCGCGACAAGTCCTTCATGAAGATGGAGGAGATAGACGTCGATAAGGTACTGGCGGTGCACCTGAAGGGCGGCTTCAACGTGACCAAGGCGGCTTTCCCCGTCATGAGGGAGAACAACTACGGCCGCATCGTCATGACCACCTCGAACACCGGACTGTACGGGAACTTCGGCCAGGCCAACTACGGCGCAGCCAAGTTGGGCCTGGTGGGGCTCATGCACACCCTCAAGCTGGAAGGCGCCCGATACAACATCCTGGTCAACACCATCGCTCCCATAGCCGGCACGCGGATGACGGCGACGGTCATGCCGCCAGACATGGTGGAGAAGCTGAAGCCCGAGTACGTGTCGCCCATGGTGGCCTACATGTGCTCCGAGGAGTGCACCGACACCGGCATCATCTTTACAGCGGGCGCCGGCTACTTCTCGCGGGCTATCATGGTAGAGGGTCCGGGTATTGCCCTGAACGCCCAGAAGGGCATCACCGTCGAGGACATCCGGGACCGGATAGGGGACATCAAGAAGCTGGAGGGGGCGCAGCCCTTCAGCCAGTCCAACGAAGAGGTCGCCCGCATCGTGTCCGCTCTGAACGCGTGAGCCGCTGGGCCTTGCGAGCCTGATTCCGATCTGCTAGAGCGGGGCGAGCAAACTGAGATGCAGAGCAGCGGTCTCCCGGCTGGAGGCCGCTGCTCGCTACTTGGCTGGCCGCAACATTGTGGGAAAGGGTGTATGCCATGGATCTGCAGCTAGCAGGCAAGACCGTCATCGTCACCGGCGGCGCATCCCACATTGGCCGAGCTATCGCCCTGGGCTTCGCCCGCGAGGGGTCCAACGTGGTCATCGCTGACATCGACGAGAGCCAGGCCCACAAGGCGGCGTCTCAGGCCAACACGCTAGGGGGCGGAGGCAGGACTATCGTTACCAGAACCGATGTGACTGACTACGAGCAGGTGGAGGCCATGGTCGGCCGGGCCATCGATGAGTTCAGCCGCATCCACGTCTTGGTCAACAACGCAGGCTGGGTCCTCGACCGCCTCTTCCTGGAGCAGCCCCGCGAGGACTGGGAGAAGTCGGTCAACCTCAATCTGTGGAGCGTGATGAACTGCATGCGGGCTGTCCTGCCCCACATGATAGAGAACGGCTACGGCCGCGTTGTCAGCATAAGCTCCGAGGCTGGGCGTGTGGGGGAGTACCGCGAGGCGGTGTATGCGGCCTGCAAGGCGGGGATCATAGGTCTCACGAAGTCGTTGGCCCGCGAGGTGGGCCGCTACGGGATCACCCTCAACTCGGTCTGTCCCGCCGTCACCATACCGCGCAGTGAGGACGAGGTAGGCGAGCACAGCCTGTGGAAGGTCATGCTTCAGGTGTTTACACCCGAGATGCAGGAGAAGGCCGCGCGGCTCTATCCCTTACGACGCCTGGGAACAGCAGACGACACGGCCAACGCTGTCCTCTTTCTGGCCTCCGATGTCGCCAACTACATCACCGGCCAGAGCCTCAGTGTTGGCGGCGGCTTCACGATGATATAGCCGGTGCGCCCTGCTAATGGCGAGGGCCTGCGGCACTTACGCCGCGAGGCCGGAGGGTGCTAATATAACGATCGAGGGAACCGGACTTTGGCGGACGGTTCCCATCATCGGAGCCGGGGTAGCTCAGGGGTAGAGCAGCGCTTTCGTAAAGCGCGGGTCGGGGGTTCGAATCCCTTCCCCGGCTCCATATTGGTGGCCGCGAGCTTCTTATAGGCGCGGCAGCACCAGGGTCGGCAGTCGCTCCCGCAAGTACTCGCCCAGCGCTCGCATGTACTTTGCACCGCTCTCCTTGACCAGCGGGTGGCCACTGTTTGCGTGCCAGAACTCGGTCTTGATTCCTGTCTCACCAAGGATTTCGTAGACCCTGTTGCTAGAGAAATTGTTAGTCTCGCGGCAGAGTTGCACCACGTCTGGGAAAGTCATGTGGAGAGCATAGGCACCGACTGTCTTCTGGATCTTGTAGTCGCGTGGCTCCAGAAATGCCGTGGGCCAGCGCTCGCGAACAGCGTACCAGTAGTTCAGCAGTATCTTGCCCACGTCTTCGTCGCTTAGGCGCTTAATGAAGGCGTCCTTGAGGGCAGGCTCCAGCGAAGCCACCATCGTGTGCTGGCCGATGAGTTGGTTGGGCAAGGCCTTATGGCCAGCAACCTTCACCTTCTGAAACCAGGGGCTGTCAGGGGTATTGCGGAGAAGGTCACACAGCTTTGCTGCCCTGGCGCGCAGGTAGCTCCGTTCCCCTTCCTTCCCCGCAATCGCAGCCCCCTCCAGCTCCCACATCCGGAGGAGGTGCCGATCGACCATGTCCGTGGGCACCCCCTTATGGCGGGTGTTTATGATGTGGAAGTGCCGCATCTCCTCATAGCTGTCGATTCCTTCCACGATGGTCACCGGCAGAAGGTAGTCCTTGGCTAGTTCCAAGGAATCCTTAGCGAAGGCGTACTCAAGGCCGTAGAGTCGATGCTGGCCATCCACCACCCACAAAGTCACAGATTGGGGGATCGACAGCACACCCGGCTGCGGCACCCCATCGTTGACCTTGTCGACAAGGGTCTCCGGCTGGAACTCCGCTCGGTGCGGCTGCCGAATACACAGGAGGATCGAGATGGGCAGTACGCCCTCCTCATGCTGGATGAAGGCTGAGATTTGCTTGAGTCTCGCCTTCTTTAGAGGTCGCTGATAGCCTCTGGGATTGTCCTCCCGAAAGTAGTCCACCCGGCACTGCTGTAGCAGTTGACGGACGGGGAGGACGGTTAGGTACAGGTTCACCCGTCCTTCCTTCTGCTGGAAGCGGAGAGCCTGCACCTTGAAGGCTGCCGGGTTGCGGTTGAAGGCATCCTTGAGAGC
>Ga0315289_10007668_pt1 | contig 15708 bp, 14 predicted proteins | sample YL17G11_40_MG_FD_203452 | JGI IMG/M metagenome (GOLD analysis project Ga0315289, IMG submission 203452) | Sediment microbial communities from Yellowstone Lake, YNP, Wyoming, USA - YL17G11_40 | ecosystem: Environmental > Aquatic > Freshwater > Lake > Sediment | place: USA: Wyoming | collected... | reverse complement strand
CGTCATCATCGCCAAGCTCAGGGGCGGTATGGGGGGACAGGCTTTTGTCCCCTCCTTCCTCATACCAGTGCTTCGTATTCATATCCTGGTAAAAACATTTCTCCAGAGCCGTTCGGCTACTTTTTATACCTCCTTCCTGATGCCGGTAAAAAAATCCGCAGCTCATGCTGGAGGAATATTTTGAAGGCCTGCGACAGAAAATAAAAGGCATTGCACTATCGTTAAGAACTATTCAGGCACACTATACTGGGAAATCATGAAAGCGGTTCTTGGTCTGGAAGACGGGGATTATGTGATCGGGGAGGGTTTTGGTATTGAAGGTGAGTGCTCCGGGGAACTCGTCTTTAATACGCTCATGAGCGGGTATATGGAAGCGCTCAGCGATCCCAGTTATTATGGTCAGATTCTGATGTTCACGTTCCCGCTGATCGGGAATTACGGTGCTGATACGCAGAATATGCAGAGTAAAAATGTCAAGGCATTCGGGGCAGTCTGCCGTGAGATCTGTGAGAAACCCGATGTAAAACCCACAATACGCACGTATTTTGAACAGAACGGACTTTTGGGCATGTGTGGTGTGGATACCCGGATGCTTACCATCAAAACGAGGGTTAAGGGTACTTTACGGGCGGCTCTCGTTGTTGGAGATGACAACTTCGAATATGCAGTCGAACTTGCAAAAAAGACCGCCCCCATATCAGATTACGACCTTATCCCCGCCGTTTCCTGCAAAACCCCGTACCGCATTCCGGGAACAGGAAAAAAAATCGCTATTCTGGACCTTGGTCTCAAGAACAACATGCTCGCAAGTCTCTCTGCCAGGAACGGTGATCTGTATGTATTCCCCTACAACACAACACCGGAAGATATTTTCCGCGTTGAACCGGATTGTCTTTTCATCACCAATGGTCCCGGGGATCCAAAGACCGCCCGCCCGACTATTGCTACCGTGAAAAAATGCATAGGTGAACTTCCCGTTTTTGGCATATGCATGGGCAACCAGATTACCGCACTCGCTCTTGGTGGGGATACCTACAAACTCAAATTTGGTCACCGTGGTTCAAACCAGCCGGTCCGGTATAAGGATGGCAGAATTTTTATCACGACCCAGAATCATGGCTTTGCTGTTGATGGAGATTCTCTCCCTGAAGGGTCCGATGTCACGTTCATCAATGCAAATGATAAAACCGTTGAAGGCTTTGAGAGCGAATCTCTGAATATATCCTGTGTCCAGTTCCATCCGGAAGCACATGCAGGCCCGCGTGATACGGAATGCCATTATTTTGATGGTCTTTTCAGGAGGCTTTAGATAATGCCCAAACGGCAGAATATCAAAAAGGTCCTGATCATCGGGTCCGGTCCTATCCAGATTGGGCAGGCCGCAGAATTTGACTTCTCAGGAAGCCAGGCCTGTCGTGCCATGCGCGAGGAGGGTGTCAAGGTAGTCCTGGTGAACTCAAACCCGGCAACCATCCAGACCGACCCGGATATGGCAGACATCATTTATATCGAGCCCCTGCGGGCTGATGTCATCGCAAAGATCATTGAAAAGGAAAAGCCTGACGGTGTTCTCTCCGGCATGGGGGGGCAGACCGGGCTCAACCTGACCGCTGAGCTGGCTGAGATGGGTGCATTGAAAAATGTTGAAATCCTGGGCACACCTCTTGAGGCAATTTACCGTGGCGAGGATCGCGAAAAGTTCCGGGATCTCATGATTAGGATCGGGGAACCGGTCCCAAAAAGTGTGATCCTGACTTCACTGAACCAGGTTGATGAGGCAATTAACACCGTAGGGCTGCCTGCAGTTGTGCGCCCGGCCTATACGATGGGAGGGGCCGGTGGCGGTATCGGGAAAACAAAAGAGGAATTGATCCGGATTATTGAACTCGGACTTTCCCGGTCACGTATCCACCAGGTACTTGTTGAAGAGAGCGTATTGGGATGGAAAGAGATCGAATTTGAAGTCATGCGTGATTCTGCGGACACCTGTATTATCATCTGTGGTATGGAAAACATTGATCCTATGGGGATTCACACCGGTGAGAGTGTGGTTGTTGCCCCGATCCTTACCTTACGTGATGACGAGTTCCAGATGATGCGGAGTGCAGCGATCAAGATTATCCGTGCTCTGGATGTGCAGGGAGGATGCAATATCCAGTTTGCCTATAATAACGGGGACTACCATGTTATTGAGGTAAATCCCCGGGTTTCACGGTCATCGGCACTCGCATCAAAAGCCACAGGGTATCCTATTGCGCGTGTTGCAGCAAAAATTGCAATCGGGCTGCGCCTCGATGAGATTACCAACACCGTGACCGGCTGCACCCCCGCATCGTTCGAACCCACTATTGATTACATTGTTGCCAAAGTACCCCGCTGGCCGTTTGACAAGTTCAAGGGAGCGGACCGGACGCTTTCCACCTCCATGAAGAGCACGGGAGAAGTCATGGCGATCGGGCGGACGATTGAAGAAGCCCTGATGAAGGCAAAACGCTCGATTGACACTGATGTCTTCCCCCATACGAGTCACAGCGAGATCCGCATGATCCTCTCCCGCCCCACCGATGAGCGTTTCCACTGCCTTTTTGATGCATTCCGTGAGGGGTTCTCGATCGATGAGATTGTACAACTCACCTCCATTACCCCGTTCTTTTTGGAGAAGATCAAAAATATTGTTGACATGGAAAAGCATCTTGTGACGCATCATGAACTCCATGACATTCTCGCGGCAAAACGATACGGGTTTTCAAATACGGACTTAATGAAGATCACCGGCCTTTCTCTCGAACAGGTTGAAGGGATGGCTGGTCTTCCCACGTACAAGATGGTAGATACCTGCGCAGCAGAGTTTCCCGCACACACTCCTTATTTCTACTCCACGTACGAGCAGAGCTGTGAGATCGTCCCGACTGATACCAGGAAAATACTGATCCTTGGTTCCGGTCCTATACGCATAGGTCAGGGTATTGAGTTCGATTACTGTACAGTCCATGCAGTCCAGGCACTGCGCGATGAAGGTATTGAGGTACATATTGTAAATAACAATCCCGAAACGGTATCCACTGACTTTGACACATCAGACCGGCTCTTTTTTGAACCGATGCAGCTTGAGGATGTTGTAAACATCTTAAGGAAGGATTATTATTACGGTGTGATGGTGCAGTTTGGCGGACAAAATGCGGTGAATCTTGCGGTACCTATTGAGGAGGAGATCAGACGGCTGGGTCTTAAAACCAAAATTCTCGGTACGAGTCCGGATGCCATGGACATTGCAGAGGATCGCGACCGGTTCAGCAGGCTCCTGCATACACTCAACATTCCCAGCCCGGCGAACAGCTCTGCTTATTCTGAAGGGGATGCCAAGGCAATGGCAGAGAAGATCGGGTATCCGGTGCTTGTCAGGCCATCCTATGTTCTCGGGGGCAGGGCGATGGAGATCGTTCACGATGAGCGAGAACTCGAGACCTACATGAAAGAGGCGGTCCGGGTCAGTAAGCACCATCCGGTACTCATCGATTCCTATCTCCAGAATGCCATCGAACTCGATGTTGATGCAGTCTGTGATGGTCAGGAAGTCCTGATTGGAGGTATTATGGAGCACATCGAGCAGGCGGGCATTCATTCAGGAGATTCTGCCTGCGTTATACCGACCCAGTCGCTTTCCCCTGCAGTATTAGACACGATAAGGGATTATACCCGGAAGATAGCACTCGGGCTTGGTGTAGTGGGACTGGTCAACCTCCAGCTTGCGGTCAAGGATAATGTGGTCTACGTCCTGGAAGCAAACCCGCGTGCAAGCCGCACCGTACCGTTTGTCTCAAAAGCCACCGGGATACCTGTTGCCAAAATTGCAGCGAAAGTTATGGTGGGAAGGAAACTGCGCGATCTGGGCTATAAAGAGCGCGTGCTGGAACACGTTGCAGTCAAAGAGGTCCTGCTCCCGTTCAATAAGCTCAGTGGTGTCGACACCATGCTCGGTCCCGAAATGAAAAGCACCGGCGAAGTGATGGGAATAGATTATGACTTCGGGCTCGCGTTTTACAAAGCATGCATATCGGCGGATAATGAACTGCCGCTCAAGGGTAATATCTTCATCTCGGTAAATATTGAGCAGAAAGATGAGGTTATTCCCATAGCACGGCAGCTGCGCGATCTCGGGCTCATATTGTACGGTACTGAAGGGACAGTCGATTACCTGTATGAAGCGGGTGTTGAAGCACACCTGGTGAGGAAATTACAGGAAGGTTCCCCCAATGTGCTCGATATGATGCGGCATGGAGAGATCCGCCTTATTATCAACACCCCCCAGGATAAACAATCACGGCAGGACCATTACCAGATCATGCGTGCGGCAGTAGATTTTGGGATCCCCTACATAACGACGCTCCAGGCAGCGCGTGCGGCAGCACTTGCCATTGATGCGATCAAGCATGAGAAGGTCACCCTAGAACCGCTTGGGCATTATCTGAAGTGAATGTGGTATAAATCCCCCGGTTTTCCCTTTTTTTGTATACCTTTTAAATCATGGAATCGTACAACACTATCCATGAGAATGCGGTGTATAGTACAAATTAATTGAATATGCTTATATACCGAAATAACAAAAAAAGATGCATGAAGAAATTATTTGTTGTTCTCGCGATCCTGTTTATCGGGATTCTTCTCGCGGGCTGTACATCCCAGCCGCCAGCACCTGTAGTTACTCCAACACCGACGCCCGTTCCAACGACCGCTCCGGAAGTACGAGGTTGTTATGCCATAGTTGCCGACGATCCACAATTCTCGGTTCTCGGAACAGCACTCAGGGCAGCGAAACTTGAGACAGCGTTCGATAACGGATCATTTACTATTCTTGCACCTGCTGATACAGCATTCGCGCAGTTACCCAATGGTACACTTGCATCTCTGCTTAAGGAGCCCGAGGGTCAGTTAAAACAGATCCTACTGAACCATGTTATTGACGGCAAGATCATCAAGTCTGTTGAGGTTGTCAAGCTCGGTGAGGCAAAGACCATGCAGGGAACTGTCCTCAAGATCAATACAACGGATGGTGTCACAATTGGCGGTGCCAAGGTTACCAAAACCGATATTGTCTGTAAAAACGGGGTCATTCATGTTGTCGATCGTGTAATACTACCCCCGGTTACAGTAAAAACAGCAACCCCCACACCTACACCAAGCCCGACCCCCCAGCCATCAGTCACGATTACATTCACCCGGGATTTAACCATAATGCCCAGCACAACGGTATATATTCCTGTTGGTGGCAGAGTTGTCTGGAAGAATGACGATCCCTTCAAGCCTCATGGTATTGCAGCACTGAACAACCCGGACCCGACGAGCTTAAAATACTTCGGCAACGGTACCCCACAGAATATACCCTATGGAAAGACTCTTGCAGTAACCTTTGACAAAGTTGGCAAATTCGATTACACAACCGTATTCCAGCCACAGACTACGGGATCGGTAATCGTTACGAAGTAAAAACCAATAATCGTTCAGGATAATTCAGCCTGAACAACCTTTTTTCCTGTTCTTCTGAAGGTCCAATCAGGTTGCCTACTTATCGTAACATCTGTATCCGGTAATTCTGCCCTTTAAAATATATGCTCACACTACCTATTTTGTGTACCATTATCATTCGAGTGGAGTATCAATTATGGGAAAAGGTACTATAGTTCTTGCATATTCTGGAGGGCTTGACACCTCTATCTGCATCCCGCTCTTAAAGGAACGGTATGATTACGATCGCGTGGTTACCGTTGCTGTCCATGTTGGTCAGCGGGATGAAGAGATCGAAGTCGCAACAAAAAAAGGGAAAAAACTCGCTGACCGGCATTATACGATCGACGTACGAGAAAAATTTGTAAACGAGTACATCTTCCCGTCAATCAGGGCGAATGGATCCTATGAGGGATACCCGATGGGCACATCCCTTGCCCGCCCCCTCATCGCTGAGGAAGTCGTGAAGGTTGCCCACAAGGAGCGCGCAACGGCAATTGGACACGGGTGCACCGGTAAAGGCAATGATCAGCTCAGGTTTGATGTTATCATTCGCGCAGCCGGGCTTGAGGTTGTTGCCCCTATCCGTGAACTGAACCTGACCCGGGACTGGGAAATTGAGTATGCCCTGAAACATAAGATTCCCGTACCAGTAAAAAAAGACAAGCCCTGGAGCATGGATGAGAATTGCTGGAGCCGGAGTATTGAAGGAGGAATGCTTGAAGATCCCGCGTATCACCCCCCGGAAGAGATCTATCTCTGGACGGTACCAGCCCAAAAAGCCCCCGATAAACCGGAAAAACTCAGCATTGAATTCAAAACCGGTATTCCTGTTGCACTGAACGGCAGGAAACTCCCTGGCTATGAATTAATCCAGGACCTGAACAAACGTGCCGGGAAACACGGGATCGGCCGCAATGACATGATCGAAGACCGGATTCTCGGGCTCAAGGCCCGGGAGAATTACGAGCACCCTGCGGCAACGGTTATTCTTCTGGCACACCGGGATCTCGAGGCCCTTGTTCTTACCCGGCAGGAGCTCGCCTTTAAGCGCATGGTAGATGACAAATGGTCCGAACTTGCCTATAAAGGACTTGTCTACGAACCGCTGTACGCTGCTTTGAATGCATTTATCAACACCACCCAGGAACGGGTGAATGGCAGCGTGGATCTTGAGCTGTATAAGGGGAATGTCAGGGTACTTGGCAGGAGTTCTCCCGATGCAATTTATTCTAATGACCTTGTCTCGTTTGATAGTTCGTCCATCGACCAGTGCCACGCGATCGGTGTCTCCCATTATTTCGGTCTCCAGGCACGACTTGTGCACACCTTAAAAAACCAAAAATCCTCAAAAAAGTAAAAATATCTCCAATAAAAAAAATTTATTCTATCTTTTTCCCGGCATTCTGACCCGGGGTGCATTCGAACACTTCCCTGATTGAAAGAATGAGGAGCCCTTTTGCCGGATAGTGTGCTCCTTTTTCCTTGATCTGCGCTTTGATCTTTTCATACTCCGGACCACTGGTCTTTACCGTGACGGTCCCTTTAATCTGGAAACAGCGCTTCTTTTCAGGATCCCAGATATAGAGTGCCATGTGAGGATTTTCCTTGACATTGGCGAGCGTCTTTACCATGTAATTGTCTCCAATCCAGATGGTATCGTCCGCAATGAGCTGGACGGTTGCAACCGGCGCGACGTTCGGGAGAGCACTCTTTGAGGCAGTTGCAGCGGCAAATATTTTTTGTCTGGCAAATACTTCTTTCATTTCCTGGGTAAGACTGACCATTTTTCACCACATTCTCCTCTACAGGCAAATTCTGCCGTAGTCTCTCATATATTCTTGATATGCTTATGGTTTATGGTGCCGGAAAATTATCAACGCTATTAGGAAAAAAATTGTTCTGGAGAATTCCTTTTATCAGGTACTGAAATAAAAAAGCACAGGTAAGATGAAGGAGGGGATAGTGCCTTTCCCCCCCCCTTACCGCCCCTGTGTTTTTGGGGATGATGACGTAGTACCTGTTCAGGACTTATCGCTTTTTTTGGGGAGCAAAAAGCGGCGGAGGTGATACCCCTGTTGTGGGTTCAAGTTTTTTTGACCGTTTCCAATGAAAACGGACATGATTCCCCTTGGGAAACAATCATACAGGATGAAAAAGTGATTGCATTTTCATAGTAAATCGTAGTATTCAGTTATAATGCGGAAATTGTTACCCAGCTATCCGTCAGGTACGATGATTGCCGCCACCTCCGACGGGACGCTCCCGCGGCGGATCGGTGACTAAAATTAAAAAAAACTCCCTGCCCGCTGTGCCTCGGAGAGGCACTGAGGCGGGGGGGGCATTCGTATATAGTTCGATTTTCATGGTTCATGTGTGAACTGAATCAATTCATCTCTGTTTCTCAAGAGCTAAAAAATCGAAACTTATATGGATTGACAATAAAGAAAAGGATACTAATGAGCGCCAGTTTTTTTTCCCGCTTTATAAAACCAAAACCCCATATTGTAGAAAGTCCTCCTCCCCCTTCAATCACTCACGGAGCAGGCATGAACGTTCCCGAATACAAGAACAAGCCCTATTTTATCGTTGCATCGGTTGAGATGGGGAATACAACTACCAAGTGTATCCTGACCGGGGTGAATCTTGAAACCGGGATGTCCTATGTGATACATAAAACGGTGAGTATGAGCCGGGACATCCGCCCTCCAAAACCCGGGGAGACGATATTTGGCGCAACGCTCGACGGGACGGAGCTTACCCGGGAATCAGTCACCGAACTCGTCAGGGATACCCTGCTCCAGTGCCACAAAGATGCCCATCTGGACGTCATAAAAGATCTTGATTTTGTTGTCCGCAGCACGGGAGTTGTTGCCGAGATGGAGTCCCCCGACCAGATTGGGGATTTTGTCATTGCGCTTGCAAACGGGTGCCTGATCGCGGGCGTCCCTCCCCGGAAGATGACGCCACCTATGTCAAAAGCCAACCAGTCACAAAAACTCCAGCCGTTCAGCTTTGCCGATCAGGTTGTGTTTGTAGGTGCAGTTGCCGGAGTAATTCCCCCCGTTGGTTCTACCGGTGTTGAAATGGTTGCCAATGAAATGGAAGGAGAGCTCGCGATGGCGGGAATCAAGGAAGGGTCAAAATGGACACCGGTTGATTTTCGTAACCCGTGCATCTCCATTGATTTCGGAACCACACTTGATGGAAGGATAACAAGTGATGTGCAACCTGACAGCCCAAACCCGTTTGCAAAAACCATCGGGAATTTCTGCGGGCTTGCCGGTGCCATCCCTGATGCACTCGTACGGGGGACCGGCCTTGTGCATGAGCGGACGGGTACCGCACTGGATATCTTCGGTGAACACAGCGTGACCGGGGGATTATTCAGTGGAGGGAATCGTAAAGTTGTAGATGATTATGTACAACGATGCCACAAGCATATCGATATCCGCATTGTACCCTCTGATCGTGAACGGTTCGGGCGTGTGCCGGTCAATGCACGGCTCGCCAAGGAATCCGGCATCGCCATGATCGGGTGTGACTGCGGAGTGAACAGCAGTGATCTGCATGAACTGGTTGCCGTTGGATCGGAAATACATAAAAAATACAATCTTGCTACTCTCAACGAAGTTGTCGATCGCGTCTGCGTAAAGATGGCACTCCGCCTTATCGATGTTGCAGTCGGAGAGAACCTTGTCCCGAGGAATTCCTCGATAGGGTTTACCGGCAGGGCTGCAATCTCGGGTCGAAAACCCGAATATATCCTTGAGGGGATTATCGAGCGCAACCTCTTTGATGACCCGGTTGACCATCTTGTTTTTGTCGATGACGGGCTTGGCAGGGGCGCGGCACTGATGGGACGATGCATGAACTCGCTTGGCAAGCCCAAAAATCCGATCGGGGGCGTCCGCGGGGGCCCATGTATTATGAGCCGGCGGATCAAAATAGGTAAATGAATAAGGTGAAAGAATATGCCCGATGAAGAACCGTTATATGATATCATTATTCCGCCTGGTGTCCCCCAGAAATTAATTGTGGACATCTCAAAAAAATTCGATGTAACTGTCGTTGACAGAAGAGAGAAGATCAAATTTGCCAATATGGAAGGGGATGAACGGGATCTCCTTGCATTCCGGGGTAAACTTGAGGAAATGCAGAAAGTTGAAACATATATGCGTGACCAGTTAAACGCATTCGTCGCCGAAAAGGAATAAATCTCTTTAAAAAACCCTTTTTTTAGGCTTTTCACTGTTTTTTCGTGGGTAACGCATATATTGAGAGCATTACAGATATGCTGGGGTGCCCGTCTACCCCTGAATACGATGAACGTCGCCGCCCCCGATGGGACGCCCCCGCGGCGATTTGAGTGGAGTTTTATGAGCGTGATCCTTAAAAAACCACCTTACCCAGCGAGGCCTAAGACGAGGCGGTCGAGTGACCGCATCGGGGGGAATCATCAGAAACGAAATTGCGCTCTACAGAAATGCTCAATAACAAGCTATACAATCAACAGGGTATCACACTCGACGCTTTGTGCTCATCTGAAAAATGCGATACGACCTGAACAGGTAATACGTCATCATCGTTATAAGCGCAGGGGCGGTATGGGGGGACAGGCACTGTCCCCTCCGTCATCCTGCCGGTGAACCTTATTTTTATTTTTTCAGCAGCCGCACCAGCAGCGCTTTCTGTGCATGGAGCCGGTTTTCCGCCTCGTCCCAGACAAGGCTCTGGCCCCCTTCCATCACTTCATCGGCGATCTCTTCCCCGCGGTGTGCCGGGAGACAATGGAGCACGCGTGCATCAGGAGAGGCGTAACGCATGAGTGCTGCATCAACCGTGTAGTTGTGAAAGACTCTCATACGCTCTTCGCGTTCATCATCGTCGCCCATGGAGATCCATGTGTCGGTGACAATGACATCTGCATCCTTCACGGCTTGTTCGGGTTTCCTGACCAGGGAAACTTTTCCGCCCAGGGTGTGCACTTTCTTCACGATATCCTCTGCCGGTTCATACCCTTTCGGTGTTGCCACAGTAATGTTCATGCCCGTGAGCACGGTCGAGAGAATCAGGGAGTTACAGACATTATTTCCGTCCCCTACCCAGGCAACGTTAAGGTCGCGTGTTGAGCCGAAGTGCTCCTGTATAGTCATAATATCGGCAAGCAGCTGACACGGGTGCTCGAGATCGGAGAGGCCATTGATTACGGGAATCGTAGCGTGTCGTGCGAACTCTTCAATCGTACTGTGCTTATAGGCACGGATCATCAGGCCTGAGACATACCGCGAAGCAGCCCGTGCAGTATCACGGATCTCCTCACCCCGCCAGATCTGCATGTCGCGGGCATTTAAAAAAAGGGCGTGCCCTCCCAGTTCGTTCATACCGACTTCAAACGAGATATGCGTCCTGGTTGAGGACTTCTCAAAGATCATGGCAAGGTTTTTACCCCGCAGGACATCGTGGACTTTTCCCTCTTTTTTCAGGGTTTTGAGGTGTCCTGCTTCGCACAGGATCTGCTCGAGCTCGAGCTTGCTGATATCGAGAATCGACAGGAAATCCTTCTTCATCGTAACTCCTTCATATGGGCAATACGCCGGTCAAGCAGTGCTCTTGTTCCGATATCGCGCCGGTAGCGCACACGGCCTTTGACTGCAGATGCCGATAGTTCCGCACGCTGTTCTGCCTCTTCAAGAGTCGGGCCAATGCCAACAAATGCAAGTGTCCGTGAGTTCAGGGTAAAGAGTTTACCCCCCCTTTCCTCAACATTCGCATAATACAGAAGGGCACCTTCTTTTGGGGCAATTGTTATTGGATCACCCTGTCCAGGAGAATCCGGATAACCCGCGGGCACAATATATTTGCATACGGTTGCTTTTTGGTCAAAGCGTACATCAGCCACAGAAAGCGATCCGGTGGTTATTTTCACCACTATATCGGACAGATCCGAACTGAGCAGGGAAAGCACGTTCATTGCCTCGGGATCACCGAACCGGGCATTAAATTCGATGACTTTGGGTCCCCGGGCGGTATTCATGAACTGGCCGTACAGTATTCCTTTGTACGGATGTCCGGTTCTTTCCATGGCAGCAACGGTTGACTGCATAATCGCGAGCGCTTTTTTGTAATCTGTTTCTGATACAAAGGGAAGCATATGGTCCGGCATCGAATACGATCCCATGCCCCCGGTGTTTGGCCCGAGATCTCCGTCAAACGCACGCTTATGATCCTGTACCAGCGGCATGGGAATGAGGTGAGCACCATCAACAAATGCCTGGAGGGTGAACTCCTCCCCGATAAGGCGCTCTTCAAGCACAACACCCCCGCTCAGTGATTTCACGTACGCGATCGCTCCTGTCCGATCAACCTGTTCACCCATTATCCTCACCCCTTTCCCCCCGGTAAGCCCAATCGGTTTTATAGCGAGATCTTCATCGTGGTCGTTGATGAACGAAATCGCCTCTTCAGGGTTGTTAAAGACCCGGTATTTTGGGCACCCGTCAATCTTGTGCAGTTCCATCATGTCGCGGCAGAACGCCTTATCGGTCTCAATCCTGGCTGCTGCACGCGTGGGCCCCACACAATTGATACCAATAGATTCCAGATGATCCACAACACCTGCTTCGAGCGGTGCTTCAGGACCAATAAAAGCATATTCAACTTTGGTTTTCTGCGCATAGGATACAATCCGGGAAATATCGGTCTCTTTGCAGATTTTAACATCTCTGGCAAGGCAGGAAATCCCGGGATTCCGGTTTCCCATGACGGAAAAAATTTCAGTTTCGCTGTTGCGGGCAAGAGCACTGACTATTGCGTGCTCCCTTCCTCCCCCTCCCACAACGAGTATTTTCATATCCATGTACTCTCACGCTGGCAATAAAAAGGGTTTACGATTGTAAGATCTCGCTGACCTTTACAAGCGCAAAGAGGCTCACTCCCTGCTTTTTGAGCAGCTCCTCTGCACCCTGCTCCCGGTCTACGACCGTTACAACACGATCGGCCCGTGCACCTGCATCACGAAGGACATTAATTCCGTAGATCGCCGATCCTCCCGATGTCGTTACATCCTCCACAAGCAGGACATTAACGTCTCTCACATTGCCGATGATGACGTCTTTTTTACCATGACTCTTTTCCGACGCCCTTATGATTGCATAGGGTTTCTTTGACACCATTGCGGTTGCGACAGCGAGAGGGACACCTCCCACTGCGACACCCGCCACCACATCGAATGTCTGTGTCTGTTCAATTGCCGATGCAATAGCAAAAAGGAGTTCCGGGTTGGTTACCGCGGATTTTACATCGATATAGTACGGGCTCTTTTTGCCAGAAGCGAGGGTGAATTCGCCAAATTCGATTGCCTTATGCCTGATGAGCAGGTCTGCAATAGTGTTCACCATGGAACCTCTTTTACTCTGAAACGATAACCGATGATATTTACGGCCCGGTGAAGGATTGGTGTGAGGATAAGGATGAGGATGAAGATAACCAGAGTCATGTTTGCAAAAAACCACTCAGAATTAAAGATTAGAACCATGAGCAGGGCTCCTGCTACAAGGTCATACATGTCAGCGATTGGCCATTTCGCTCCCCGCTCTTTTCCCAGTCTTCTTTTAAAGAAGCTCTTGCACAAATCACCAAGGAGCGCTCCGGATGCAAGTAACGTAATTGACATATAGGTTTGTTCAGGGAGATTCTCCCAACCATATGCGCCCGATACCCAGATCTGCACGAGGCCGATCCCGATCCCGGCAAAAATTCCGATGATCAGGCCCCTGAATGTTTTACCATCGCCAAATACCCGTTTTCCATCTGAGAAATTCCTTCCCAGATCAATGGGGGTGCCTCCTCCTACGAGCGCCGCGATCGGATTCGGGAGATAGGCCGGGAGCATTATCCAGACTGCAGAGATCAATGATACTATGAACAAATCCACACTAATAATGTAGCACTCCAATACCTGTAATAAACAGCAGATACAAACATTAAGGTTACTCAAACGAAATATTATAGAATAATTGTGCAACGGGTGGACATCAATGCTGATAAAAAAAACTCGCAGTCTTTGCCCCACGTGTAATTCCGTAATTGATGCGGAAGTTGTGGAAGAAGACAACAAGATCATGCTCCATAGCACGTGCCCTGAGCACGGAACATTCAATAATCTCTACTGGTCAGATCCGGCATTATATTACCGGTTCGACCGCTTTGAGGAGGTAGGGACCGGTATAGACAATCCCCAGAATAGAGCTCCTCCCGAAAGCTGCCCGTCTTCCTGTGGGCTATGCAGCAATCACCATTCCCAGACCCTGCTGGCAAATATCGATCTCACCAACCGCTGCAATCTTGACTGTGATTTCTGTTTTGCAAATGCCCGTGCATGCGGGTTTGTATACGAACCCGATTTTGATGATATTGTCCGTATGATGCAGGTCCTCCGTGACCAGAAACCAGTCCCGGCTCCTGCCGTGCAGTTCTCCGGCGGGGAACCTACCATGCGTGAGGATTTGGTGGATATCATTAAAATGGCAAAACAGATGGGATTCCCCCAGGTTCAGATCGCATCCAACGGTGTCCGGATAGCAAATGAACCTGGCTTTGCCCAGAAGCTCAAGGATTCCGGGCTGAGTACGGTCTACCTCCACTTTGATGGAGTAACACCGGCAACCAACCCTCTCCTGCACATCAATCAGAAAGCAATCGAGAACCTTAAAGCCGTACGTCTTGGGGTTGTCCTTGTCCCCACCATAATCCATGGAAAGAATGATCACGAGGTTGGCGATATTATTCGGTTTGCGGCAGACAATATCTCCGTAATCCGGGGTGTAAACTTCCAGCCAATCGCGTTTACCGGTGCAGCAACTGATGATGATGTTAAAAAACTGCGTATTACGATCCCCGATCTTCTCAAAGAAATTGAGATACAATTGGATGGAGTGCTCAAAACGGATGATTTCTATCCGGTTCCCTGTGTCATCCCATTTTCCGACCTTGTCGAGACCTATACCGGGCGACCTCAGATACGGTTCACTGCCCACCAGCATTGCGGTGCAGCTACCTATGTTTTTGTCCAGAGTGATGGTTCAATCGTTCCGGTAAACCGGATGGTGAATGTAGATAAGTTTTTTGAATCGATCGAACAGATGACGGAAAAACTCAAAAAAGGCGGCACTATCAACAAATATGCGACCCTGCTTGAAGGCCTTAAAAACGTGCATGATTCTGTGAAGAAAGGCGAGCAGGGGAACACCACTGAGTTCTGGAAGATGCTCGGCAAGACTCTCATCGGCCAGAACTTTGAGGCGCTCAAAGAATTTCACTGGAATGCACTTTTTATCGGTACCATGCATTTTATGGACCGGTACAATTATGATCTCGCCCGCGTACAGCGGTGCTGCATCCATTATGCCACTCCTGATGGAAAACTCATTCCCTTCTGCACCTACAACAGCGGACCGGTCTATCGTGAACAGGTCTGGAAAAAATATGCACAATCAAAAGAACAATAACCCTTTTTTCCAATAGGTAGCAATGCAGATGAAGCACCGATCCAGGCAAATCTGATGAATATCGGTGGTTTTTCCATCGTGATTCCTTTTAGATAATGTTAAAAATCGGCTCTGGAAAAAACCTCATTTTATTTGTTCATTTTCTAAAAACGTGTTCTTCGGATATCGCATAGCGATGGATGCGACAGCGGCTTGGGCGCGAGGTCAAATATCAAAGCCCCCAAAAATGTTACTAAAATTTGTTATGAGCATTTCCTATGAAACTCGTAGTATTCAGATATGATGCGGGGATTGTTACCCCTCTTTCCTTCTGGTACGATGAATACCGCCGCCCCCGACGGGGCGACCCCGCGGCGGAACGGCGACTATCAAAAAAAATACTCCCTGATGCCAATGCCACGGAGAGGCCCTGAAACTGGGGACCTTCGTATACAGGACGATTTTCATGATTCGGGTGTGAACCGAATCGATTCATGTCTGTTTCTCCAGAACCTGAAAATAACACCCACGATCATAGTAGGGACTGCGCATGTCCCCTCCTACCAATTCTGAGCATGAAGTGATAATGATATTAGGACTTACGCGGTTGAATTAGTCTAAAGCGAGAAACTCCCGTCATAACTCCTGCAAAAAGGAATCGGATTAGAAAGTCGGTTTCGAGATAAAGCGGGAAGTTGCCGTTCGGTGAATCGAGCGT
>Ga0315289_10007666_pt1 | contig 15710 bp, 12 predicted proteins | sample YL17G11_40_MG_FD_203452 | JGI IMG/M metagenome (GOLD analysis project Ga0315289, IMG submission 203452) | Sediment microbial communities from Yellowstone Lake, YNP, Wyoming, USA - YL17G11_40 | ecosystem: Environmental > Aquatic > Freshwater > Lake > Sediment | place: USA: Wyoming | collected... | reverse complement strand
TCAATAGGATCTAATACGCCCATACCAGAGGCCAGGCCTGAAAAGACGAAATTTTTTACTTCACAGCCTGCCTGACTAAGAGAGTAAATAATATCCTGTATTTTTTTAAGTTGGGCCGAGATTAAAAAAATCTCAACCTCCAGCCTTCGGCCATACATCCCAACAGGATTATTGGATCTAGTCTGGGTATCAATGGTGTAGGTTTGAGGAAACTCATGTAAAAGCCTTTCTTCTAAACCAAGACCCAGATTGCGAGCCTGTAGGTTAAGTCTTTCTACAATTCTTCTATTAATTATTTTTCCGCCCCTATCTGACAAAGGAATGGCTGCACGACTGTATCGGGGTAATATAAAGTTGCCGCTTACATTGATAATAAATTCTGGGAGCCCCAGGTCAATCCTATTTTTAAGGAGTGCCAATATTTTCTGAATATAATCTAAAGAGGGTTTTAAATCAGGTGAACCTAGTTTAAGCGTATCAATGCCGATAATATTAAGACGCCCGGCTCTATCTATCTTGGCTGAGGTTATGGCTAATTTACTCGTTCCTAAATCTAGGCCACAAATAAGTCGTTCTTTCATTTTTGTTTTACCGCCGGTTCTTTAAAACGTAAATCTATATAGGCAATCTTACTCAAATCCCAATTAAATTGTTTCAGGAAAACCTCTAACATCTTTATTCTCTCTTTTATGAGACTGTCGCCAATCTTTATCTGGGGGCCGTTCTCGAGGAAAAAGCTGGCATTGGCAATGCTAGAGACATCCAACTGGTCTATCTTGCATCTTCTGGATAAGTTGGTCTGCCCGAACTCCTTTATTAAAGATAGCGCCAGTTTTAATTCGGCTATATTGTATGCCCTGCCCGATAAAGGATAAGGAATCCTATACCTTAAGCCGGTAATAAGAGGAAGTTTTTCTTCTAACTCAGCATTTTTTGAATAAAGTAAAAAGCCTGCCTGGTCAACGAGAAAAATCCTGCCCAAATCAATCCTAGCCTGAGGAGCTCTCTTCTCGATGCGGATATAGATTTCCTTAGGTAGCCTTTTCGTAACATAAACACTGCGTATATAAGGATCTCTTGCGGCAATTTTATCTTGGATTCTTTTTAAATTAATATTGAAGATATTTGCGCCTTTTAATTCATCAAACTCACCCAGATCTAATTCGTAATTGGTTAAGATCCTTGTCACTCTAAAGTAGGGCCGACTAATTAAAAACCTTATACCAAAGTAAATAGCTAGGCATACTAAAATAATTACCACGCCCGTTATTGTTATCTTTTCAAGAATAGGTTTAGAAATTGATTTTTTGTTTCTCATCTTCGCGGATAAATTTTGGACTCACTGCCAGACTGATTAACCGCAGACACAGCTCCAGGAAACTAATATTGGCCACACCTGCTGCCTTGGGCAATAGACTCATCTTTGTCAGGCCCGGGATGGTGTTTATCTCCAGCACATAAGGAATAAGGTCATTTTTTAGAATCATATCGACTCGTGAAAACGCCTGACAACCTAAGGACTTATATGCTGAAAGCGCCACTTGCTGGACTTTTTTAGATAATTCGCCTGGTATTTGGGCAGGCACTATATAGTCGGTCAATCCCAGCGTATATTTTGCCTGAAAATTAAAAAATTTAATTTTGGGGATGATCTCTATTACAGGTAAAGGCTCTTCTTCTAAAATCCCTACGGTGAGCTCCCTGCCTTCTAGATACTCTTCAATTATAATGCGCTTATCATGACTAAATGCCGATTCCAGCGCCTGGATTAAATCTCCTTGATTATCTACAATGCTGACACCGATACTTGAGCCGGCAGCAACAGGTTTTACCACTAAAGGAAATCCTAAATCAGCCAAATCATCCAAGTTAATTTTAGAGAGCAATTCATCCTCAAATACCCGGGATCGAGGAACAGATATGCCATGCTCAAGAAAAACCTCTCTTGAGGCAACCTTATCCATGGCTAGGCGACTTGCCCGGGGTCCACAGCCGGTATAAGGGATTGCTGCACTCTCGAGAATCTCCTGTAAAGTACCGTCCTCGCCGAACCTGCCATGCATGGCAATAAAGGCAATGTCTGCACCTAGGCCTTTTATATCTGTCACGATAGCTCCAGCATCCTCTTCGATAATATCAATGGGCACTGCATCAAAGCCTGCATCCTTCAAGGATTGATAAACCGCCTTACCTGACTTAAGGGAGATCTCTCTTTCGTTGGATTTACCGCCCATAAGCACTGCAATCTTCAATCCCTTTAGGAAATTATCATCAACCAACAATCTTCACCTCCGGCTCAAGAGTTATAGCAAATTCTTTCTTTACCCTTGTTTTGATTAAACTCATTAGTCCAATGACATTGGCTGCCGTAGCATTGCTTCTATTGACAATAAAGTTGGCGTGCCCCTTCCAGACCCGGGCATCTGCCACCCGAGCGCCCTTCAAACCGCTTTTTTCAATAAGGTAGCCAGCGGATAATCCTTTCTTGGGGTTCTTGAAGATACAGCCTATTGAGTGAGGCGGATTTCCGTATGCAGCAGCTCTTAATCTTCTTATCTTGGCAATATTATGCTCAATCTGGCGCTTTGTAGCTCTTTTCAATTTTAAGGTGGCGGACAAGATAATGCAGCGGCCGAGGTTAGATTTACGATAAGCAAACCTTAAATTATCCTTTTCTATAATCCGGATATTGCCGCGATAATCCATCGCTTCTACATTCTCCACTAATTGCCCGATATTGTAACGCCGAGAGCCCCTACTAATTCCGGCGTTCATCATCAGGGCCCCGCCTATTGTCCCGGGAATACCAAATAAATATTCGCAGCCTGCTAAATTCTTTTGTCTGGCGCTTTCTATTAATCTATTTAAGGTTATGCCTGCGCCAACCTTAATGAAATTATTGCGGAATTGTATCCTTTTAAAATAATCGGAATTTAAATTTAAGATTATGCCTTTAATAAGGCCGTCGCGAAACAAAACATTGCTGCCTTTGCCAATCACAAAGATGGGGATGCGTCTTAGCCTGGCAAATTTTACGATGTTGCTTAAATCTTCTAAGTCTTTTGGCTCTATCCAGGCCTCGATTCTACCGCCGATTTTAAAGGTGCTATGGCGCTTTAAGGGCTCTTTAAACCGGACACTGCCTTTCGACAGTTGCTTTAATTTGTTGCGCCAATTCATCTGCAATTCTATTGATATCTCCTGCGCCCAGAAAAAGTATCAAATCACCACTCTTTATCTGAGTCATTAAAAAGTCACAAAGTTCTGTCTTGGGTATAAAATTAACATCTCTGTGGCCTGCGTCTTTTATCCTGGTGTAAAGGGCCTGGCTGGTTATCCCCGTTATAGGGGGCTCGCTTGCCGCATAGATATCGGTTAAGATAAGATGATGAGTATTACCCAAGACCTTGGTAAATTCATTAAAGAGTAGTTTTAATCTGGTATAGCGGTGCGGCTGAAATACCACTAGTAGTCTATTATATTTCATCGTCCTTACTGCCTCCAGAGTCGCCTTTATCTCTGTCGGATGGTGGGCATAATCGTCTATGATTTTCATATCATAAGAGTCTAATTTTATCTGCAGGCGGCGTTCTGCGCCTTTGTATGAGCTCAAGCTCTGTTTAATCTTATCAACACCAATACCCAATTCCATTCCTAAGGCGATTGCGGCTAAGGCATTAGATATATTAAAGAGACCCGGGATGCTTAAAGAAAACCTTCCCAGGGTTTTTGTTTTATAAATACATTCAAAACTGGAAGAAAACTCTTCCAGCCTTACATCTTTAGGATAAATATCGTTGGTATTAGAAATACCAAAACCGATACATCTTTTATTCAGGGTCTTCGTGATAGCCCTTATATGGGGGTCATCTAAACAACAGACTATTGCGCCTGAGTCGTGAGTCTTATTCATAAAATCTCTGAATGCCGCCAATAACCTTTTAAATTCTACATAGTAATCCAGGTGCTCGTAATCGATGTTGGTGACTATGGAATATGTGGGATTATAATACAAGAATGAACCGTCGCTTTCATCTGCCTCCGCTACAAAAAATTTACCCTCACCCAACCAAGCATTGCGGCTGAAATTATTAATTATACCGCCCACTGCTACAGTAGGACACAGGCCGGATTCTTCCAGCAGATTAGAGATCATGGAGGTAGTAGTAGTCTTTCCATGGGCACCTGTTACCGTAATACTAAGTTTGTCCTGCATCAATTCTGCTAGGGCCTGGGCCCGGCGTAAGACCGGGATATTCAGCCTCGTTGCTTCCATAAGTTCAGGGTTATCTGATTTTATGGCAGAGGAATAGATTATTGTATCTGCACCCTCAACATTAGAAGGATTATGCCCGATATAAACCTTAGCCCCTAAAGATATCAATCTCTCTACGATAGGACTCAATCTTAGGTCTGAACCGGTTATTGTCAGGCCCTTCTCCAGGTATAACTGGGCAATACCGCTCATTCCTATGCCGCCAATGCCGATAAAATGTATATGTCTATTCATTTTTAATAGAATTTCCAATAATGAAACACAGATGATCGCAAGATTTAAAACCTGTGCTTAAAAAATTGATTTTGTCTATTCGTAATAACGAAGAAACCTTATCCAGCGATTATTGAAATCTTCCAGATTTCTAATCTCCACTTCTTTATAACTGTCATTGAGGGCATCGTCTAAAGATTTGCCTTTATTTAATGCCCGGGTAAGGTTATAGAATCTCGAAGTGCCGAATTGCTTGATTAAAAACTCTACCGCGCTTAAGGATTCTGCATAAAAAAGGGCGGCCTTCTCTTTATCCTCCATAGTGCGTATGTCTATCTTTGTAAGCTCGGCTAAAGGTATAAAGGTCTTATTCTTTAGGGCCTCCTTAACAATTCTCTTTGATTTGGCGCGATTGACTAACTCCTGGAAGCCGGCAACTCCTTCATCTAACCAAAGGGGAATATTGGCCCCGATGCCGGCAAATTCCCTGAAAATTATATGCGCTAATTCGTGGGGCAGGAGCGAATTAAAGAAATTACTCGACCAGGCAAAGGTTTCTATCGCCTTATCTTGCCATTTAGCCCTGCCGCCAGACCACTCAGGCATGCCAGTAGCCAAAACATAATCCTGGCTATCTTTATAGATATAGATCTTGGCGCGGTTTTCATCTAACCAAAATTTATCGCGTGAAAATCCTAAATTATAAGTAATATCTCTGTAATAATCTTCTGCATACTCTAATGTCTGCGCGATGAATCTATCTGGAAGATCTTTATGGTAGATAATAAAATGTATCCCCTTGGTTAGCTTCCAGTCTTTGTCTTGTTCAGCCGTTAAATTCCAACACAAAGAGATGCCCAATAAAACAGCTATAATCAAACTTAATATCTTTTTATTCATTAATTTATCCCCCTGACTAAGTCTGCTAAATTCCGGCTGGCCTCTGGTCTGGCAAATCTTTTAATAGACCCGGAAATCTGTCTTAGCTTTTGCGGATTATTAATTAGTTCTAAAAGATGACTCTTTAAGATACTGGGATTGAGTTCGTCATCCTTTATTAATATTGCCGCGCCGTTTTCTTTCAAATTGATTGCATTCTCTAATTGATGCTGACCTCTGGCATAGGGATAAGGGACCAATATCGCAGGAATACCGAACAAACTCAGCTCTGCTATAGTAGTGGCACCGGCCCTGGCAATAACTATATCGCCAGCCCCATACGCATACTGCATTGTCTCCAAATGTGCAAAAATTTTATAAGGTATGTTTAGGCTCTCATAAGACGATTTTATGTTTTCGTAATCCTTTGCACCTGTAAGATGTATTATTTGTATTCGTGGCGGCTCATGCCAAGTATTAAGCATGTTTATAAATTCATGGTTTATATGCTGCGCACCGAGGCTGCCGCCCATAACCAAAATAGTGAATCTATCGCTGTCAAGACCGAAATAGTTTTTGGCTTCATCTTTTCCTAGGTTAGTCAAAAACTGGCTCCTTGAGGGATTGCCGGTCACTACGAGTTTGTTTTTAAGATAAGGTTTGTCTAAAAATGTTTTTGAATCTGCGAAACTCAAGGCAATTTTGTCCACAAATCTACTTAATAATCTATTTGCCACACCCAGCCTTAGGTTCTGTTCGTGTATAATAGTCCTTGCCCCAAAAAAATGCGAAAATAATATTATTGGACCCGAGATATATCCGCCAAACCCTACGGCTTGATCCGGTCTAATCTTGGCTACCAATAGTAATGACCTGACGCTTGTTATTAATAATTTTATAATCAAGAAGAGGTTTTGTAAAGAAAAACTCTTGTCGAGCCCCTTAAGATTAAAAGAATTTACCTTGTAACCCGTGTTTCCCAGAAACGTCTGGCTGATGGGGTGTCTGGAAACTACAAAATATAAATCTAGACCGGCGTCTCTTTTCTTTAATTCTTCAGCCAGGGCAATGGCGCAGGTCAAATGCCCACCGGCTCCGGTTGTGGCGATGATTACTTTCATATCGTCTAACTAACCAAAAAATGTATAATTTCCTAATGCCGAATGACTAATTCCTCAATGGTACAAATAACTCTTTAAATCCCAATAAGTACCAATAATTACCAAACTCCAATGAAATCCCAAATACCAATTTCCAATTGGTCATTGGTATTTATCGGAAATTGGACATTCATTGGTATTATTGGTATATATTGGAAATTCATTATGGCTTAGGCATTAGTCATTTTTGATTCTTAATTTGACCGTGAGATATTCAGTAATAAGCCTACTGCCATCATATCGAAGATTAACGATGAACCACCATAACTAATGAATGGTAGAGGCAATCCCTTGGTGGGGAAAAAGCCACAAGACACGCCTATGTTAATAATCGCCTTAAGCCCTATAGCAGAAACCATTCCTAATGCCAGGAATCTGCCAAAGTTATCAGGCGCATTACTCACTATCTTTAACCCTTGCCAAAGAAAGATAATAAAAAGTATGACAATACCGGCTGTGCCCAATAGACCAAGTTCTTCTCCGATAATAGAAAATATAAAATCTGTATGCGCGGCGGGTAAATAAAAAAGTTTCTGGAGACTTTTGCCTAAACCGACCCCGAGAATTCCTCCCGAACCTAAGGCAATCTGAGACTGGATTATCTGAAAACCGCTTCCCCGGGGATCAACCCAGGGATTTAAGAAAGCCAAGATGCGCACCCTTCGATAAGGGACCTTAAAGATAGATAGATAAAGCAAAGGGATAGACGAGGTTAATAATAATCCTATATGCATAGGATTTGCGCCGGCACTAAACAAAATAATCAGACCAACTACCCCTAAGGCAACTGATGTACCAAGGTCTGGCTGAATTAAGATTAAGAGACAAAAAATACCTATGATTATTGTCGGCGGCAGAAACCCGAAAAAGAAATTCTGCATCTGGGTTTTCTTGGCAGCTACAAAATCTGCCAGATATAATATGAGGCTTAAAAAAACAAACTCAGAAGGCTGAAAACTCAAACCCCAAAAGCGAAACCAGCGCCTTGCGCCTGCAACCTCCCTGCCTATGCCGGGTATTAACACCAAGACCAAAAGCGCAAACGAAACCAAAACGAATGGTTTGGCGAATTTGCGAAGGACTGTATAATCCCAGTACATCACTAATAATACCAAAAGAAAACCAATGCCAATATATAAGAGGTGCCGTCTTAAATAATAGGTGCTGTCCTTTAGATTCTGCCAGGCATAGATACTGCTGGCGCTATAAATCATCACTATACCGATATTGATGAGAATAATCGTCACAATAAATAATAAGATTCTCGTATTACGCATGGGTTTTTTTTAAATTCAAAATAGGCTGTCACAAAAGGCGTTCCAGCCTGTGATTAAGGGCGACACTTTTGTGACGCCCTTTTAAATTCAAAACTTCTTTTTTAAAGGCATCACCTCTGTCTTCATAATTTAAAAACATATCAAAGCTGGCGCACATAGGAGATAACAAGATACAATCGCCTCTCTTGGCTTTCAGGAATGACTTGTTTATGGCTATCCCAAAAGAATCCGCCTCTTCTATCGAAGTTGCGCCTGTAAGGTGCGTCTTTATTTTATCTGTGGCCTCTCCGATTACTACAAGATGTTTAACTTTTTTCTTAATCAAATCATAAATAACCTTAAAATCTGCCCCCTTGTCTCTTCCGCCCGCAATCAAGATGATGGGCTTATCTATCCTATTTAATGCCCAGACAGTCGAATCCACGTTTGTGGCCTTTGAGTCATTGATAAAGTCTATGCCGTTGATACTGTCTATAAATTCCAGACGATGTGCCAGGCCTTTAAAACTATTAAAGATGCCTTCACAATCCTTCTGGTCTACGCCAAAGATCTGGCCCACTAATTGCGCGGCCTGGAAATTAGGGTTAATTGAGGTATCTTTATTAAAGAATAAAACTTTGGCGCGTGTCTGGGAACCCAAACTCCTGACTATTTCGTCCTGATAATTAAGGATGGCCCAGTCCTCTTTATCCTGATTTAGGAAAATCCTCTTCTTTGCTGCAAGATACTCATCCATATCGCTATGGCGGTTGAGGTGGTCGAGGGTAAAATTTAATATCAAGGCTACCTTTGGCTGAAACTTAATAATCCTCTCCAGTTGGAATGAACTCACCTCTAAAGACACGAAGTCTTCTTTCTTTATCTGGCTAACCACTTTTGTAAACGGAAGGCCTATGTTACCACAGACAAATACGCGCCTGCCTGTTTTTTTTAAGACCTCGCCTATCAGGGTGGTGACAGTAGTTTTACCGTTGGTACCGGTAGTGGCAATGATAGGTGCGGGGCAGAGCAAATAGGCAAATTCTATCTCACTGATTACGGGAATATTGAGTTCTTGGGCCCATTTTATAGGACTAGAGTCCGAACTCACGCCCGGAGAGGTGATGATTAGGTCTCTTCCCAGGATAAGGTCTTTGGTATGGCGGCCAATTTCTATTTTGACATCCAGACCTTGAAAGAATTTTAGATTCTCTCCTACCGCAGGGGTTTCTTGTGACTCCGTAATACTTACTTTTGCGCCTAAATCATGAGCTAATAAAGCCGAGTATTTACCACTTGAACCTAGACCTATTACTGTAATCTTCTTATGTTTAAAATCCATTTAATGAGCAGACAACTTACGGAGCGTAGCGACGTAAGTTGTAGGCCTTTAGGCCGTCTGCGAATTAATCCCCCACCACTTTTTGTGGATGATTTGGATTTAATAATATGCTTAAAAATAAATTCACCTTCTGAGTTACCCCCCCTGAACTCTTTCAAAAAGTGGTGGGGGATAAGTTCGGACTTATCCCGAATGTAGTAACTTTTAGGGTATTACTTCGGGATGTCCTCACTTATCTAAGCTTTAAGGTCATTATGGTAAGGAGTGCAAGAACTGCAGCCACAATCCAAAAGCGGACAATTACCTTTGACTCTGGCCAGCCTAATATCTGGAAATGGTGGTGGAGTGGCGCCATCTTAAAGATACGCTTTTTATACATCCGAAAAGAAAATATCTGCAAAAGCACAGAGAGTGCCTCGACAACGAATATACCTCCCACAATAACCAGTAAGAGCTCTTTCTTGATTAACACGGCTACAGTGCCGATTGCTCCACCAAGTGCAATTGAGCCCACATCACCCATAAATACATTGGCAGGGTAACAATTAAACCATAAAAAACCTAAACCCGCTCCCACTATACTGGCGCAAAATACAGTAAGTTCCCCTGCGCCGGGTATATAAGGCAACATCAGATATTGGCTAAATTTCAGGTGGCCGGTTACATAACTTAGGATACTATATGCCAAGGCCGCCATAATCACACAGCCAATCGCAAGGCCATCTAATCCATCCGTAAGATTAACTGCATTTGAACTTCCGACGATCACTAAGATCACAAATAGCACATAAAATACGCCTAAGTCGATGGCTGCCTTCTTTAAAAACGGCAAATCTAATTTTGTACTTAACGTAGGTTCGAATAAAATGAGCGTCCCTAAGATTAATCCCAGGATTAGTTGACCACTGAGTTTTGCCTTAATAGTCAAGCCCTTAGAGCGCTTCTTAGTCAACTTGATATAATCATCCAGAAATCCTACAATAGCCAGCCAGCATAAGCTAAAGACAGCTATGATAATAAAGTGATTTTTTAAATCCGCCCATAATAGCGTAGACAATATTATGCTTAAGACTATAAATATCCCGCCCATGGTAGGAGTGCCCTTCTTCTGTTCAGAGAGATTATATAGTGCAGGACATTCGTCTTTGCGAATATTCTCGCCGATTTTAAATGCTTTTAATTTTCTTATGACGAGGGGGCCAAGAATGAGGCTGATCAGGAAGGTAGTTACCGCTGCCATAGCTGCCCGAAAGGTAATATATTTAAAGACATTGAAACCGAAAAATATTTCTCTTAAAGGATAGAATAGATAATAGAGCATAATCCCTATAATATTACATTAATCTCTATTTCAACCCAAGTTTAATGTCAAATTATCCAATGACGAATGCCGAATGAATGACTAATTCTTCGATGCTACAAATAACTCTTTAAATCCCAATAATTACCAATAATTACTAAATCCCAATGAAATCCCAAATCCCAATTTCCAATTGGTCATTGGTATTTATTGGACATTGGACATTCATTGGTATTATTGGATATTGGAAATTCGTCATTAGGATTTAGTCATTAGACATTTAATCGGTCATGAGTTCTTAAATTACCTCAGTATTATTTTATGAGTTATCAACTAATCCTTTAACAACCTCTTCCAGATGCATGGCCCGCGAACCCTTGACCAATATTATGTCACCGGTTGAAATTTGTTTTTTTAACAAACTCACAGCCTCTTCATTATAATTACAAATAAATACTTTGTCCATACCTTCTTTTTGGGCTTCTCTGGCGGTTATCCGGGCGAGTCGGCCCACGGTAATCAATAAATCAATGCCTGATTTTTTGATTAACCGGGCAAATGAACGATGGATTTGTTCTTGGGCCTTGCCTAACTCCAACATATCCGCCATCACCAAAACTTTTCTCCGGTTTTTGCCCAGCCCTGAAAGTGTTAGAATAGCCTGTTCTAAGGATAAAGGATTAGAATTATAGCTGTCATCTATTAAGGTAATGGATTTCTGGCAGATTATCTCTAACCTTGATTTTGGGAAGTTAAATCCCCCTAATGCCTTTTTTATCATGCTATAATCTAACCCCAATATCCTGGCGCAGGCAATTGCTGCCAGACTGTTATATACATTAAACAAACCCAGGGTATTTAATTTAACCCTATGTTTATTATTTACTGAAAAACTTAAGCCACGGCCTTTTTGATGAATTTCGCTCGCCTTAAAATCTGCGTTTCTATTTATGGCAAAACTCAATGACCTCGGTAGGGTTTTACAATTTTTATTTAATTTAGGCTCATCCGCATTAAATATAGCTATCGAGGGGTGACGCAAATTTTGGACCAACTTAAATTTCTCTTTAAAAACATTCTCTAAATTATTAAAAAACTCAAGGTGCCCCGGACCGATATTTGTGATTATGCCAATCTGCGGACAGGCTATGTCGGTTAATCTTTTTATTTCTCCCGGATGACTGGTCCCCAACTCCACAACGCAAAACCTAAAATCTTTGTTTAATTTTAACAAAGTAAGGGGAAGGCCTATTTGATTATTCTGCGTTCCCTCTGACTTTAAGGTCTTATATTTTTTGTTTAAGATGCTAAAGATCATATCCTTAGTAGTGGTCTTGCCATTAGTACCTGTGATGGCGATGACACAGACGCTAAACTTATTGCGATAAAATTTGGCGATCTCTCCTAATGCCTTAACCGTATCGCAAACTTTAATAATCGGTATATCTTTTACAGCCTTGAAAGAATTCCTGAATTCAGATATTAATAGGGCGGCTGCCCCTTTTCTTTTTGCTTCCAGAACAAAATCATGGCCGTTGAAGCGGTCTCCTTCTATAGCAATAAATAGTTCTCTGGGTTTGATAGTACGAGAGTCTATAGATATGCCTTTGATATCTGGTTTCCTAGCCTTATTTAAGGGCCTACCACCAGTAACAACTATAATCTCATTTAGCCTAATCATCTTGGGTGAGAAAGGGAGATTGCTGAAAAAATCCTAAACAATGCAGCAATCTCTGATTATCCCGAATGTAGTAACTTCTTGGGTTATACTTCGGGATCCCGAAGAGACACTACGAAGAGTGACATCATTCGGGGAAAGATTAAAAACAGATTACACAGATTAAAGCTCCGACGAGAAAATCTGTGTAATCTTTCTAAAATCTGTGTAATCAAGTTCTTTCCTTTTGCGATAAACTCGGGAAAGAACTAATAATTTCTTTGACAACCTGGCTGTCGTCGAAAGGAATGGTTCTGTCCTTAAAGATCTGATAATTTTCATGGCCTTTGCCGGCAATTACCACGATATCATTATCCCTGGCAAGGGATAGCGCCTTTTTAATCGCCTGGAATCTGTCTAAGATAACCTCGAAATTCTTATTCTTTATCCCTTTAATAATTTCGTTGGCAATCCCTTGCGGTTCTTCGTTCCTGGGGTTATCATTGCTAATAATACAGAAATCAGCCAGGCTGGAGGCAACTGAGCCCATCTTTCTGCGTTTTGTCTTGTCGCGGTCACCGCCGCAGCCAAACACGATAATAATCCTACTCTCTATCCCCATAGACTCACGAATATTCCTTAAGAAGCTTAATATATTTTTAAGGGCATCGTCCGTATGGGCATAATCTATAAAAATACGGTAATTCTGGCCGCAAAGGATTTTCTGTAATCTGCCCGGTACAAATTTTAATTTATCGATACCCTCTATAATAGAATCTGAATCAATACCTAAGCTAAGACAGGTGCCTATGGAGGCAAGGATATTGTAGATATTATGTATTCCTAACAAACTGGTTTTTATTTTAAGTTCTCCTTTAGGGGTTTTTACCTGAAATTGTGCATTGTCAAGCGTTAGCTTAATATCCGTTGCATAAATATCCAGCTCTTTTTTTAACCCATAAGTTAGAGTTGGTTGTTGGATTTCATTTATCAGTCTTATTCCATATGGATCATCACCATTTATAATCGAGAGTTTGCTCTGATTTGGTTCGATAAATAATTTCTTCTTGGCCTGAAAATATGCCTCCAGGTCTTTATGATAGTCTAAATGATCTTGAGTAAGGTTAGTAAAGACTGAGGTCTTAAACTCTACGTCCCGGACCCGGTCTTGGTCTAAGGCATGCGAAGAGACCTCCATGATTACATAATCAATATGAGCCTCGACCATATCCCTAAGCAGCCTTTGGGTATCTAAAGGTCCGGGGGTGGTATTGGTAGCCTTGATTTGGCAATCCAGAAACCGATAATTAATGGTCCCGATTACGCCTGTTCTTTTGTTGGCGGTCTTTAGGATATTTTCCAGTAGATAAGTTATGGTTGTCTTGCCATTGGTCCCGGTAATGCCGATGACCTTCAGTTTTTTGGAGGGTTCCTGGTAGAATTTTGAGGCGATGCTTGATAATGCAGGACGACTATCTTTGACAGGAAGGAAAATGATACTATTATTTGTCTTCTGGAGATCTTCTATTTTATGGTCAGCTTGATAAATAATTACCTTTGCGCCGGCCTTTATTGCCCCATGGATAAAATCATGCCCATCGAAGTTTTCCCCTTCTATTGCCACGAATAGGCAGTCTTTTTGAACCTGTTTTGAATTGGAGCTAACTCCTTTAATCTCTAAATCTTTGAGTTTGGAGTCTAGTTTAATCCCTGTGTTATCTACTAAATCTTGTAATCTCATTTAAGGAGGGTTCTTTTTAAAGTATCTTGATTATCTTTGAGAGAAAAGGTCCTTACCTGAATTGGTTAAGGCAAATTCTTGCCGGGGCCTCGCACCTAAATACTTTAAGACATCGGCGGCTATTTCTTTGAATACAGGTGCTGCGACCACCCCGCCATAATAAACAGGGCGGGGCTCATCCACTACTACTGCCATGGAGACCATGGGTTCGTCTGCGGGAAAAAATCCAATGAAAGAGGCGAAAAATTTCGAATGGGAATAACTACCATCGGGTTCTAATTTCTGACCGGTTCCAGTTTTTCCGGCAATCTTTACTCCCGGAATCTTTGCGAGTCTGCCGGTTCCATTCTCTACCACACCTACCAGAATATCTTTTAGGCGAGTTGCGGTTGACTCTGATATCGCCTGGCGAATCAAGTGGGATTTAAATTCCTTGATTGCAACATTTTGATTATCTATAATCGAGTTGACCATGTATGGCCTCATCAATCTTCCTTGGTTGGCGATTACCGAAATACTACTGGCAAGTTGTAACGCAGTGATGCCTATCTCTTGGCCTATCGGGATTGCACCTATGGATACCTTTGACCAACTAGAAGGGGGCTTTGCTACACCAGGGATCTCACCCGGCAAATCTATACCCAGTTTACTACCAAAACCAAATAATCTAATATAATTATATAATAAGGGCGGCCCCAGGATTTGGGCTACCTTCGTAGTCCCGATATTGCTGGATTGTTCAATCACCTCTCTAAAGGTCAGTATCCCATGTGGCGTGTGGTCATGAAGAATATGGTTGGCTACTCTGTATGTACCATTCTCGCAGAAAAACTTATCTTCTTCCTTTACCTTATTTTCTTGGAGGGCGCAAGAGGCAGTTACGATTTTAAAGACTGAGCCCGGTTCGAACATATCGGTGATGGCGCGGTTGCGTCTTGTTTCGAGATTAGATTCTTTAAAATCATTGATATCAAAGGTGGGTCTATTGGCCAAGGCAAGAATTTTACCGGTGGCCGGCTCCATGACAATAACCGTGGCGGCTCTTGGTCTATATTGTGAACACATTTTATCTAGCGCGCGTTCCACAATAAATTGAATAACCGAATCAATATTTAAAACAATGTTATAACCGTCTTTTGCCGGCAGAATCTCTTTCTCCAATAATATGCCGCGCTGACGGGCATCCCTTAAGATGAGACTTAGTCCAGAACTCCCTTTTAGAAACCTATCGTAATTTAGTTCAATACCCTCTAAACCGATGTTGTCTAACCCCGCAAATCCAATCACCTGGCTTGCCAGGTAGTGATTAGGATAACAACGTTTGCTCTCTCTGATAAAACCGACTCCCCTTACCTTAGCTTCCTTTATCTTTCCCGATTTTTCTTTATCCAGTTTCCTGAACAGCCAGACGAACTGTTTTTTCTGACTTACCTTATCCCTGACAGAGCGCGTATCTATATCCAGAAAAGAAGATAATTGCCTGATAAATACTTCTTTATCATTGATGTCTGGGGGGACTGCATAAAGCGAATCAGTAGGTATGTTTAAGGCAAGAGGCCGTAGCCTGGCATCGAAGATAGTCCCTCTTTTTGGCTCTAATTCTACAAATAGATTATGCTGTTTGGCGCCAAGGCCTGCGAGGTAGCGAGAATGGAAACACTGGATAAATATAAGACGGGCTAATAAGATGAATAAAAGGAGGATAAATGAAAAAATAATCCTTCTATCACGGACGATATTTTTTTTGGTGAGCACAATTTAATTAGTCAATTTAAGAACTACTTTTTGAACGCAGATATACGCGAATCCAACGCAGATTTACGCAGATTTTGTTTGGCAATATCTGCGACCATCTGCGTGCAATCTGCGAGAATCTGCGTTAGAGA
>Ga0315289_10007665_pt1 | contig 15711 bp, 18 predicted proteins | sample YL17G11_40_MG_FD_203452 | JGI IMG/M metagenome (GOLD analysis project Ga0315289, IMG submission 203452) | Sediment microbial communities from Yellowstone Lake, YNP, Wyoming, USA - YL17G11_40 | ecosystem: Environmental > Aquatic > Freshwater > Lake > Sediment | place: USA: Wyoming | collected... | reverse complement strand
GATGCTTTTTCTCCATCAAGAGAATGCAAGATAGCCAAAGAAGCCAAGAAAGAACAGAGAGATGATATAATTAAGGTATTGGAAAAAGAAACTAAAAAAGAACCAAATTTAGAAGTAGGGACTGGCATCGCTCACTCAATAAATATAATAAATAAATTTGAAAAATAAGTTAAAAAGTAGTAAAATTAAACAGTAGTTTTTTAATACAGGTGATAACCCTATCCAATCATCGCCAGTCCACCATCCCAAGAGATTGGATAGTGTAGCCGACACAATAAAGCGACAAGTCGCATATCGGCAGCGGCAGAAGCAAGTTGGTTTAAATACCGAGTATAGGGATAATACGCTTGCTTCTGAGATTTAAAGAATTTGTAAAAAAACGTAAAATATGTTATTATCAAGTATGTGGAATAAAATTAAAGATTGGTGGCGCCGGTGGATTTTGATACCAAAGGATCGCACGATTGACTGAAAATAGCTTAAAACTTGGCTTATTAAATCGTTTTAAATTGGAAAGTGGTACTATATATCAACTAAAATGAAAAATAAAAATTCAGTATCAATAAAGGGTAAAAATGTTGAAGAAAAGAATTTTCGATTTAGATTTGAAGAACTTGCTGAAATAAGAAAGGAATGGCCATTATTGATGGGTAAAGTTTTAAAATATTCAGACCATAATAATGTCGTTTATTACTATGGCACTCTGGGAAGATTACTAAACGAAAATAGGACTCCTGTAAAGTGGGAGAATTATCCCAAAGAGTGGATTAAGTTAGCGGAAGGAAAATAAGAAATAATTATTTTTTATAAAGTTAACTAAAAGCATAACAAAGCAAAAATAAAGTTTTTAATAACACAAATGTTCCAAAAAGGCAATAAGTATGGCAGGGGCAACAGTAATAGCGGCCGCAAAACTATCAAAAAAGAAGTCGCCGCCGTAATTAACGGTGGATTGGCGAATCAAATAGCTAACAAACGATTAGTGAAGTTAAATGAGAAAGACAACGTACCTTTAGAAGAAATGAAAGTGGTCGTTATGCCGGTCGTTATAAAAGGCATGACCGATAAAAGCGAATCAAATGTTAATGTTCATTTACCGATACCAATAGGAAATGTATTACACGACACAAGCAACAAAGAAAATTTGGAAGCTAACAAAGCGGATTAGAGGAATTGGCGGTGGTTCTTCGGCTTCAAAGACAGTTTCAATTCTGCTCTGGCTGATAGATTACTGCCAATCGCACAAAGGAAAGATAGCCAGCGTAGTCAGTTGGACTTTGCCACATCTGAAGAAAGGGGCGATAAGAGATTTTTTGAACATAATGGAAGAACATCAGTATTTTAAGATAGATAGATGGAATAAAACCGATTTTATTTATACTTTTGAAACAGGAACGAAATTAGAGTTTTTCTCGGTTGACCAGACAGGAAAAGTAAGGGGGCCGAGACGGGATGTTCTTTTTATCAACGAGGCGAATAATGTAAGTTATGAGGTTTATACCCAACTTGAAATCCGGACAAGAGATGTAGTTTTTCTTGATTGGAATCCGATTACGGAATTTTGGTGGTATTCGGAAGTGATAAATCAGCCGAATGTTGACGCTTTGACCTTAACCTATAAAGACAATGAAGCATTAAGCGAGAATGAGAAAAATGCTTTGGAAGCGAGAAAGAACAACAAGTCGTGGTGGAAAGTTTATGGATTAGGCCAACTGGGTGAAATAGAAACAAGGATTTACAAGAATTGGGCTATAATTGACGAAATACCGCACGAAGCGCGCCTTGAAAGATACGGAGTGGATTTCGGCTACTCAAACGACCCGACAGCAATATGCGCGATTTATTACTACAACGGCGGATTTATTCTTGATGAAGTTACTTATCAGAAAGGATTAAGCAACAAGCAGATAGCGGATATTCTGCTGAACGTTCCGCAAGCGCTGGTAATAGCCGATTCAGCCGAACCCAAGAGCATAGACGAGATTAAACTTTATGGAGTGAACATTTTGCCTTCCACAAAAGGCAAAGGTTCGGTCTCGCAAGGAATCCAATATGTTCAGGGCCAGAGGATAAGCATCACCAAAAATTCAGTTAATGGAATCAAAGAATACCGAAACTTCATTTGGCTAACCGACAAGGATGGAAAGATACTCAATGAACCTGATCCGCAATTCAAACATTTTATGGATGCCGTTTCGTATGGACTCAACAGTTTGAATCCTGAAGTTACACAGAAAGCGAGAGAGGCCCAGAGAAGGCGCTTTGACGAAATGACTTGGCGGATAAAAAATAGCAACAGTAAATAAGAGGAATTGGCTTTGAAAGAAACCTGGCAAGAACGCCAATCTTCAAATATAAGCGATGTTGGTTTATAACTTATGCCTGCTAAACAAGTAAAATCACTTCAAAAAACGAGCAGGAAAAATCATAGAGACCACCGAAGCAAAAAAGGCCAAAGATATATTTTCGGTTATCATACATTGAAAGCGTTTAGGAGAAAGAAATTGGAATTGAAATCTAAAGAACTTGAAAAATTTGACAAGAAATTGTGTAGGTGATATAATGGTTGTGTTATGGAAAAACTTAATCTTCTAAAAACTATGTTGAGAGTCGCCACATACGCTTTATCGGCGGAGGATCTCATCCTCACAGGTGTTCTCAACCGCCTATAGAAGCGCCAATACAGCGTATGTGGCGATTTTTGTTACTTCATAACCTAATTTTTAACAATTGAAATCTAAAGTTATCGTGAGGGATAAGCAGCGATAGCACAGAAAACAAGTTCTGCCACTCTTGCTGTGCTCTTTAGCTTGTGTCGCACGATAAAAAAACATATTTAACTTCTTTCTTCCGCACCACAACTAACAATCGTGGAATTAAACGGATTGCTGGGCTATGAGTTGGTTGTTAAACGCTCAACTCGTTAAATACTGATTTCTTTGTTCAAATACATAGATTTTAATTAAATTGCTTTAGTTGCTAACTAACAAAGCAAAAGTGGCATTATGGAATTAAAAGAATTAAATAAATGTGGAAAAAATTGAAATTGAAAAAATGGCGGCAAAAGTTTATCAATTAAGGCATTTTGATAAAGGGCTTCCTAATAAAAAGAATATAATAAAAAGCTATATTAAACAGATTTCAGATTTTATCGGTGATGACGGCATAAGAGAATTAAACGGATATGTCGCCATAAAAGATTTGAAAGGAATTGTGTATATTTACACTATGGAAAGTTGGCATAAGGCATTTCAATTTAACAAATTGCCAAAATTTGCAAAAATAATTTAGATATGTTATACTTAATTATAACTTTTAATAAATAGAATTCTCTTGGTGGGGGAGAACAGATAAAATGCCAGATAACATCTGTTCAATAGTAAGAAAAGCGGAGGAATACTTTAAAACAGGGGATTTCAAAAAATCTCAACACGTTTCTGTTAATCCAAAAGAAGATTTGGATACTATTGACGCGTATTTGAACTCCAAGTTTATAAGCGGGCCGGATGACGACAGGCCATTTTATAACATAGTCCTTGCGGCAAGGGACATTTGGTTCAGAGCCACGGATATAGACCGCAAGAACATAAAAATAACAAGCGATAAGTCAAGCCAACAACTGATGGCTATTTTAGGCGATGCCCACGTTAAAAGATGGATGAAAGAAGCAAACTTCGGGCAATTTTTGAATGATTGGGGCTTAACACTCGCGGGATATAACTCCGCGATAAGCAAATGGGTGGAAAAAGACGGAAAACTTATCCCAACAGTCATTCCTTGGCAACAGATTATCTGCGACCACGTGAATTTCAAGGATAATCCGAAGATTGAGAAACTATACTTTACTCCGGCTCAGTTGAGGATGAATGAGAACTACAACCAAGAAATGGTCAAAGCGTTGATTGAAAGCGCTCAAACAACCCGCAAGTCAGTAGGAATGGAAATGCAGAAAGACCAGAAAGCCGATTACATCGAGGTCTATGAGGTTCACGGCAATTTGCCGCTTTCTTATCTGACAGACAAGGAAGAAGACGAAAATACTTACCAGCAACAGATGCATATCATCTCATACAAAGGCAGGGGGAATGGTTTTGATAATTTTACGCTTTACAAAGGGAAGGAAAAACAAGACCCGTATAGATTAACCTCCTTATTGCCAAGCGATGACGGTTCAATCTCCTTATGGGGCGCAGTCAAACGGCTCTTCCAAGCCCAATGGATGAAGAATCACACGACCAAACTCATCAAAGACCAACTGGAGTTGGCTTCAAAGATTCTATTCCAAACCTCTGACCCTAACTTCGTAGGCAAGAATGTGCTTACCCAAATAGAAAATGGCGAGATTTTAACTTATCAGGCCAATAATCCGCTTACCCAGTTAAACAACAAGCCCGATATCGCGGCGATGCAATCATTCGGTCAGGAATGGGAAAGGCAGGGCAATCAAAGCACGGGTATTTCAGAATCAATGATGGGCGAAACTGCTCCTTCGGGGACGGCCTGGAGGCAAGTTGAACGGCTTCTTCAGGAATCACATTCCTTATTCAAGGAAATGAGGCAGAATAAGGCATTGGCTATTGAAGAATTCGGCAACGATTTTATCGCTCCCTACATTCAAAAGAAAATGGATACTACCGAGGAAATTATGGCAACTCTTGAGGGTTACCAGATTAAGCAGATTGATTCGGCTTTCGTTCCAAAAGAAGCGATTAAACAATCAAACCAAAAGATTAAAGATGACATTTTAAGCGGCAAGATAGCCGAACAACCTGATTTAGGTGCTATAGAATCGCAAATTCAGGGCAAATTAAACGAGAATGGCAATAAGAGGTTCTTTAAGCCATCTGAAATCGTAAGCAAGAAATGGAAAGAAGTTCTGAAGGATTTGAAGTTTATGTTTGAATGCGACCCGACCGATGAATCAGTTGATAACCAAGCCGTGATAGCGACTTATGACACTATTCTAAAATTTATTATAGGACTTCAAGGCAGACCAATGACTCCTGCCGAAGAATTTGTTTTTAATAAACTTCTTTCCCGGACGGGTTATATTTCTCCGGTTGAATTATCTTCTCTAAATTCACAAATTCAACCAGCAATGCCGGTGGGAATCGGTGGGTCGGTTGCTGGTATGGGACAATTACAAACTAAACCAGCAATGTAATATGCCTTTTACCAAGATTGGACCAAATAAATATCGCAGTCCTTCAGGCAGAATCTTTACTGAAAAACAAGTGAAAATGTATTACGCGACAGGCGGATTTCAGAAATCTAAAATTAAAGGAAAGAAGAAAAAGAAATGAGTAAAACAGCGGTGGGGATGGCTGCAGCGGATTTTGTTCGTAGCCAGACGGTTGGCACTTTAATATCATTATTCAAAGCGAATCCGACAATGGGATTCTTCCTGAAGCAAAGTCCCTTGGTTCACGATAATAGGGAAAAGATAGTTGATGATGTTTTGGCTAATGGAACTTACACGCATCTCTTTTTTGTAGATAGCGTAACACCAGATACTCCGATTTTAGTTCGCAATATAGGAGATAATTGGATAAATTTTGTAGAAGCGTGCGAATTATTGCCAGAATCTGCAAGATTTGCCCCAAGACGCATCTATCGCCATGTGGATTACGAAGTGTTAACTCATAAAGGTTGGCAAGTTCCTAAAGCAGTAATGCAAGCAAAGGTAAAGAAACCGATATTGAGAATAACCGATGAATCAGGGACTGTCTGTATTACTGAAGACCACAGTATTTTTTCTAACGGAAAATCTATTGCGGGACGAGATATACAGATTGGCACAAAACTTGACCGTATATCACTGGGAAAAGTTGAAAGTGTAGATAATAAAGAATCTCCAATAACAGAAAATTATGCTGAAGTTCTTGGATTCTTTGCGGCAGAGGGGACTGCCGGATATTCAAAGTTTAGTAGAGGAGGTGGGATAAATTTTTGGGCTCTTTCTAATTCAGATAAAAAGTTGCTCGAACAGTATGCGAAAGTATTAGAATCAGTACACACAAGGCACTTCTCATATACAGAGAATAAAAAAGATGACAAGAATGGAAAACCGTATAAATCCGTATGGGCATTAAGACCGAGTTGCCCCAAAGACCTTGTTCTTTTATATCGGGATATGTTCTATACCGCGACAGGAAAAAAGAAAGTACCAAAGATTATTCTCAACGCTCCTGAGAATATCGTAAATGCTTTTCTTCTTGGATACGAAAAAGGTGATGGACACGAGACATCTTCTGGTCAACAAGTAACAACTAACAGTATGGCACTTGCTGCTGGAATAAATTATCTATATCAGAAAGTTGGAAGAGATTTTGCAGTTAACGCACAACGTCCAGATAAACCATCTATTATTTCACTTAGAGAACGCAAATATGGAAAGAAGATGATGCATAAACCAGCGGGCGTGAGACACATTCAGAGAGATGAAAAGTATAATGGTTGGGTATATGACTTGAATACTGAAGCGGGAACTTTTGTGGGTGGTGTTGGACTTTTCTTATTACATAATTCGGACATGGTGTTCGCACCCGATGTTCTTGACAAGTTAATAGCCGATGACAAAGACATTATCGGCGCGATGTATAACCGAAGAATGGGCAAACTCAACGATCCGGTGGTGAATACAAGATTTGAGGTAATGCCGAATTACATATTCAAGAATTTCAACGCGGGAACGGGATGCCTTCTGATTAAGACGGAGGTATTCAAGAAAATCCCGAAACCTTGGTTCTTTTACGGAAGCGAACAGAGAATGTTAGGAGAGGATGTTTTCTTCTGCGAAAAAGCCAAGAACGCGGGATTCGCCATTTGGATTCATCCTAATTTGAATGTCGGCCATATTGGGGAGTTTAGATATTGATATGTTTAACAATCCAAGAATTTTGGTCGGAGTAATATCAGGCGAATTTATCAGAGTCAAGACAGTCCAGACACTCTTGGCATTGATGAAGAATGAAAGAAGAATTACGAAACTTCTTATCAAACAAGGAGTGTTGGTTCACGTCAACAGGGACAATATCGTATTAGATGCTCTTAAAGAAGATTTTACCCACCTGTTCTTTGTAGACAGCGATGTATGTTTTGCTCCCGATACGCTTGATAAGCTTTTGGCTCACGATAAGGACATAATCGCCGCCAATTACAATATGCGGATAGTGCCTCAAACCCCGACGGTAAGGATGATGGAAAATGGGAAGTTGGTCGTAAAAGATTTACCAAAAGGACTTTTCAAGTGTTATGCGGCGGGAACGGGATGTATGCTTATCAAAATGGAAGTTTTCAAGAAGTTAAGCAGACCTTGGTTTCACTTCGGGGCGATGGATGAAAATAACGAAGGCGAAGGAGAGGATGTATTTTTCTGTAGGCGAGCACAAGAAGTAGGTTATGAGGTGTGGTGCGATGGTTCATTACAAGTCGGCCACATAGGCGAAACGATATTCTAAATTTATTAAATAAAAAAATGGAAAACGATAAACAATTACAACAGATTCTTTCCCAGATACAGGGACTTTATTCGGAAGAAGAAAAGGATTTTATAAGAACCCAACTCAAAGGAAATATAAACGTAATGGTTCTTTTAAGAAATTTCTTTTTACAAGGAGAATACGAGCGTATGGATGATTTTAGGAAACCTCAATGGTTGATGATTCTTAAGAGGATATACTTTCCAGAAATAGATTTCTCACGCCCGCTCGGTCAAGTAAGAGACCTTTGGTCATATATGAATCCTTACAACAGGCAACCGGATGAAGCATCTTTGGAAATAGACGCAAGATTGATACTTGGGGAATATCTGACCCAAAGATTCAAAGTTCTCGTAAACGGGCAGGAAGACGACAGAGACATCAAACTGAAGAATTTAACTCCCGATGAAGTCAACGACCCCAAGACAAATCTCATAAACCTTATGGCAAGACATTTGATAATATCAGGAGTTGAAGGAAGCACTTCGCAATTACTGATGATAGCGAATTCAACAAAGGAAACCGAAGAGGAGATAAAAGAGAGAAGGAAAAGAGATAGTTCCAAATAAAAATTAAATTATAAATTGCTGGTGCTTTTACCAGCTTAAACAAATTCTATGGAAAACATAAACGATGAACAGGACATCTTAAATCCTGACGGTGAAGCCACTACCGAAACAGAGGCAAATGCCGAAGTAGTTGAAAACGAGGAACTTGCGAAAGCAAAGGAACTCGCCCAAAACTACAAAATAAGGGCTGAAAAAGCTGAAGCGGCGGCTAAATCGCTGAAAGCTCAACAGCCAAAGGAGACCGAAACTCCTAAAAAGGAAGAAGTTAAGGATAGTTATTCGCTTCAAGACATCAGGGCTTTATCGGATGTTCACGATGACGATGTGCAGGAAGTGGTTGATTTCGCCAAATTCAAAGGCATTTCAATCCCTGAAGCCAAAAAGAATCCGACAGTTCAGGTAATCTTGAAGACGAAAACGGAAGAACGCAAAACTGCCCAAGCCACAAATGTTGGCGGAGGCGGCAAAAAAACTTCCAAAAGCACTGGCGAATCATTGCTTGAACAAGCATTGAATTCTAATGAAGTCCCCGTAGATTTAGAGGACATAGATAAACTTGCGGCGGCAAGAATAGCCAGTAAAGAAAAAAGAGCTTAAATAGTGGTGGGATATTGAAGCCATTTGGTGGGTTTAATCGGTGGGATTCGGTGGGAATTGCACATGATTAGAATTAAACGATTAAACTTAAATGGCTAATGTCATAAATATTTCAAGTACGGCTACTTCTACAGTATGGAGGATGGGTTATCTGAAAAGCACGTTGGAACACTACTTGAGGAAAGCATTGGTGGCGAACGCTATCTGCACAGTTGACAAAAGTGACCAGAAATACATCGCCATTCCGTATGTCGGTCAAGTGACTGCTTCCGTGACCGCGATGGCTGGAACTTACGCAGTTACTGCTTTCACAACTACTGACCAATATTTGGAAGTAACCGACCAAGTTACCTATTCAGAGCATTTGTATGAATTTGAAACTACTTGCTCAAGATTTGACTTGTGGGCGGATAGAGTTGATGAGTTGTCTGCGGCAGTGGCGACTGCGGCGGATAAATGGGTTCTTAATGCGGTACTCGCTGATGCCGGTAGCACCTATACAACTCCGGTTGGAGGTTTTACCACAGCGGCAAACTTCCTGACCATAATGGGAGCTTTGCAGGCGAAAGTGGCTGGTTACGCGGATAACATTAAAGGCACTTTCTTGGTGGTTGAGAATACGGATTTAGCGGGAATAATCCCAGCGATGGGATCAAACGGCTTCTCAACGGCTGACGCGGCTTTGAGAAACGGATTTATGAATTCTTATATGGGAACTGACCTCTATGTGGTTCGCACAGGAACTTTCTGCACGGCAACCTCTAATACGACTGCCGGTTCGGAAACTTGGACAAACTCCGGACACAGAATGTTCGGTGTTAAAGGCGTATCAATTTATGCCTGCCCAGGTGGAATTCACGTTGACGAAAAACAAGTAACCACCAAAACAGGCAGGGAAGTATCGGTTTGGATGAATATCGGACAAATAGTTCCGACACCAAAAACGACTTTGATAGTGGATATTACACTCGCTTAACATTAACCTCTTTTTTGGGGGAATTTGAGGTAGAATGATGATTCCCCACCGAGTCGGAGTTCCGCCTCATACTCCCCCAAAAAATAATAGGAGAAAAACAATGATAAAAAAAGTTAAGAAAGTAAAACCTATTGAGGTTAAGGTTGAGCCGATTGTTGAACTGATTGGTGAATCTGAAGAAAAAAAGGAACTGCGAAAGTGTTATGCGGCAGCCAAACTTCAAGACCCTGAAGGATACGCTATGAAAGAAAAAGATAAAGAATTAGAAAGGGAACTCGCAAAACTATGAACAACAAATATCTTTGGATAGCAGTTGCCATAGTGGCTGTGATTTCCATTGTCGCGTTCTTTAACGGAAGAACCGTAACTCAAGTGATTGAAAATCCTTTGGGTTCGGTTACGAGTCCTTACTTTGTGGGGCCAGAAACTTGTGTGAATAACCTTTGCACTTATGTAGCGGCGGCAGATTTTAAGAATTCTACAACTACAATAGTTTCTTTTGCGAATCCTTACACAGCGGCCACTTCTACGATTGATTTGGTTCAGTTGTTTGAGACAGGCGTCGCAACCAGCACTATCAGAATAAGGTGCGGAACTTCTTACAAAGCAGGTCATCTTGTGGATACCAATACCTTGATGATTGACACTGGAGATATTGCTTCATCCACAAATCCTGGCTTGATAAAAAGCGGATTAGTTAACACAGTAGGAATGACACTTCCTCTTCAAGGAATTTCATTCAATACTCTTGCTTCAAGCACAGTTCCTTTCGGCCCAGGACAATACTTTGTCTGCAAGGTAACGGATACCAACGGCAAAGACCCTGCAAATGTGAGTGAAGGCGATTACAATGGAGTTTCCGGCACTGGAGATACTTTTGACGGCAATTTCATAGTAAGAATTATCAGAGGTTATTAGAAATTTCAAACAACGCCTTACTTGTGATAGGGCGTTGAAATGAGATTTTTATTATTAAAAGAAAAAAAATGAAAAAGTATTTGGATTATTTAGTTCTCGGATGCGTGCTAACAATTCTTGTTGGTTTGGTTATCTTAACAAGCCAGCCAACGCAAAAGGTCTCTGGCGCCGCCGAAAAGTTTGATTATGTCAGAAAAACCTTTACGGGGATGACTGATGAAGTGCCTTATTGGAATACGGCGACCAATAACAATCTTTTGTGGATTGGTTCGGCAACCACTACAACAGAATTCGTGATGGATGTGGCGAATGTAGGTTCAGTTTCGTTCAATTTGTTCACCAAAGGCACAACCACGGTCGCCACAAATGAAGTTAAAAATGTGGTCTGGTATTACGAGTTCACCCAAGCGTCTTCAACGACAAATGGCACTTGGTTTGGAGAGGACTCAAGTTCTTCTTCGGGCAATGTCGCTACGCATAACGGTTACAAGAAGATTCATCTTTGGGACACAGGACAGACTTCGTCCTCAACAAGGCAGATTTTGGTCACGGACATAAACGCCAAGTATATGAGATTTATGATAAACGCGGGAACGACAACGACTCCCTATCTTGGCGTCTGGTTAGAAGCGATTTATAAGAAAGGCCTTTGATCTTGTATGGAAGAAATTATCTTTTCACTTATCAAAACTATCAGTTGGCCTGGAACTATCGCTTTAATAGGGTTTCTTGCCTATAAATCGGGCATATTTGGGGTTATTTCTAAGAAGTTGGCAAATGGTAAGTCCTCGCCTGAATCTGACTCAAGGATTAAGGAATTGGAAGATTTTAAAGTTGATGCGGAAGAAAATCACTTTCACAGTTTAAACGAATTAAAAAACGAAGTTAAAGGATTAAACGAAAAATTAAACGAAATAGATAAAAGGGTTGTCAGGATTGAAACCCGATTAAATGGAAATGCCAAATGAAGTAGATAAAATTATTAAAGAGTTCGGGCCAGAAATAAACCACGGTTTTGATATTGAAAAGGAAGAATCTGAACAGTCAGAAAAAGATTGGATTTTTGGAACTACTGGACTAACTTGTATTGCTGAAAATATACCTGAACAGGAAAGAGGAAATTACTTACCAGAAGGTGAAGTTCAGAGAGGCAAGGAAGATATGATGGATTGCGCCACTCGCGGGTTGCTAAACATATTAGCGACTAAGTTTAACTGGCTTCTTAAAAATCAAAAACTGACTTTTGAAGACGAGTATTGGTTCAGAGCCGCTGGTTATATTGATAACGGCATAGATTTTTCTGATGCTTTTATAGCGATACTTTCAAATACTACAAGACAAGGTAATTCAATGAGAGCCCCGCTTGATGCTATAAGAAAAAACGGTTTGATTCCTAAACGAATGCTTCCTTTAGAGTCGTGGATGACTTGGGAGAATTATCATAATCCGGAGAGGATCACCTACGAAATGAAAGATTTAGGACAAGAGTTCCTCAAAAGATTTTCTATAAACTACGAAAAGGTTTATGAAGAAGATTTTAAGAATTTAATTAAGAAAGATTTATTGAATGTTGCCGGTTATGCGTGGCCTGATCCGGTAAATGGAGAATATCCAAGAGTTATAAGAGACCCGAATCACGTTTTTGTAGCTTATAAGTCGCCGTTATACTTTATTTTTGATAATTATCTTGACCCAGTTGATGGTGATTTTACAAAAAAACTTGCTTCTAACTATGACTTTATGGGCTATGGTTATCGCCTTTTAATCAACAAACAAGTTCAAAAAAAAAGCATACTCACTCTCATAAGAAATTTTATTAAAGATTATTTTTTAACTTTATTTTCTTAATATGGTTACCTTATTTAGGAGAGATTGGACAACATTTACGGTTACCGTCGCTTCTCCAGCGATATTTTCCGCTACGGCTCATAATCTTGTCCCCGGAGATATAATAATCTTTGAAACTACTGGGGCATTGCCGACAGGTTTGACGGTTGATATGGAATACATTGTCCTCGCCAATAAGATGACTGATGATGCTTTTACAGTTGCTTCAGGGGCGATAAATGTTTCGGGAGTTATAGGAAGTTCAGGAATTTTGACTCCTTTGAACACAAGCGGGACGCAATCAGGGGTTCATACCCTACTCAAGTTGAATGAACCGCGTTTAATTCCCTCTTATTCAAATAATAGATAACTATGAAAAAATCATATTTTCGGGAAATTGAGGAATTACACAAAAGACAAGAATTAGTAAATTCTCATCTCATAATCGCGAATGCTTTGAAGAATGATTTACAAGCGTGGATTAACGCAAAATTGAAAGAGCAAGGTTTTGAAGAGGGCAAATTGTGGACGATTGAGATGTCTAACGGAAAAGTAACAGAGGCGAAAAAATGAAATGGCAGAGATTCTTATCAAAAGTCCACGTGAAGGTATCGCTCCCAGTCCATTAGTTGGCTTTGGGGATGTTCGCAATTTGGACATTTCTTCTATTCCCGGAATTGCCCGGCTTAATAATATTTTGGCAAAAAAGTCAGTAGCGGTGGTTGACGCTCAAGTTAAATGGTTTGTCAGAGACCCTGTTACTTCGGCTAATGTTTATGCCATAGATTCTAATGGTGTAGTTTATAATTCAGCGGATTCAGGTGCGACTTGGGCAGAGTTATCTGATAGGGGCGGTCAAGGACAAGGTATGGCAATTTGGAGAAATTATTTATTTGTGGCAGGAGACACAGCAATAGATGTTTATGGCCCCTTGGATAGTTCGCCTACTTGGACAACGGGTTGGAGTGGATTAACACTAACTTCCGATGTCTTGTGGCACCCGATGTTTGTTTCTAAGAATGACAGTAAACTTTATATCGGAGGAGGAAATATAGTTTCTTCCATTGACCAAGCAACTGGGACTTTTGCTCCGGGGACAGGTTCTACTTATACCGCCACCGCTAATGCCTTAGACCTCCCGTCTGCTTACCGGATTAAGTGTATAGAGGAACTCGGGAATAACCTGATGCTTGGTACTTGGCAAGGAACGAATGTTTACGATGTGCGGGTGGCTGACATCTTCCCGTGGGACAGGTCTGCGGTTTCGTTCGGACAACCAGTAGTAATCCCAGAATACGGCATTCACGCTATGAAAAATGTCGGTAATTCCTTAATAGTCCTCGTTGGCACGACAGGCACGATTTACAGGACTGATGGCGTCAACGCGACAATCATAGGCAAACTGCCGATTGACCTTTCTGGTGGAAAATACATTGAATATTATCCAGGGGCTTTAACTTATTACAAGAATAAGATTTTCTTTGGCGTTGGACACACCGCTTTAACAGTCGGAGGTGTCGCCACTACGATAGGCGGAATGGGCGTTTATTCGCTTCAAACAACAAGCAAAGGGAACATCTTAAACTTGGAACATTTGCCATCTACACTTACCGACGGCTCGGCGGCTTCAGTCAAGTGTAGTGCGTTACTTCCGATATCAGACGAAACATTATTGGTTGGCTGGGCAACTTCGGGTGTTGTAACTATGACTATCGCAGACCCTTGCGTGGTAACTTTGGCTTCACACGGATTTATAGACGGAACGGCAATATTATTTACCACTACGGGAGCTTTGCCGACTGGGATTACCGCCTCAACTTATTACTATGTCCGTTCAACAGGAACTAATACATTTAATCTTTACGATACTGCCGCCCACGCTATTGCCGGAGGCGCGACTGGCAGGGTGGTGACAACTGGAAGTCAAAGTCCCACTCATACTATGGCTTCTTACGGAATTGACCTGACGACAGAAGCGTCTTTTGCTTATGGGACAGATTATTCGGGCTATTTTGAAAGCCCTTTATATACGACAGGTTCTTTGCTTCGTCAAACCACTCCTACGGAGATTGAGTTTAATTTGGCGAGATTACTCCGAACGGGGGAAGGAATAAGATTAGCTTATCGGACTGATTTGACATCTTCTTTTACAACTATTGGAAGTTATACCTACACCACGGAGGGAGCAGTGATTTCTGTTAATAAAGTTTATGACTTCCCGCCTTGTGAGCAGATACAATTTCGTGTGTCGCTAAACGGCAGTGCGACAACTTCGCCAGAAATCAAAATAATTTCAATCAGATGGTAAATCCAGAATACAATTTTTACGAGGTATCCTTGCCAGATGTTGTTCAAGGTATGGCGACTGATGCTACCCCGCAAACAAACAACCCAGCGACTCCGACTTCTGACTCAAATATAGTTTCAACAGGCGGAGGTTCTGTTCTATCTGGCGGATCATTCCAATCTCCAAACTTCGTAACTGGTTCTTCGGGTTGGATTGTAAGAACTGACGAAAGCGTGGAGTTTGGAAGTGGGAAGTTCAGAGGCGACATCACAGGTGCGAGTGGGACTTTCAGTGGAACTATAACGGCTACGACAGGCACAATCGGCGGGTGGTCAATCTCCGCTAATGCTATCTACAAAGACGGAGCGACTGACGCTCTCTCGGCTGGTATGGCTCCTGTTGACTACCCTTTTTACGCTGGCAAGAAGTATGCGGACAGAGCAACCGCTCCTTTCAAAGTTGAACCGTCAGGAAAACTTACGGTTACGGATATTGTGGCTACTGGAACGATAAACGCTCAAGCTGGCTATCTTTCGGCGGGAGTTTATGTGGATACCGTTAATGGAATAATCTGCGAGTCGGGAGGACTTAATGTCGGTGTGGCAGGACACATCAGAGGCGGAGCAACCGATTACGCCACAGGGATAGGTTTCTTTCTTGGTTACTCGGGCGGGGCTTATAAGTTTTCAGTGGGCGACCCCGCTGGAAAATACATCAACTGGACTGGTTCGGATTTCGTGGTTAATGGATTTGTGGTTTCCTCCAAAGGTGCTTTCGGAGGCGATGGTTCTGACGGAGCGTTAGCGATAACTACTGGAACGACCACGCTTGATGTCGAAGCGGTTTCAGTTTACACAAAAAACTATTCTTCAATTTCAATAACTGGGACTGGGAAATTGGCTTTTTCAAATCCAGCGAGTGGAGGAACAGCCACAATCATAAAATCGCAAGGAGCGGGAGTATTAACTTCAACCGCCAAAGGAGCGGATACTACTACGCTTGGGTGTATAGATGTTTCTAATATGGGAGCGGCTGGTTGTGTGACTAAGGGTGATG